>SDBV01000868.1_pt1 | contig 44060 bp, 71 predicted proteins | sample 2277081 | NCBI WGS metagenome assembly SDBV01 (sample SAMN10402039, study PRJNA504765) | marine sediment metagenome | isolation source: marine sediment core GS10_PC15, 223 cmbsf | place: Arctic Ocean: Southern Knipovich Ridge | collected 2010
TTATCGCATGACAGTCTGGATGATGTAAGTCCCTCAGACCATCACACTAAGTATACCGATTCCGATGCCATCGGCGCCATAGAAGGCGAAGCTACTCTTGACCTTACGGGCGATTTAACAACATCGGGTTCATTTATATCATCAGGTGGGGGTCAAACAGGAAAATTCCAGACAGGTAGTGCTGGTAACACAGTTTTTGCTTTTAGCGGGGATAATTTCGATATAAGAGCAGGAACTGGTGGTTCATCATCTCAAAATGTTATGAGGGTTAAATCTGCGGGGGATTTTGGCATTGGAACGAATAATCCTGGAGCAAAACTTGAAATACGTAACGCAGGAGACCAATTAAAACTATCCTTTGATGGAACAGATAATGTTATTTTTGCAGTAGATACTGCTGGCGTTCTTACCATTACACCTTCAGGTGCTGCAGTTGATTTTGCCTCCAAGAATATTACTAACTTAGGCTCTCTTACTGCTCATAGTCTTGCTGGAACTCTTACTGTTGCGGGTCAAGCCTTTGATGCTGGGAGTGGGAGTGCCAAGATAATTACTACGGGTGCAGGTGAGGGCTTGGATATTGTTTCGGCTCATGTGGATGCCGTTGGTGCAGCTCTAAAGCTATACCACAACTCAGCCTCACCAGCAGATAATGATAGTATCGGATTTATCTATTTTAAGGGTAATACCCTTGCCTCCAATGGTAACCCTGCCGATACTGATATACTAATGGGGCAAATATCTTGTATAGTTACTGATGTTACTGATGAGCAAGAGGATGCTGCTCTTCAGTATTCTTTTATGGATGGTGGAGCATATAACTTATGTTCGTATCTAACTGGTGGCGGCACAGTATGGTTTGATGCCTTTGTAACTTGTGATGACGGATACAAGGTGATGGGAACTCAGGTAGTAGCTGCTCAAGGTGCTGCCGTAGCTAATGCTACTGGCGCTGGCGATGTAGTGGCACAGTTGAACGCCTTACTTGCCAGAGTCAGAGCACACGGATTGATAGCTACATAAGGAGGATAATAATGGAGATTGATGTAACGGAACAGGAAGCAAAGTTAAAGACCGAAGCCCAGAAGATTGGAGAGGAGTTGAATGAGATACAACGAGCAATAAACCAGCTACAGCAAAGGCAACAACTTCTAATCAATGAAGCCCTAAAGAATCAGGGGGCATTGGACTTGTTAAAGAATCTCAACGGCACCGAGTCAGAGTAGACAGTTGTTAATACCTATACCTGCGGTTTCCATTGGTTCGAGGTTCCTATATTAGAATTAACAGTGTCATAGGAGGTTAAATAAATGGAAGCCTTACCGGTAATCGTCACAGTTTTACTGGCAGCTGCCGGGCAATTCAGCGTCCTCTGGTGGCGCATAGGTAAGATTGAAGGGCGCATTAACGGCAAGATAAATGGTAGCTACTTCAAATGCCCCTTCTATAAAGGCAGACATCAGGATTAATAATACCTGACTAACGGCTGAAGGCCTCCCCTTCAGCACTTCACCTCCTTGCTGTGCCACCCTCGGTGCTCGATCCACTGGGGGTGGCCTATTTATTGTAGAAAATAATTAAAACTGTTACTTCTTCACGCCTATTTCGGGACTTGACAACGCCTATTTTGTATGGTATTCTTTACCCACTATGGTTAAAGAAACGCCGATAATAATGTCAGGCAATCACCCGAAGCTGATACTTGATGGGATTAAGACTCAGACTAGAAGGGTGGTAAAATTACCTGATGCCCCGAACCACTTAGGAGATTGGGAACCTACTTTTCTTGGCGGTGATGGCACAACCAGAGATTCTAGAGGGATATTAGTACCAAGAATAGATGGCATTTGGCATACGAGAACAGGTAAGTTCATCAAATGCCCCTATGGTCAAGTAGGGGATAGGCTGTGGGTGAGGGAGACTTGGAGAGTTGAGTCTTTTATGGAAGGTGAACCGATAATGTTTGGCTACAAAGACGGTCAAACAAAGGAATGTTGGGATACAGAATCACCTGACTATGAGAGTTGGGAAGAAAGAGTATCCATCCAAAGTACCGAAGATGCGGAGAAGGCTCACTCCAAACAAGGTGATGATGGCGTTTACCATTGGGATATAGGGCAATCGCCTTGTAGGTGGCGACCCTCAATCCACATGCCCCGATGGGCTTCCCGAATAACCCTTGAGATTACTGAGGTTAGAGTGGAACGCTTAAACCAAATAAGTGAACTAGATGCCTTTGCTGAGGGTTGTCGGAATCAAGTGCTGTCTGACTTCGCTCCGAACTTTGATATAGTAGTTAGACCAGCCAGCGAAGTGTTCTCGGAGTTATGGGACTCCCTCAATGCCAAGCGTGGCTATGGGTGGGAAGTCAACCCTTGGGTGGGGGTGATTAGCTTTAAGGTGATAGAATGAAAAAGAAGAACGACATTAGAAAGCTAAGGGAACTACTTATGCTAGACCAGAAGGAGTTTGCTGAGGTTATGGCCGTTGATGTGGGAACTGTCTCTAGATGGGAGCGTGATATTCAAAGACCAAAGGCTATCCACCTGAGAAAGATAGAGAGGCTAAAGAAGAAGGTAGGTAAGTGATGGACATCTACGAAGCATACGAAAAATATCTTGTGGCTTGGAGAAATGTACCCAAGATGCCTATAAGGATTGAAACAAATGATAGCCTTTTATCCTATAGTTGCCCTGAATGCGGAACTGGTTTATTCACAGTGTATATGTCTCCAGGTTATTCATACACCCATGGAAGTCCAGTCTTCCACTGTGGTAAGTTACTAATATAAAAGGAGGAGTAGAGATGGAAAATCAATACAAGAAGCGTACTCGGGTCGAAGTTAGCACAAGTGTGAAGGGGGTGAAAACTTTTTCTTGCACGGTTGAGATAGTGGATTCCACCAATGAAGAGGTCTTAGCCGAATCCGATGCCCTTGTCAAAGCTCTCGATGAACGATACCCGCCACCGAAGGAGTAGAGATGGAAGCTAAAGATACTGTGATGGTGGATAAGCAAGTTCAACTACTCGGGCAAGGCTATGAGGAATGCGACCATTCTCCAGGTGGCGTTTCACTAAATGAATATCTACTTACTGCCCAAGCCAAAATCTCATTCAAGGCAGGACTGAAGCATGGCATTTGGCTATTTGCTTGGTGGAAGGATGGTGTTCAGTATGTAGGGACATCAGGCAGGACACTGGAACAAGCCTACAAGGAGTTAGGAATAGAGTAATGCCACACTACTATCCTGAAGACCAGAGCAGCGAGAAAGGAGGATAACGATGAGTCCAATAAAAAATTTGAGCGACCAGCGGCGTATTCCCAGGGTAGGTAAGATACATCTTGGGATAAAAGTAATGAGCAAGAACAACAAGGAGATACCACGAGCCACAGAGTATTTTGTCGTTCCACCTGAAGTAGCTGCGGTACATGGGGAGAAACCAACTCAGCTACCAATTATGATACCAGTAGAAGATGAGGAGTTCTGGGCGAGCCAGTATTACCGGGCGTATTCACAGACTAGGGGTTTAACCTGTAAAGGTGATGGCGAAACTTGTCACCGGATGATTGATGTTAAAGGTGGTGACATGGCAAGCCAAGCCTCTGGTAAAGTTGAGTGGAAAGAATTCGCCTGTAACGGTAAAGAATGCGTCTACTACCAGGGTAAAAAATGTCAGGAAGTTATGAACTTGCAGTTCCTCTTGCCTCAAGTACCTGGATTGGGAGTATGGCAGATAGATACCAGTTCAGTCAACTCTATCCGTAACATCAATTCGAGCGCCGAACTCATCAGAGGTATCATTGGTAGGATAAGGATGGTACCGCTGATTCTCTCCCTTGAAAAACAGGAAGTGGTTAATCCTGATGATGGCAAGAAGAAATGGGTTCACGTAATGAACCTGCGTCACGGTGCGACCTTGCAAAACCTAATCTCAGATAGCATCAAACCTATCCAGGAACTACTTGCGCCTGTTCCTGATGATGAAACTGAACCACCTTTAGATAGTGAGCCACCAGCTGCGATTGAGGCACATCTCGAAACGGCAGAGGCGGACATAAAGGAGTTGTGGCCACAGCAAGAAGCCCCTGAACCTTCCCCAGAAGCCCCAGAATCAAGCACAGCTGTAGAGGAAGAGAAAGGTAATAGTATCATAGATATGGAGTGGCTCAATGAGCAACTTAAAAAGCTACAGACCGGGAAACCCGAGGTGTGGGGTGTGGAAAACATCCTGTCCTTTATGATGAAAACTTACAAAGTAGAGGGAGAGACTATTCAGGAAGCTGCCGGGAAATTAGACAAAGGCGCGGCTAAGCACTTCACGGATAGAGTCAAAGAGGGATTGGATAAACTCTAAAAAAATAGATATGAGATGGCTAAACTTCGGGCGGAAGCCTGAATTTGGCAAGCCTGAGCCGAGGTATAGCCCTGTGGCTACAGTTAAGGACGCCCTGTAAGGGGAGTATGGAAGGGGGAAAAAGTAGGTTCAGGCAAAACAGGTGGGGTTGCAAGTGCTTGGAACATGGGAATACTGAGCATCCCAGCCCCATCTGTAAGGAGGAGAAAGATAATGGCCGACCTTAAATGGATGTATATAGCAGTAGGTATCTTAATAGGACTAGGTATTGCGAACCTTATCCTATCTATCGCAGGAGGATAAAATGGCTGAAGTATTACCAATGCGGTTTTGGGATAAAGTGAAAATTGTTGCTTCGGGATGTTGGGAGTGGCAAGGAACCTTGTCACGAGGTTATGGTGATTTCTATGTAAGGCAACAAAAAACTGCGAAGGCGCACAGATTAACCTATAACTATTTCAAGGGGGAAATCCCCCAGGGTCTAGAGATAGACCATCTGTGTCGCAATAAAAGATGTGTCAACCCCGACCACTTAGAGGTGGTTACTCGTAGTGTAAATACATTGCGTGGTTTATTGCCTCAAATAATGAGGGCAAAGCGGAAATCCCATTGCCAGCGAGGTCACCCCTTTAATAAAGGGAATATCTATATAAACCCAAGAGGGCGCAGAGAGTGTATAGCCTGTCGAGGGTTAGCTGTTAAACGCCATAAGGATAGGAGGAAAGAGTATGTCACAGGCTGAAGAACAGTTAACACCAGAGGAAAAATACATTGAAAAAGAAATTGACTGGACAGATGAGGGCGGCGAACTGGCGAATAAAGTGGTATTAAAAAAGCACGAGCTAGTTGCCCTACTTGTGGGGTGGCAAGATAAATCTGGCAATCTTTTAATGAGAGTCTTGGTTGATGGTGGTATCGTCCTTAAAGATGCCCCTCCTACATTTTCTGAATTACTTGCAACAGTCGCCCAACTAGCCAATAGCCAAGAGGTATGCCCTAAGTGTGAAGGAAGAGGATGGTTTAATAAGTATACTGAGGGTTTCTCTTATTCTGGTCGTTATGATTATCCCAGACCATATCCGTCAAGCACTGTTAATCGTATAGGCTGTCCCGCCTGTCAAGGCACAGGTAAAGCCGAGAAGCATAGCCCTGATAGAGAGACAATAGCTAAGATGATATGCTTTTGGCATATTGGTGATTCTAATATGTGGGATAAAGGAGAGGGTATAGGTTGGCAAGGCCCACCAAAGACAGACTACTATGAGATAGCTGACCAACTCATAGCCCTCTTCCCTGCTGAGGAAGAGATAAGGAAGCAGGAGAGGGAGAGGGTCATAGATATAATGAACGCCATTAGTGCTTGGACTTTAGAGACTCGTCAATATAGGGATATGATAATCGAGGAAATCATAAAGAAGAGAAATGAAGAGAGAAGCCACGATTGAAATCTCGTATCCTGGAAGCATAATTAGCGTAAACCATTATAAGTGGAAAGGTGGAATCTACACTAAGCCTGAAGCTAAAGCGTGGATGGAGGAATTGGGCTGGATAGTAAAGGGATTGGACCTAAACGAATGGCGCCTTCCTCTTCATATTACTTGCTCCGGGCGCTTTAAGGATAAGAGAACCACGCCAGACCTCAGCAATCTCAGCAAATGCACACTCGATGCCATCCAGGAAGTGTGCGATGTAAACGATAGGGATATGCGGTGGCACGATGGCACAGTAGAATATGGTGAGCCGGCAGTTCTATGGCTCACAATTAAAGAAGAAGGTGAATAATGCCAGGATGGGTATGCCCGCACTGCGGTAAGGAGAGCCGGGTAAGCTACCGCTGCGATAAGTGCGAAACAGGCTCTTGCCTTGAGTGCATTATAAAGCAGGATGAGAAACAGTTATGCCCAGACTGTGCAAAGGAGCAGGAAGTAACATAAGTGGAAAGGAGGAAACGGAGTAATATGACAATAAAGATAATGAAATCAGAACTTTATGCAACTCCCCTCTTTCTAGGGTCAGGCTCTGTTATATGCCCTATTTGTGGCGTGGGTTCAAATATTTATCCTTGCTACTGTGATGGTGAAGATACAGCAGTAGTTCATAGATTAACATATTGCGGTCATAGGTTAAGCGGTAATTTATTTGTGCTAGCGTTGCCAGGAATACCAGAGGAATTAAGATAGTTATAGTGCGAAGGAGGAAGGATGGATAATAGTTTTTTGAAAGATGTATTGGCATCAGTCCCACAATCCAGTAAATTATTCTATGATGAGGAGCAGAATATTCAGGATAATATAAAACTTCACATCTTAATAGAAATCATAGAGAAGACGAAGGAAGCCACCTTGCGTGAATTAGTTCTAGTAGGAGAGATATTATGACAAAAGAGATTTTAAATAAGGCATTAAGCGAGAGATTACCAGAAGAGATTTTTAACAAGATACACGAGAAAATATCCCAAGCCGTGGTGTGTGGTAGTAAGCCTTACGATTTAGACACTGCTGCTAATGTTGCGTTTGATTTATGCCATCTTGTAGCCAGTGAACTAGATAAATTAAGGGAGGAATCATTTGCTCGTTATGAACTGATAAAACGGTTAACTGCCAAATGTGAGGAACTAGCGACAAGGGAGTAATGTGAATCTATTTATACTATGCGTACTGACTGTGAGTGTAGCCCCTGCGGTACTGGCGGTGTGGGTGTTCGGTGTTCTGGTATTGGGGTATCATATCGTACCTGATAGTCGCAACCTGTTTGAACTATGCCAGGCTTCTATTATGCTTGCGCTGATTCTAGTTGCATGGGTAGTTCTTTTTGTAAGGATGGTTAAGAAATGAACAAAGATAAATACGAGGAAATGGCACGCAAATACATTGAGGGAAGTGGGGGGTTATTCGACCTGTATAACTACGAGATGGCTAGTCCATTCTGCGAACCACAAGAAGTTGAAGGTGCTAGGTGGATTTTAAAATGCCTCACCAACCCTGAAAATAAAGCGGATTTGATGGCACTTTTAAAACAATCTGATTTGAGGCAGGAGATGCCCGATGGCTAATGAGATACCCGAAGAATACAGACAGAAGTTTATCGGCTTGTTGACCCACGAGCAGAAGCAGGCTGGTTACTTTGTTAGTCAGGATGAGGACTTTATTTACCTATGGCGGAGCAAGCCTCACGTGGATTGTATCGCTATCTTTCTTTATGATACCGCTACAGTGAAAGAGATAATACGTATGGGTTACGCTGCTAGTAATACGGCTCTGCGATATGGTAACAAGCTATATGAAGAGAGCCAGGTTCAACGTTTATTGTAGAGCCTGACTCCCAAGGTAGATTACTATTACTTGAAGATTTAACAGGCCAGATTTCGATCGTAGTACGTCACTTCTTATGTACACTGATAGCATACAGGTCTTCGTGTATCTGCTTGAGTGTGTTCTTGATTGACAGGATAGAGCATTGTTCGGTGGCTTGGTCCCACCAGCCACACTCTTTATCACAAGTAAAGAAATCTATAGTGATGTGTGTTGGATTAGGTGAAGAAGACGTGTAATGACCTGTTTTTATAGTCTGTAATGGGCACTTCATCTTAACCTTCCTCCTTTCCTTTTATTCTATCCATTCTCACGGCGCAATTTGATGCGTATCGCTTCAGTTAGCCACTTAGCCATAGTCATGTTCGGGTCCCCTGCGAATCTTCTTTTAACCACCGCCATATATACCCTATTCCAGATGTCCGAGTCCATATCCCTGATTTGTACTGGCTTCAGCTTCATACTCTCTCACTCCTTAGTATCACGATTAGTAGCCTGGCTTTCTGTTCGCGTAGTTTAACTGCGTGTCGTAGTGCGTCAAGTTTCAGTCGTATTAAGAAGCGGTCTCCGTCTTTCACCGGCTCTCCTCCTGTATTTCTTCTAGTTGGGTGTAGGGGACAGCCCAACGATTACCATACTTATCCTCCACACCATACCATCCTTCTGTAAATGGCCTTTTTAAGTGGCAGCTTTCGCATTCCGCTTGATCTCCTAATAAAAGTTGGCTTACAGTGACTATCTCTGGTACATTTACGGCTTGGCCAGTAACATTGCCACATCTGGGGCAAGCATCTTCTGTTGGCTTCTCTCTCCACAGGTACTTCTTCCCTATTTCTATAGCTGGAATCAACTGCATTAAATCCGATAGGCTCATTGTTCCTCCTTCAATTTCAATAGTAAGATTCTAAACCGTATATCCCTTAGCTCGGCAGCATAGCGCAGCTTATCCAGTTTTAATTGTATCAGGTTGACTCCCTCTCTCTTTAGTGTGGCGCACTTTTCGTGGTTATCCCAAGGCATCTTTATTCCTCTGTCTCGCCTTTTTTGAATAGCGTGATGTCGGCGGTCAGCCCAGCCAGCCCGAGCTTGACAACCTTTAGGGATTCGATCCCGAGCTGGAGAGCGTCAACGCATTTCGAGTCCTCCTTCAAAACAGGTGCCCCTTTCAGAACCCCAAATACCCTAATAGCTTCGTCTATCTTCACAACTTACCCCCTTATTTATTCAGCTCTACTATTTGCTCGACTATGCCCTTGGCCTTCTTGTTGCTGCGTTAGCTCTCCGATAGTTTTGACTACACCAATAACTTTTACTGTCCTATAGTTGACACCACCCTCATAGACACTTCTCCCACTATATTCGATAGGTCTGTGATAAGACCCATAACCAGATAAACCTATTGGCTCAAGCTCTATTATGGCTATAGGGTCACCCCCGTTAAAGTGATGTCGTGTTTCCTTGATGTGGTTAGTTTTATCAGCGTACGCTAGTGTTTTGTAGCAGGCTATTCCCATACCACCCACTCTTGTTACCTCACCCACTTTATACTCAAGGCAATTGGGCGGAGTGGGTGTGATTTCTCGCTGATTAGCCGACAGATATTTACCATCGCAAATCCGAACCAGCTTAAATCTTCGCCTCATAATTTTCCTCCTCTGACTGATACCTCAATACCAAGGCCAGCCACATATAGGCTCTGGTAGTTCTCTGCCCCATTCGTTTATTATATTCCTCACGGGCTTAGTTGCTCCTTTTCATGGCATCAACGGCCAGTGCCATCTTATATTCCTGCCAGCTCTCACGTAGGACTTGGGCTAGACGCTCATCATCATAGCCAGTCAGCACCGACATATAGTAGGTTACCTCATCCGGTAGCAGTAGGCCAGCCATGACTAGGTATGAGCAGGTGGTGTCAATGGCCTTGTCTCTACTCTTGGGGTCAAATAATCTCTGCATCTTATACCTCCTTGCCTTCTGCTTTGGAGAGGGCTTGTTGTGCCGCTACTACGTGGGCTACTTTGGTGTAACCTGTTCTAGCAATATCTACTAGGAGGTTATTCAAAGCCTCATACATATCCTCACAGGCCGAGTGTTTGGGGCAGTAGTCAATTTTATAACCAAGCGATGCTCTTTGCGGGTCTATGGAAGTTTTGCAACCACAAGTATATTCCATTCTTATACCTCCTTATTCAAGGGGTTAGCCCTGCCTTTTAGCCCATCGAATACCAACCACCGCTCTCATTGCAGCTTGGTCAAGGGCATAGCCCTCAAGGCTTCTCAAGACAGGGGTTGCCCCTTCCTCTAAAAGACGTATCAAATTAAGGGGTGCGATCTCCTTTAGTTCCAATAATTCTGATGGATAATGGCCGCCCATATCCTTGACAAACCTTTTTGCTCTTTCAGTCATATATACTTGTAGGTGGTCAACATACCCGTTGCTCATCTCATCCTCTCCTTATTCAAGGGGTTAGCTTCTTATCCCTTCCCCCTGATTTTGTCAAATGGCATTCTATTCAGCATGAACATAGCATAAAGGTATAGCCCCTTTCTATTCACGTCATCAGCCCTGATGCAGGCTTCTATAAAATTGTTGTCCCTGATTGCCGAGAGGAAGTCGCCGAGTGGCCTTTCCTTAGTCGCCCACTCAAAGAGATGCTCACAACACATGGTAATATGAGCTAACTCCTCTTCTGCGAAGTGCTGGTCAGGCATCAAGCCCTCGGCGTTCTCAAATACCCATTCCCTGATTGTCTTTGTCATCTCAATCCCTCCTTTAATAGTACCCTATTGGCTCAGTGGTAGGTTAGCCCTAGTGGATTATGGCCTCTTCGTGGCAACCATCACAAACAAGGTAATGGTCAAGTTTCCCTACACATTCCCAGACTTTGTCAGTTTTGTCTAGCGACACCCCGCACCACTGACACCTATCAATATTTCCTTTTGGCTGCGAGACATCCTTACCACTTTCAATTGGCATCCTATGCAATAGTGTCATTTCCTTGTCCTCCTTAACTTGATACTCCTATCTTACTCTCACTGGCATCTATTAACAAGCCCGTGTAATCAAGCTAGGAACTATTAACACGGATAAAAACTCGCTCACTGTACCACTAGCTCGTTCGTTCGTAGTTTTACTGCCATTAACAGGCTATTGACAATAATAATGAGTCTGTGGTATAAGTAAGTATGAGTTTGAAAGTCGGCACAACCTACAAGCTAAGAGATAAAGCCAGGCGGAATGCTGCTATCGTAGCTTATAAAGAAGCTAATCCTGATGCCACATTAAGAGAGATGGGTACGGTATTTTATATCTCTCATGTCAGGGTCTCGAAGATACTGAAAGATAGTATTAAGGGGGAATGATAGTGCCCTCTTACAACACGAATGAAGTAGCTGCTCTGTGTATGGTTCACCCTCAGACTATCCGGGTCTGGGAAGGACTGGGTCTAATACCCCAAGCTGAGAGACTAGGGGCAGCGCGTACTGTAATCAAAGAGGGGACGGTGTGTCGCCGCCGGTGGACCGAAGAACAAGCTGAGACAATAGTGAAATTCAGCGATGCCCGGTATAATACACAAAGGAATACAGATTGAGTGAATGCACTAACTCATATCAGCCTCTTCACTGGAATAGGTGGTATAGATTTGGCAGCAGAATGGGCTGGCTTTGAGACCGTTTTAATGGTGGAGAACAATACTTACTGCCAGAAGGTATTAAAGAAGCATTGGCCTGATGTGCCGATACTGGAGGATATATTTAATGTCAAAAGGGAAACCATTGAAGAAGCTATTGCCGACGCCCTCGGTCGAGGGAAACAACAATCGGAAAGGGATATCGCCGAAGGCAGGGGACGGTCTGGCGACAGCGGTAAAGCGGGGATTATGGCCGACACCGAGAGCTGGGGATGCGGGAGGGCAGAGCTTCAATGCGACAAGGAAAAGACAGATAGAGGGTGGGGATATAATGCTCTCCAGTCTGATAAAACACGGAGAGGTAGAGAAACCCGACAAACCACAGACTCACCAGTTACCCTTATTACCGGTGGATTCCCTTGCCAGCCTTTTAGTATTGCCGGGAAGCAAAGAGGCAAGGAAGATGACCGCTACCTCTGGCCTGAAATGTTTAGAGTCATTAAAGAAGTCAGACCAAGATGGGTTGTTGCGGAGAATGTTGCTGGCCTCATCACAATGGGGCTCGATGATTGTTTATCTGACCTGGAAGGAGAGGGTTATATCACCGAGACATTTCTTATTCCAGCTTGCGCCGTCAATGCCCCACACAGGAGAGATAGAATCTTCATTGTGGCGAACACCAGGAGCAAGCGATGGAGAGGGCGGAGTAATGGAAATGAGGAAGGATACATCAGGCCATTACAAACTTCGGGACCAAGTTCAGAAGATAAACAGCAAGATGTGGCCGACACCAGCAGAGAGCGATTACAAAGGGCAATATACGCAGAAAACAGTAATTGTCAGGCAGGAAGCATCAAGCAGGGGGGTGAGATTGCCAGAGCAATTAGCCAGGCAAACCAGTGGGCAGTTGAACCCGAACTGGGTAGAGTGGCTCATGGGATTCCCTCCCGAGTGGACAGACTTAGATGCTTAGGTAATGCTGTAGTGCCTCAACAGATATACCCGATACTCAAGGCGATTGCTGATATGGAGGTCTAAGTGGGAAGACCACAGAAGCAGACGGTAGATTATTTCCCTCACTACTCGGATGCCAGTGAGAGGGAGACCCTTTTCATCCTGGAAAGCGAGTTCGGGAATGATGGCTACACTTTCTGGTTCAAACTATTGGAACTACTGGCCAAGAGTGAAGGGCACGTTTATGACGTAAGAAATCCCGCCGCTTGGCGATTTCTTCTGGCGAAAACTCATGTCACTCACGAAACCGCCGGCAAAATACTTGGTATTTTAGTTGAAATGGGGGCGATTGATAAAGATTTGTGGCTGGAGGGTAAAATGATATGGTCGCAGAACCTGGTTGATAACGTTGCAGACGTGTACAGAAATCGGAAAGCCGATGTTCCCCTGAAACCTAGTTTAAATAGTAAGAAACCCTTAAGCGAAGGGATTCCTGACGTAAACAATGAGGTTTCTAGCGCAAGAAATCCACAAACTAAACTAAAGGAAACTAAAAGAAAGAAGAAGAAAGAAAAGGATAATACTCTCTTTAATAAAAACGAAGTTAAGGAAATTTGGCTCTCAGCCTTGGATAAATTAAGATCGCAAGTTAATAAGCCGAACTACCAAACCTGGCTGGAAAATACTACCGGTTTAAACTTTGAGGACAATAAGTTCCTTGTTGGTGTGCCTAGTGCTTCGGTTGCCGAATACTTAGATAAAAACCAGCGTTCATTAATTGAAAAGGTTCTTTCTGAGATCGCCGGCCGGAATATTAAAGTCTATTTTGAGGTTCATACTTGACAAACTTATCCCCCTTGGAATATCCTTTGACTGATTATGACTAAATCTATCCTTACCCAGAAACAGGAGAACTTTATATGGTAGAGTACACGATGGAATTTGTAACGAGACTGCTTGTTAGCCTCGTGTTCTATTTAATGATAGGATTAGTTCTTTTGGTTAATTTCTGTTTACCTGTGAGGAAATGATATGTTAAAACCAACTAAGCAATTGACGAAGAAAAGATCTTCTCCGACAGTTAAAAGCCTGGAGAATCTTGAGAAGAGAGTTTCCTGGGTGCCGGGTCAATCCGGTAACAAAGAGGGCTATTCCGTTAAAGCACGTCAGAGAGATATGATGCATGAGAACAACCCCTTTGATGGACAAGGGCGCCCCTGGGGAGAGACTATAGCTGAAGCAGGTCTGAGACAAGCCCTAACGAAGCCTGAGGCCATGAAAGACCTTCTTAACAGGCATGAGGGTGTTCCCATAGAGAAGCACGCTATCTTACAGGATACCACTATTAGATTCGTTATAGGTAAGGGGTATGAGAAGGATGCCATTGAGTAGAGCAAGGGATAAGGAGAGAAAGAGGCTGGCTAGGTTGGAATGGTTGTCTACTCCCAGGGATTTCCAACCTAAAGCTGAGCAATCTCGACAAGAGAGGCTGGGGGAGTTACAGGGACTTATAAAGGACATTGAGGAGGGTAAGATACCTATGATTGCTACACCCTATAGCGAGGTTGTCAAACCTGGATTGCCCGATGAGCCAACTCTTGATGCTGGTGGTGAGGTCATACCAGACTACTGGTAGGAGGAGATAGAATGACCAAGCAGGAAGAGATAAAATGCCAAGATTGTGGTACTACCTACCAAGTATGGCAAGTTACTGGTAGATGTTTCCCTTGCCTAAGAAAAGCATTTGAAGAGTATGATGCAAGGCCATACTCTCCGCCACTACTTATTTTCCACCCCAAAGACCCAGCATTGCAGAAACTAAAGGAGATTTATGGCAACTAGAGAAGATATAAGGGAAGGGTTAGCTAAAGCTTTATACGAAAGGGAGTTCTCAAAGGATTATTGGGATACTAGAATGTCCAATGGTGATAAGGTTCAATGGTTTGCTAAAGCTGATTGCGGTATCCAGTATCTTCACTCTCAAGGAGTAGTAATAAAGGTAGACAGAAAGTTACCTGACCATGGTGTGCTCCAAACAGGGAATTATAGGGCGGGACAACGTAGTATGATAGACGCTGGCTATATAGCAGTAGAACCATTGATATGACAACAGCTACAGTAGATTTAATATTTGAGCCTATTCATAAGGCACAGGAAGGCTTCCTAGCATCTGAGGCACCCAGGCTACTATTCTCTGGGGCATTCAGGGCTGGGAAAACTGTAGCTTTATGTGCGAAGGGATTAAAGCTATCCTTAGATTATCCTGGTAATTTTGGTGTAATAGCCCGTAAGGTGAGGTCAACGCTCCCCCAGACCACGCTCAAGACATTCTTTGAAAAAGTGTGCCCCAGGGAACTAATCGCCGATTTTAATAAAAGCGAGGGGTTGGTTAGGTTAGTAAATGGCTCAGAGATATATTTCTGTGGGTTAGACGACCCCCTTAAGTTAGGTTCTTTAGAGTTAGGTTGGGCTGGTATTGACGAGGCTATAGAGACAGTAGAAGATGATTGGCAGATGCTAGAAGGGCGCCTTAATAAACCAGGTGTTCTCCATCAATTGTTTGCTGCTACAAATCCTGGCCCACCTGCACACTACCTTCACAGGATGTTTTTCACCGAGGGCAAAGGAGAGGTCTATCACGCCTCTTCTCTTGATAACCCAGAACTACCCGAAGATTATATCATCCGATTGGGCGAGTTTGAAGGGATATATAGGGAGAGATACGTTCTAGGGCTGTGGGCTGGACTAGAGGGGCTGGTTTACTCCTCGTTTGATGACAAGATTTGTTTGATTCCTAGGTTTGAGATACCTAAAGGATGGTTGGTTTATTCGGGTCACGATTTCGGTACAGCTAATCCAGCAGCTTTATTCTATGCCCAAGATACAACTACGGGCTTTATGTATCTCAATCGGGAGTATGTCCCTGGGTCAGGGAGGGGTATCTATGACCACGTACAGCAGTTTAAGGAAATAACAGAAGGATATAATGTTATCAAAAGAGTGGGTGGGTCCCACCAGGAGGACGAGATACGGCAGGGGTATACGTCTCAAGGATGGGTGATAAGCGAACCAAAGAATAACGATAGAATGTATCAGATACAGAAGGTCCAGGGACTGCACAGGTTAAACAAAGTGTTCGTCTTCAATGACCTGACCAATTACATACGAGAGAAGTTCTCATTCGCTTTTAAGAAAGACGAGGGAGATGTCACGGAAAAGATAGACAACGAGGCCAGGTTCCACTGCATGGCTGCTGAGAGGTATATACTAAGTGACTTTGTACCTGAGACGGTAAACAGTGGTAAACCGAGAGTTAAGACCCCCGTGTGGAGTTTTTAGATAGTATAGGAGAGAGAGATGTTACTTACTGATGAGGAGATAAAATGTTATTAAAAGAATTTCCAGTTCAAGAAAGCACGCAACACGGCACTGACTATGCAGAGTTGGTAGCCAAAGCCCAGTTAAAGAAGGTGGTGGAGTGGGGGAATGATTTTTGTATGGACAATAGTCATTATGGGAAGCGAGAACATAATAGAAAGGGGTTGTGTTTAATGTGTTGGCAAGCTTTACTAGAGGAGATTACATAGGAGGGGACAAATCCCTAGCCTAAAGGAGGGTGATGAAAGTTCTCCTTGTGGTACCAACCCATAATTACAGTGCCGAGTACCCGTCGTTCCTGTCTCTCAGTGACTTCCCTTCGGGGTATGGGTACTTAGCGTCTGCCCTAAAGGAAGCAGGGCACGAGGTTTATGGGTGTAACCCCAATAACGTAGTGGGTTATCCCAACGCCTATCTGATGATACAGGATGTTATCAGCAAGCGCATAAAAGACGTAGAGCCAGACTTAATAGGATTAGGGGGGCTATGTACCGACTATGGATTTTTAAGGGATGCTATAGGGGCTATACGGCAGACGGACACTCCGATTGTGCTAGGTGGGCAGATAGTAACCAATGATGCTGAGTGGATATTTAATGACCTTAAACCCGATTATGCAATAGTGGGAGAAGCAGAGGAGGCCATGGTGGGGTTAGCGAGCAGGTATGATGAAAGCACATCAGATGAACGGTTGTATCTAGAGGATATCAAAAATCTATGGTATTGGGAGGAAGAATGAAAGAGGCGACTTATACTAGACAGACATACCAATGTGAAATTGCAAGGTGCATGTGGAAAAATGATGATTTTGACCGCTTAAACCAGCATGAGTTAGCACATAGGGAGGCTATGAAAGTAAAGTTGGGAGAAACACTAACTATTCTCTCCCGAAACTCACCTAGGGGAGTTGTAAGAAGGATTAAGAAGCCAACACGCAGGGAATCAAGTTATAAGGTGCCCTATTTTCTTGTTGAATATGAAGGAGGGGCGAGGGTATGGTTTAGCATGATGGACATTAAATTTGGTGGGTTAGAATTTCACACTATTGTTAAGTTTGATTAAGGGATAAATAGTATTAAAAATCTATGGTATTGGGAGGAAGAATGAAACTTTGGTTTCAGAAGCATACTAAGAAACAGCATCGCAAGTGTTTAAGTTGCAATGGAGTGGGATTAGTGTATAGGGAATCAAAACCTTTATTGACTCTCCCTGAAAAGCTAATATCCCTCCCTTATCTCTGTGAAACTTGTAAAGGGCTTGGTATCGTATAAGTTTATGAAAGTAGCTAAATTCACAGGCATAGATTACAAATATAGGGACATTGACTCTCTGCCCTTCCCAGATTACGAGCCGTTTAATATTCGGGAAATGCTAGACGAATACTCTGTGGCAACGAGGCATTTGTATAAGTATTCTCGGCCTGATGCGAGACCATTTAATATAGTGGCTTCGAGGTCGTGCCCCTTTACCTGTACGTTTTGTGTTCATAAAAGAAGGGGTATCCCGTATCGGGCGAGGTCTATCGAGAATGTGATAGAAGAAATAAGGGTTAATTACGAGAAATACCACTTCAACGTTTTGATTATATTAGATGAGTTGTTTGGAAACAAAAAAAGGCTGGTCGAGTTCTCCAACAGCGTCCTTGAGGGGATAGAGAAATACGGGTGGGACTTTGATTGGATATTCCAGACACATCCTAATGCTCGGTTCGATTTAGAGTCGCTTAAACTAGCCAAGAAAGCAGGTTGTTATTTATTTTCTTACGGGCTGGAGAGTGCCAGCCCGGCAGTTTTGAAAAGCATGAACAAGAAGATGGATATATCCCAGGTCGCAGGCGTTATAGAGATGGCGGAAGAGGCGGGTGTAGGATTCGCCTCTAATCTGATATTCGGGGATATTGCTGAGACCCCTGATACTATTGCCGAGTCATTGGCGTTTTGGATGAGGTATGGTATAAGGTCGGATGTTTTTGTGGGAGAGGTCAAGCCCTACCCAGGGAGTAAGCTATTCGATATAGCCACAGAAAGAGGACTGATTCCTGATAAAAAAGCCTATTATGAAAATATCACAAATATAAAGATAAATATGACCACCATGTCTGATGAGGTGTATGCTGCTCTTTTGAAAGTCGCTGTTTATATAGATTCGCAGTGGCTTTTTATTAAAAATACAAATAATACCCGCTATAGTAAGGAAAACACCGACGGGCTATACAAGACCTACACGGGGAGAGAGTACTATAATATAAAAACAGACTGTCCCTATTGCGGGAAAGAAGTGGACTATCGTGAACTGATGGATGAGCCTCCTTTCTGGCTGGGAACAGGTTGTACCAATTGCCACCGAAAAATCAAAGTGGAGGTAGTCTGATGGCAAATTTCCTCGACCTTGTTAAGGAACAAGAGTTGGAGATGTCTGAACTTGATAAAAGATACCAGGTAGATGTTGATTTACTTCATCTTACCAGATACATAATGAGGGGGCCACCTGATGTTGAGGGGGTGGCTCACGCCATACCGGGAATAGTCAATGCTACCCTTAATAAACCTGCTATATTCGGAGCTAACGTTGTTTCTGCGTTGGGTTCGGTTAAGGAACAGGTAGTAGTAGAGAGTCAGGATGAGGGTTTTGATACTCATAGCATAGAGGAGTTTCTGGAGTTTGCCCGTGACGGTGCGGACGACCTGTTACGGAAAAAGAGATTACCCTTACTCAATCCTTTTGCAGATGCCCAGATATGTTTCAGGGGCAGGGTGGGCAGGAGGATTTTATTCAGGGAAAAGAATGGTGTTTTAATCCCCGACATTATGAACTGGGACGGCAGGTACATCAGGTATAAAATGGGAGACAAGGAATTTGATTGGGCTGCCTATTCTACCAGACGGAGTAAGTCGGAAATAGAGGCTGAATATGGTATTTCGATTAAGGACAAATTCGGCCAGGTGTTAGATGTGTGGACTAAGGAACATAACGAGGTCTGGATAGACGAAAGACAGGTAGTAGAACAGCCCCATAAAAAGGGGTACGTTCCTGTGGTTATGGGAATAGTTCCTTTAGGTTGGGGGGATATGTTGTTGGACGAGGGCAGACTTAAGAATGAGGGGGAGTCTATCTTTTTTATGATACGAGATGTAGTTCCCCAGATGAATATGCTAATGAGTATTCTGACTACTCTTAATTTCCTGTCGGTTAAAAGGCCGGCCCAATGGGAGAACCCTGAAGGGGCACAGGGAGAACCCCCTGACTACGATAAGGCAATGGCACCTGGGGCAATGACTCCTACTGAAGTTGGACAAGGTATCAAGACGATAGACTTTGGTGATGCCTTAAGGGCTGCGGAGTTAGCAGACCGTAAACTTGAGAAAGCCATTCAAGAAGGTAGTTTTACAGATATAGATATAGGCAATGTCCAGCAACCCTTCTCGGCAGTAGCCTTGATTGAAATTGGAGAGGGGAGAGATCAACTGCTTTTACCCAGACTGGCAACTAAGGAATGGTTAAATATAGACACCGCTGAGATGATAACACGACAGGTTATTCAGATAGGTGGTACTGTAGAATTAGGCGCTACGGGTCACAAAAAGAAATTTGGGACTGCTTCCCTGAAAGGGGAATATACGGTAGACTACAAATACTTTATCAAATCTCCCAAGATTGATGTAGCCCGATTATCAATGGCGGGGCAGTCAAAGGAGTGGTACCCGAGGAAAGAAATATATACCAACGTTTTACAAGTAGAAGACCCCGATGGATTAGAGCGGGACTGGTATGCTGAGTTAGCGGAAATAATAGACCCCAACGTCCTGAAGCTCAGGATTATATTGAGGCTTTTAGAGAAGGCAGACGAGGGGGACGAAGATGCCGAGATGGAGGCTTTTGTAATGGCTCAGGATATGAATCTGAGTATAGAACAGATTAAAGCGGGTATAGTCCCCGAACAACCCCAGATGCCGACCTCCGAACCCACTATTCCCCTTTTACCCGAAGGAGGGAGAATCGGTGGCACAATTCCCAGTTCGGCAAAGAAAGCGGGAGAATTAACTCAAACACCACAGGAGGTATAATGTCGTCAAGTGTACTAGACTTTGAAGTAGAGTGTCCACATTGTCATATAAATATACATGTTCCCTTTTGGAGAAAACTTGAGGTTAGGGCGATAGAAAAGTTTGATATGAATGAGGTAACTGCACAACAGGAACGTGATTCTATGCGGTTGTGGTTCCACAATGCGTCACTGTTTAAGTTAATATGGTTTTGGCTTAGGAGGAAATAAGTGTCACACAAACGGTTTTTTACTAAAGAGAAGTTTTTTGCCGATTTACAGAACCAATTTGTCACTCCGAAGTCTAGCCCCTTTGAGACTTTGAGAAATGCTATTCGCAATAGACTACCAAGGAGAATAAGTGGCAATAAAGCTCCGTCAACCCAAATTAAAAGATAGAGAACCCCGCAAAGAAGAACCTGTTGAAGAAGGGGTTACTCCTGTAGTCGAGCCAATAGGAGAGGATTCTTTCTCTTTAATATCACGTCTTTATCCCTCCTTTCCAGGTTTGAAGAGGGAGGGTTTACAGACAGAAATTGAAAGGTTAAGTACCTTTGCTGCCACAGACCCAGAGGGCTTTCTATTCGATCTTAACGTACGAGCCAATCCCGAAGAGAGAGAGGCTGTATTAAGGGCTTTAGGGGTCAGTGGGGAAGACATTGCTTCTATAGAGACTTTTGGGGCGCAACAGGAGTTATCTGATTTGGCATTGGCAGTTCTCCCCGAGCTCGAGTCTTTTGAGGCTTTCATCAATCTTGTAGAGAATGACCCCGATTCTTTTATAGATATGATTCGCACCGGTGAGATTACTCAAGAAAAGACAGAACTTCTTCAACTTATGGGGTTTGAATCCGATGTTATAGATAGTATTTTAGACATTGAGAAAATATTCGTTGAGATAGATGGGGTGAGGCAACGGGTCTCCAGAACGCCTGACAACAGTCTTTATGATGCTAATGGTAACTGGGTTGGCTTTTATAATTGGTCGGATGGCACGGTTTTTAATCCCTATAAGGCCGAGGGTCTAGGACAGAAAGCACTCGCTTCTTTGGAGGCGGGTATAGGTGATATTTTAAGCATAAGTAGTGGCGTAGCATCAAGGTTCGGGTATGATGATGCTGCTAGTAAACTAGCGGGAACAGGGGCACAACTACAACGTAGCGCTGTACCCACCTCTAGCGCAGATTTCCAAGTTAGTGATTTATTAAATCCAGAGTTTTACGCCACGAAGATAGTTAGGACTATTCCCTTTGCCCTCTCCCTAGCCCCGTTAGCAATTGGAGGTTATTTCGCAGGTGCTGGCCTAGCTGCCACTTTAGGCTTGGGGGCTATTTGGACGGCGGTAATTGGGGGTTTATTCAGTGCTGCATTAACCCGTCCATTAGAAAGTGCCCTAGAAGCAGGCGGTTCATATAATGATGCCATTGCCAGGGGTAAGACAGAAGAAGAAGCAAATGCAGAATTTGATGAGGTTTTTAGAAACAATCTGACCTTAGTTGGCGCTGATGCATTTGAAATAGCTATTGCACTAGCTCCTACCCCGAAGTGGGTTCCATCGGCACTTGTTACGGGCGGATTAGTCAGAACCGTAAGAATAGGTGGCAAGGTAATAATTGTTGGTCTCTCTGAGGGTGGGGAGGAAGTCTATCAGGATTTAATTCAAAGAAGAGCACGAGGCGAGGAGTTTCAATTCGACCCGATTTCTAAAGAAGTCTTCGCCATCGGTTTTGTTATGGGTGCTGGTATGGGTTTGGGGGGTGATGTCATCTCGGGTATTGTAAATTCAAGTAGGGCTGAAATGTCCAGCGATATGAGGAAACAATTAGATGAGAGCATTGCCAGATTTAAACAAGAAGGATTAAACCAGAGCGAATCTGAACTCAGGGCATTAGATGAGATTATGCAGACCCCAGAAGGGGAAGCCCTTGTGAATCAAGCTATTGAAGAGGCTAAGACAGAATTACCCGAAGTTGACATACCCCAGTTGATAAGTGAGGGGCGTGGCATTGAACTGACCATCGAACAGGTGGATGAAGCAGTAACGGCGGGTCTAATATCAACTACTGACGTTCAGCTTTTTGAGCAACAGAAAGTAGTAGCTGAGTTGGGTGGTAAAATCATCAAGGAGGAAGGTGGTTTCGTTGGTATTAAGGAGGATGGCACCCGTTCCAAGGTGGTGAAAACCGCCGATGATGCTGCCGAGTTTATTACTGGAGAACCAGCTTTTAGACCAGGTAAGCCCATAGAACATAAGGGGACAGAGCCAGAGGGTATAGCCATAGGGAACGAACTTGGGGTTCGTTTTGAGGGAATACAGGAAGGTATTGAGGAATTGCCTGACCAGTTTACATTTACCGACCCCCAAACGGGCAGTACCTTTCTTGCCACTACATTAGAGGGTGCTAGAACTAGATTAGCTAGTATGAGGGCTAAGTTTGCTGAGGCTGCTCCTGTTGAAGGGGTAACCCCTAGGGTAACAGAGCAACTAAAGGATTTGGGATGGACAGATACCCAGATACAAGAACTTGATGCTAGTGAAATCAGTAGCATTATTAGGAATAAACAACGCCCTACCTTGTTAACCCCTACAGAGCCTGTGGTAGCAGGTGAAGTCATAGATGCGACAAAGGTTCAAGGGGCAACAGAAGCATTATCGTGGTTCCATGCCTCTCACGAGGATATTAGGGTGCTATTACCTCGGAACATAAACCAGATTAAAACACTAAATAATATTGGCACATGGGTGACGGGAAATGCAGAGCAGGCAAGGAAATTATTTGGGCCAAAAGTGTTTGAAACGAAAGTAAAGGATGTCAATCTGCTAATAGCCCATACGGATAATTTTGATGAGTTTTTCTATAGCAACAAAAACCTGTTTAAGGATTTATTCCCCAATGAAGACCTGAACTTACTAGATAGATTCAAGGAAAAAGGTCTCTCAGTAATAGATAATAGAATTGCTAGTATGAGAACGGAATATTTACAGGCCTTCCGTAAAAGCATAGAGGACGCAGGATTTGAGGGAATAATATGGAAAAACTCCCGTATTGATTTAACTAAAGGTGATGCACCGCATGATGTGGTTGTCTTTTTTAATAAAGAACCGTTAGAAGTTACACAAGTACCTACCCAACCCCCAGTAACCCCTGAAGTTGCTGTCGCAGAAGCACCTGCACCAGAAGGCGCATCAAAGAGAGTATTTGATAGGATAGTAACGGAACCGGCAGAACCCAATATTATACAGAAGGTTAAGAAAGGTTACAACTCATTTCAGGTTCAGATGGTTGATGACCTTTACAACCTTAAAAAGACAGTAGAAGTTTTCACGAAGGGTGGGGTTGAGTTGTCTATTGAGGAAGACCCCTATGTGGCGGCCAGATTGTTAAAAGGCATTACGGGTAAGGTTAATACATTCTTGGAACAAGGGACTTTTGGTAAGAAGTTCTGGAAGACAGAAAAGGGTAGGGCAGTCCCAAATTATACAGGTGAATCACTTGAGAGTATTTTAAGGGAAGTTAGAGAACCATCAGATTGGCAGGACTTCTCCACTTATATGGTAGCCCGCAGAACCGTAGAATTAACTGCCCGTGATATAGAAACAGGTATAAATATAGATGATGCTAACAATGCTATAACCGACTTGGAGTCAAAGCATAAGAACTTCCCCGATTTAGCCAAGAGATTAAACAAGTATCAAGACTCTCTTCTGGTTTATTCTCAAGAGATGGGTTTGATAAGCAACGAGCTTTTGGGTAAGTTGCGTAAGAATGCTGATTACGTGCCGTTCTATCGTGTCTTTAATGAACTCCAGTCTAGGGGATTTATGGGCAAGAAGATGGCTGATATAGCTAATCCTATCAAAAGGATTAAAGGTTCTGAGCGTGAAATTATCAATCCATTAGAAAGTATCGTAAAGAACACTTACGTTATGATAAGTGCTGCCGATAGAAACAATGTGGGTATAATGCTGGCAAATCTGGTAAACCAGAACCCGGAAATGGCTGATGTGTTTGAGAGAGTTCCTACACCCATTACAAAAGTAGCACAGACCTCCGCTAAGGAACTGGGTGTTGAGATAGAGGGTATGACCGAAGCGGATATGGAGCAGGTCATTGACATCTTCAGACCCTCGTTCTTTGTGCCGGGTAACGAAGTTACCGTTTTGGTTGATGGGAAGAAGCAGTTCTACAGAGTAGATAAGGATTTAAGGGATGCCCTTTTGAATCTCACCAGAGAAGATATAGGGATGATGGGGAAGATTCTCAGTGCCCCTGCCAAGTGGTTAAGGGCGGGTGCTATTTTAAGCCCCGACTTTATGGCGAGGAATCCTGCCCGTGACCAATTATCTGCTTTTGTCTTTTCAAACTATGGGTTCTTGCCAGGGATTGATTTCTTGAGGGGGATAGGTAGTATTCTAAAAAAGGATGCTGACTACGAACTCTTTAGAAGTTCAGGTGCTGAACACGCTATGATGGTTTCCATGGATAGGGAATACCTCCAGAAATCATTTAAGGAAATCACCGAAGGGAAGAAGTTTACGTCATATATAAAGCACCCCATTGAGATACTAAGATTGGGTAGCGAATTTGGGGAAAGGGCTACAAGATTAGGGGAGTTCAAGAAAGGTATAGCCAGGGGTGCTACTCCTACACAGGCAGGATTGGCGGCGAGGGAGGTTACACTTGACTTTGCTAAGGCGGGAACTATTGCTCATGCCCTAAATAGGTATATCCCATTCTTCAACGCTAACATACGGGGTTGGGATAAAATGATTACCTCATTCCAAGAACACCCCACTAGAACAGCGGCAAAGGTTTTTATGGGGATAACCCTCACATCTATGCTTTTTTACCTTGTCAATAGGGAGGACGAAAGGTGGGATGAAATTCCCCAGTGGCAGAAGGACTTGTTTTGGATTGTATTCATCCCTGGGCAAAAAGAACCTGCCAGAATCCCAAAGCCCTTTGAAATGGGTATCTTGTTTGGTTCCATCCCAGAAAGGTTCTTGGAATACTTGGATAAAAAAGACCCCACCATGCTAAAAGATGTTTTGCTAAGTGCTGCTGAAACTGGTAGCCCTGGCTTTATCCCCCAAGCTATACTTCCTATAATTGAGAATTTATCGAACTTTAACTTCTTCAAAGGCAGAGAGATAGTTCCTCCAAGCAGGCAGGACTTACCCCCGGAATTACAATACACCAGATACACTACAACCGTCTCTAAAGAGGTGGGCAAACTAATCAATGTTTCCCCAGCCAAGATTGATAATTTAATAAACGCCTGGACTGGGGGGCTTGGTAGATATGCAACCAATATACTAGATGCTATTTTAGAAGGAATGGGGATAAGTCCGAAATTAATAGAACCATCTCCGACATTGGCTGACATCCCAGTTCTCAAGGCTTTTGTTGTTAGAGACCCCTTTGGGGCGCAGAACGAGAGTGTTAATAGATTCTATGAGAAATTAGAGGATTACCAGAAGAACGAGAATGCACTAAAACAGTTCCTTAAAACTGGGGACATAATCAAGTTCAACGAGCTAAAGGAAAAGCACCCCGAATTGTTATTCTTCTATGATCTGGAAAATGATGTGGCATACTCGGCATCTGCCAGATATTTACGCAGGGTGGCAAGGGATTTATCTGCACTTAGAAAGAAACAGGACGAGGTATTTAATTCTACTACTATGACCCCCGAAATGAAGCGTAAACTGATCAACGAGATAGACCGTCTTAAGGTTGGGGTGGCAAAGAGGGCATTGGACTTATTCCCGGCAGAGGGACCGGTTGTATTGGAAAAGCAACTCTTTGATGCCAGCAACCAATTAGGTGATGTTCTGAACGATGTACCCCTTTTATCAAGGGAGAAACCCGATATATATAATATGCGAGATTTGAGCAGCGATTATAAGGAAACCTTAAAAGCAGTAACCTTAGCTGATTTAGAAGGGAAGAAGATACCCAAGACTGTTTCTGCTTGGTATGATAAAGAAGAAAGTTTGGCTACTCACGAAACATTCCCTAATATAGATTTAGTCAAGATAAACAACGACCCTGCTAAAGGTTTTATCCTTGAGGACTACATTTCTCAGTGGCAGGAACGCCAGCTAATTACAGACCCCGAAGAATTAAGGGAACACGAAGTTAGGTTCACGAAAGCTCATCTGGGGAATTTAACTCCTGAACAAATCTCAGCTTTAAGGGATTATCACGCATTAAGTGGTGATGAGCAAGAACTATTCCTAGAGGGGCATCCCGAATTAAGGGAAGACCCTAGAGATGAGTGGTTAAAAGATAACCCAGAAGATAACGCCAGATTGGCTATATGGGGACAAGCTAACATTCTAACCCAAGAAGCCTATGATATAGCACAGAAGATGATAAAAGACCTCAAGTTACCACTCAAGGCATTGTCTGACTTTTCCTTACCCCCGAAAGAATCCGTGGAATCGCACTTTAAATATCTTGATACCGTTAGGGAGTTTAGTGGCAATAGTGCCGAGGCGAGGCGTATTCTTGCTGGGGATGACGCCTATCGTGCGTGGAAAGAGGGCGTAACAATTCAAGAACTAGAACCGCTTGATACTCCCATCCCACTATTGGATTTACAGATAAAGAGTCGCCCATTAGACGAAGATTTTGAGGCAAAAGAGACAGACGAGGAGCGTGCTACATTTAAGGAAACACATACGGAGTGGTGGGATGACCAAAGACGAATACAGGCAATGAGAAACGAGGGTTCTGAACTAAATATCCGAGAGTGGGTAGAGAGGGGGCATAAGATAGATGAGTTTGACGATGCTAGTGCTGAGGCTTTAGTGTGGTTGCTTGACCATCTCAAAACATATCAATGGGCAATTGATAGGGGAATGCTATCAGACAGACTTGACGAGTTAAGAGAACGAGAACCCATTCTTCGTATTGATGTTAAGTGGCGTACTCAAGATGATGCCTATGATGCTATTCAAGACCCGAACGACAGAACGCAAACTCAACTCAGGCAGAATTATCTTGATGCCAATTCAGAATATGCCAAACAAAGACGGGTTAGGGATGCTCTCGGAATTAGACATCCTGATGACTTCTTTAGGAAGTTCCCAACAGAACAGATAGATAGTTATGTTCGGTGGTACACAGATGAGAAATTGCAAAAACCTGATGATTGGGACGAAAAAACATTCCAAAATAAATGGTACGAAGATGAGTGGTATTTAATGGGGCACGATAAGTTCTACCAAGCTATGCTTGACTTTGGGGTATTTAACGAACGTAGAGATTATAGACTTGTTCCCACTAGGGGAGTCTTTGCCAAGTGGCTTCACTACAATGCCATACGGAATAATCAAGCAGAAAGAGACCAATATAGATTAGATAATCCTGACTTAGATGAGTGGGGTTCCCAGAAGCAGCCAGATGGTTCTGTCTTTATATGGACTAGGACTATGTCAGAGAAGAGGAGAAGGGCGGGTAGAACGGCTGGTGAGAGGACTCAGGAAGAAGTGGAAGAGAGATTGGAAGAATTAGAACCAGTGGTGCCACTTGAATAAACAAGAACTCATTGACTTCGAGGCAGATATAGCGGGCTTGTTCGAGAAGGGCACAATACCTTCACCCATTCATCTATCAAAGGGAAATGAGGATGAGCTTATCAAAATATTCGAAAACATTAAACCCTCTGACTGGTGTTTTAGCACCCATAGGTCACATTATCATGCTCTCTTGAAAGGTATCCCGAGAGAATGGCTAAAGGCTGAAATTCTTGACAACAGGAGTATTACTATAAACAATGCTGAATATAAGTTCTTTTCATCAGCTATTGTGGGGGGGATACTACCGATAGCGGTTGGGGTGGCTATGGCAGGACAAACAGTGTGGTGCTTTGTGGGCGACATGAGCGCTGAGACAGGGATTTTCCATGAGTGTGTCAAATACGCTACAGGTCATAAACTACCGATACATTTTGTGGTAGAGGATAACGGGTTGAGCGTGGAGACTCCGACCGAGCAAGTCTGGCGATATTCTTACGAAAGAGAACTCCCCCACCAAGGTTCGGGGAGTGGAAAATTTGTCATATTTTAGGAGGGATATGAAAATTCTAGAATGGTTTAAAGTGAAGTGTATGGTAGGTCTTCATAATTGGTCTGTTATACATAAAAAGGAATATGATAAGCCACATTTAACTGATGCAGAATTTAAAGAATTGACTAGAGTGCCCCATACTGTCGGGAGGTTTAATAAGTATAGGTTTTGTGCAGATTGCAAAAGAATAGAAATAGATGAAACTAGAACAAATGATGGAATATTTTTCTATAGCCAATGGACACACGTAAAATCGGACAGACTAAGGTATGAAGGGTTTAATGTCTTAGGGATGGGGAATGTATCGAGAAGAACTTACTAAAGCAATGACGTGGCTGGGCGAGAAAGAGGACACCATCTTTCTGGGACAGACCGTATGCTATCCCGGTAATTCTATGTTCAAGACATTGGAAGGGGTACCTATCGAGAAAAGGGTGGAATTGCCCGTGGCCGAGGAACTTCAAATGGGAATGTCCCTTGGTATGGCTCTTACCAGAAAGACGGTTATTTCAATTTACCCAAGATTTGACTTCCTTCTCTTGGCAGTTAATCAATTGGTTAATCATCTTGATAAACTGGAGGACTTTACTCACGGGCAGTATCACGCTAAAGTAATTATACGAGTAGGAATTGGTTCTACAAAGCCAATGTATCCAGGCGTTCAGCACTGTGGAGATTATACGGAAGCATTTAGGAAATTACTTAAGAACGTCAGTGTTCTTAAAATAGACGACCCTCACGATGCTTATGTTTTTTATCACGTTGCTTACAATAACCCCGGGAGTTATTTAATAGTAGAGGATATGGATTTATATAAGGAGGTTAATATATAATGCAAAGTTTAGGCGCAGAGATTAAGAGCATGTTTGAAATGGATGGGCAGGCTGGCTTCGGGAAATTTATGTGCTGTATAAGCACCCCTTATTTGGCTCTGGGTTGGTTCGTATGCGAGTTTCTACCCGCCCTCTTTGGGGGTGAACTTGATTGAATGGTCTAACAAATATAACCCGATGAACTCAGACAAGGGACTCACTTATTTTGAGCATTATAAAAAGATAGTGGGATGGTTCGATGGGAAGAATGAACTACCCCCACCGATTGAGGCATCCCTAGACCCCGTGAATGCTTGTAATAATCAGTGCTACTACTGTAACTCCCAGAGGTACTTGAGGGAGCATCCCACGTATCTGAAAAGGTGGGGTAGGGATTATATGGAAGACCTGTTGGTAAACCTCTCTAATTGGGGTGTGAGGGCTTTCTGTTGGGGTGGTGGTGGTGAGGCAACTCTTAATCTCAGGTTGGCAGAGATGACTAGAGCGGGTGTTCTTTTGGGGATGGAAGCCTGTATTGTTACCAATGGGGTGTGTTTAGATGATGATTTAATAGACGCCCTTTTGCTATGTAAGTGGATTGGTGTCTCGGTGGATACTAATTTTGATGATATGTATCAAAAAGTTAGAGGGACACGTGATTGTGCTAAAGTCTGGAATAACATTCATAAACTAGCCAAGATGAAAACAACCACCACTTTGGGTATCAGGGCTTTAGTTTTACCTGAGACTATAGATTATTTGGTAGATACTTGCGTGGCAGCACAGGCTTATGGTGCTGACTTCTTCCACGTAAGACCCGTTGACTTGGAGAGAAAGGACTCTAAGGCAGGGAAACTTAACTTAGATATGGATAGGGTTAAGGATGTCTTCGAGCAGTGCCACAAACTAGAAACTGAGGATTTTAAGGTTTATACCGTAATACACAAGTACGATAAGAATTTTCACGTAAAACATGATTTTAAGAAATGCTGGGCTAGTCCTCTAGTAACCCAGATATGCACCGATAAAAAGATGTACGTCTGTGTAGACCATCGCTTAGAACCTAGATTTGAAGTTAAGGAATGGGGTAGTGATGAGCACAGAGAACTATTAAAAGGAATAAACCCTGCGGTTGAATGTAGCAGGTGTACTTATGGTTCTTATAACAAACAAATTGAGGAGGTTGTGCTAAAGGATAGTGTGCACTTATCATTCCCATGAAGACAGTAATGGTTTCTGGCAATTTCGACCCATTTCATTTTGCTCATCTGGAGTATATCAAGCAAGCTTCTAAGTTGGGAGACGAGTTAATATGTGTAGTCTCTAATGATGACCAGGTGATTATGAAAAAGGGACGAGTGAATGAACCTGCTTACCAACGAGTTGAGATATTACATTTAGCTTTAATAGGTCTGGGGATTAGAGATAAAACAAGGTTGACCCAAAATGTGATGGACAATGGCAATACAACCGTTGCGAATGTGCTGAAGCTCTACCGACCCGATATATTCTGTCGAGGAACTGATAAGAGTATTGAGGATATACCACCTGACGAAAAGAAGGTCTGTGAAGAATTAGGTATTGAGATAGTTCATGTCAAGGGTAAACAAGCTCACGGCTCGGAGTTTATATGATAATTTCTAGGACACCTCTACGCATTTCTTTTCTGGGAGGGGGAACTGATTACCCCCAGTGGTACGAAGAACACGAAGGGGCTGTTCTAGCAACCACGATAAATAAATATTGCCATGTAATGCTCCACGATGGCAAATCCTGGAAGACATTCGACCTGCCAACGGAATCAGGGTTAGGTTCGAGTTCTGCTTACACAGTCGGACTATTGAGGGCGTGTACGGACTTCGACAAGCTCACTGTCGCTAAATTAGCTACTACATGGGAGCAGGATAAGATGGGAGGGAATGTGGGGGCGCAGGACCAATATCTTTGCTCTCTTGGGGGGGTTCACTTGTTAAGGTTTAGTAAGCATGGGGTCAGAGATACCCCCCTCCAGGCAGATTTCTTACAGGACTATTTGATGATGTTCGACACCCACCAATACAGAAGGGCTAGTATGCTTGTATCCTATCAGATGGCTGATATGAAGAAACATAAGAAACTCTATCTCCGAATGACAGATATGGTAGATGATGGATTAACCATTATCGGAACTACTGATTGGACAGACTTTGGCGTGCTGCTGGATGAGTCATGGCGGTTAAAAAAGCAGCTATCAAAGTATATCACTACTCCTACGATAGATGGTATATATGAATCAGCGATGAAGGCGGGCGCAGCAGGGGGGAAATTGTTGGGTGGTGGAGGAGGGGGGTTTATTCTTTTTGTCGTAGAACCTGACAAACAGGATGCGGTTAAGAACGCTCTTAATGAACTGACTTATACGCCATTTAGTTTTGAGACCGAAGGAACTAAGGTGATTTACCGTGATAATAGTAAATCCTAATAATAGAGTCTCGGGGAAGTTCTCGGCAATTGAAGCGCCGATATGGTGCGCTTATTTAGCTAATAATGGTGATGAAATATGGGATTTACAGGTTAAGGATTCTGTTGATTTAATAAGAACTGGCGAGGAGGCACTTATTGTTGTGATGGGAGCTAACCCCTCTGCCTCTTCCACTCCCAAGATGGTGGGAGCAAGAATAGTGGAGGAGGAATTAAAAAGGCTAAATATTACTTCTAGGGTAGCGGGACTTCATCCAACGGCTACTGGTGAGGCTTCTTATCCGATACCAAGCCCTCAAGAACTTACCAAGATAAAACCGAGGTGGGATTTAGTAGACTTCTCAAAATATAAGGCTCATAACTGGCACTGCTTCCACGACCTCGATAGTAGGGGAAATTACGGTGTGGTGTACTCCAGCTTTGGATGTCCATTTAACTGCTATTTTTGTAACATAAAAGCACTATATAAGGGAATAACTTTTAGAAAACCAAAAGATGTAGTGGACGAGATAGGGTATTTGGTTTCCAGGAGTGTAAAGAACCTCAAGTTTTGTGATGAATTGTTTGCCCTGAATGAGGCTCACGTTACTGAGATATGTGAGGGGATTAGTAATTATAATCTAAATATATGGGCGTATGCGAGGGCAGATACGATTACTCCGAAGTTACTTAAAACGATGAAGGGGGCTGGGTTTAACTGGTTAGCTTATGGGTTTGAGGGGAAAGATAAGGGTGACCAATTACAGGCCGTGAAGATGACCCGTGATGCAGGGATAAATGTTATGGGCAATTTTATGTTTGGTCTACCAGATGAAACCATGGATGATATGAAGAGGTCATTCGCTTCAGCCTTGAATCTCCATTGCGAATACATAAACTTCTATGTAGCCTTACCCTATCCTGGCTCGAAGTGGTATGCCGATTTAAAAGACAAACCTACTGATTGGTCTAGCTTCAATCAATACTCCGAGAATATCTGTGCTGACCCCGAAGTTATAAAATTTAGAGACAGAGCCTACAGAGCCTATATTACAAATCCCGAATACCTTAGTATGATTAAGGGTAAGTTCGGAGACAGAGCGGTACAGGAACTAAGAGATATGGCTGAGTGGAGGTTCAGGTAAACTTGACAAGTAAATCCTCCTTAATGTATAGTGTTGTCAAATAGAGGGGGGTTTAATGAACAGAAAACTAGAGGATTGGGAGAAAGAAAGGGAAAATATATTCCGGTTTTACCATAAAGATAATCAGACGTTGGCGTTAATAGGTGAAAAATATGGCGTTACAAGGGAGAGGATGAGGCAAGTAATGGAGGGGTTGGGCATAAAGCGTTTTACAGAAAGGAGTAGTCAAGGGAAGAGTATGCCTCGTTATGTGGATATACTGAGTTACCTAAAGAGTGGTACAAGAAAGGGTAGAGAAGCAACCGGAGTATTACGGCGACTATTAAAGCCCATAAATTGTGGCGAGTGTGGTAGCAAAAGGAATCTTCATATACACCACATTAAGTATCCTGCGCTAGAGATTGATGATATACAAATTCTTTGTGCATCTTGCCATTATACAAAACACCGTAAGAGTATGTCATATGCAAGACAATTGGAACTCTACCAACGGTTTAACAATGGGGAGTGTTATAAAGACTTGGCGAAACACTACAATATTTCAATAAAAAATGTCTATCTTATTCTAAGGAAGATAAGGAATGGAGCAGAAACAATCAGGGGGACTTGACATAGAAAGTAAAGGGGCGTATATTAAATTAACTGAAGCTCAAAAGAAGTTCCTTGATTTTTGTAAGGAGTATGGTTGGGGAAAACTGGAGGTTACAGTTAAAAATGGTCAACCAGTGTTCAGCCGTGAAATAGAGCACGACCATAAACATGACTGACAATTGAATAGGCTTATTGGTTTATGGGTGTGGTGACAGCACACTACCCTGTCAAGGTAGAAGGATGGGTTTGATTCCCATATAAACCGCCAATAAGCAGGCTAAATCGAGAACGATAGGCCGAATTGGATTAATTTCTGATTCGGCTTTTTTTATTGTAAAAGGAGGGAAACATGGACGAACCAGAGACTACTCAGGACAATACTTCTGAGGAAGAGAAGGAGACTTCAAAGCTAATCAAGGTTGCGGAACAAAAGGGTAAGAGTGACGGGTTGGCTGAGGCAGGAAGGTTACGGGCTGAAAATGAGAAACTCGTAACAAGTTCCAAGAAATTGACCACACGGATAGACACAATACTTCGGGAACGGGATGAGGCAGAGCTAGAAACTCACAAGGACAATCCTGCACAACTAAGTGCTATCCGGGAACGCCAAACCCGCAGAACAGTTGAATCCAACCTCGAATCAATGACCGGTGAACGAGATAGCCTAAAAGAGAGAATCCGTGAGGGTGATGAGGCAGAGGCTTTACTCAAGAAGGGGGAAACCGCCAAAGAGGTGGCTACTCGCCTTGAGGTGAACTCGAAGCAACTTATCAAACTTGCCAAGTTCTCAGACGGGTCAACTGAGGAGATAGAGGATATAGCTAAAAATCTACCCAAAGTAAACCCCGAAGACGACCTGAACCCTGATTCAAACATATCTTCAGGGGGTAGCCAGACTGAGGAGAAAATCAGGGAAAACTACAGGAATAATCCTACAAACCCTGCTTTCAAAGCTGCTTATATAGAATGGCGGAGGAGTAAGGGAATCTAATAAGGAGGCAAGATGGCGACAAAAACAGATGACCTTCAAGATACTATTCCAACAGTTCTTGAGGAAGCACAATTCACGCAAGAGTTTACGGCAGTAATGCGCCCGTTGGTATGGGAAATCCCAAAGAAAAAAGGCTCAACTGTAAATGTTCCCTACTTTGGCACAGTCGTCTCCCGGCAACTGTCCGAGGGTGTAGACATGACCAGTGACGAGAAGATGACTGATACCAATGTCCAGATTACGCCCTTTGAGGCGGGTCTTAAAATCGTCCTGACCGATGTAGTTATCGAGGATAATAATGAGGCTTTAATCAGGGCTGCCGGTAGTTTACTGGGGAATGCTTACGAAAGAAAACGGGATGTAGACCTGCTGGAGTTAATCGACAATGCGTCCAGTTCTCTGGCCGGTTCAACCAATTCTCTGGCAATGGGGCACTTTGCTGCTGCCAGGGCTATTCTGTCAGCTAACACAGCTACAGTTGGCCCTGCTCCAATGCCCTATGCTGCTGTAATCCATCCGTTTCAGGAGTTAGACATAGTGGACATTGTAACCCCTCTGGTTCCGATAGCAGGCTCGGCTTCTGCTGCGGGTATTTGGGGAGGCAAGGCACAGGATGTTCTCATGAACTACTCTGTTGGTAGACTATTTGGGATGCCAGTTATTGTAGACGGAAATCTGAGTACGGCTGCTACGGCTGGAACCGGGAAAGATACCAAGGGTGGAGTGTTTGCTGCTGGGCAGAATGGCGGAATAATCTATGTCTCGGCGAGAGAGCCTGATGTCAGACCGACACGGGACGAGTCTCTCAGGGGTGTAGAGTTGGTCTATGTCGGACGATATGGTGTAGGCAACTACGTCAATGATTGGACGGTTGAACTCTGGACGAACGCCGATACCCCAGCGTAAAACAAAACAAGAAAAGAGTTTGGGAGAAGGACAGTTCTCTATAAAAACTGAAATCAAGCTAAAATAGGAGGTAAGATGAGTTTTCCAAATGTAGTATACGGAGATTATGGGGATGAGAAGGTAGCCCAGTCTACTAAAATCGGTAGTCTGCCACTTGGTAAACTGATGATTCTACCAGATGGCAGGACATTCATTCATACCAGGGCACACACCGCCCAAGCGATGACGGCTGGGTACTTATACCAGGCAGACGATGCACGTGGTGGAACATCTGCCCACGACATCCTTCCTGCTACGGCTGCGGTTGGTGCGACCTCAGTAGTAGTGCAGTCACCTGCGGGTACAGCGGTTCTTACCGACCTCTATGCAGAGGGGTTCCTCATGGTGGCTTCAAGTGTGGGAACCGGTACCGGTATCCAGTACAAGGTTAAAGCAAATGGCTCCGCTGCTGCGGGTAGTGCGAACTTTACGGTGCAACTTGCTGATGGGGAAACTATCCATACAGCGATTGACTCTACGGCAACAGTGGGATTAAGAGAGAGTATATGGGGTGCTGCCGACCTGATGACAACTGGTACAGCTTTTACGGGGCCGATACTGGGTATCCCCCCTGTGGCGGTAAGTTCAGGGTTCTATCACTGGATTCAGAGAAGTGGACAAGCAATGGCTTTTGCAGCAGCTACCACTATTCCTATTGGCGACCCTGTGCAGGCTGGTACGGGTGTTGCTGGCAGCATACAAAAAATTAGTGCCACAACTGTCGTAGACCCGAAGGGTAGGATGTCGACAGTTGGTCATGGTTTGACGGCGCCTGCTGGCACTGGTGGTTTCGTCCAGATAAACCTCGAACTACAGTAAATAGTAGGGAAGCGACTCCGTTTCCCTTAATAATAAAAAGGAGTAACATGGAAGAACAAGAAGGTGCTGCTCCGCAAGGGGTGGCACCTACCCCCATAGATATTCTCTTACCCGTTCATGGTAGGCCAGATTTAACGGTAAGTGCTGTAAAGAGTATTTACCAGTATACCACTATGCCCTTCCACTTAATAGTTCTGGACGATACTGACGCTGCTATAGAACAAGGTTCATTTCACCAAGTAGACCCTGCTGAAGTAACCTCCCCATATTTTGAGAGGTTAGTTAAACAACACGACAACATTACTTACCACAACCATCCCCACCCTTGGAAAGAGGGTAACGAGTTTTTCAATGTCGGCTTGAAATACTGTAAGCACGATTTTGTAGCTACCATAATGAACAGCATTACAGTCATGCCTGACTGGGAAAGGCATGCTATTGAGTTATTCAAAGAATATCCAGAGTTAGGTATTATCGGGCTAAAGAATATATTTCCCAACGGCACTATAGAAAGCGCAGGTATTTTATTTCACGGTTCCACTCCTATAGATAATGGCAGAGATACCCCGGGTTATTGTTTCACTATGGACATAGAGATGCCTGCTGTTCAATGGGCTTTTGCCATACACCGGAAGTCTGCTTTGTTGGGGAATCTGGAAGAGGGGGTATTTCATGGTCACGTAGGTTGGGATGATATAGATAACTGTTTAGCGATAAGAGATAAGGGTTGGAAGGTGCTCTATTGCGGTCATGGTGTAGGTACCCACCAGACGAGAGCAACCAGGGGGACAAATGCAAATCAAGCAAGTCTAATGAATAAAGAGAATGCGTACGCTTTTTACAAGCGGTGGGGATTTTGGAAAACATATCAGGAGGCAAATAAATTGGACGTAAGCTATAAACTAAAACCGGAAACCAAGGAGACGCTAACAAGGGCTGTGCTGGAATATCAGGTTCTTCAAACCTTGCTGACGGAAAGGCAAGCCTTTCTCAGGGATTTGACAGGTGAGGCATTAGCAGAATTAGGCTCTTCGCCCGAGAAGTATTATCTGGAGATGAACCCCCAGAAGGATGTGTGGGACTTAAAGATGATACCCGATGAGGATAACGGTAAGAAAAGCCCTAAAAAATTAAAGGAAACTGTTAAAGCATAATGTTTACTACTGAGGAAAAACAGGAACTCGCAAAGAAAGGGTACGCCGATATAGGGGGTACTCCAAAGATAGCCTACTTTACCCCTGACGGTAGGGTGATTATGGCCTTACCTGCCATGAGGACATATTCAGATGATAATGGGGGTGGTACTAGAGATGCCAACCTTGATAAGGGGTGGCTGACGAGTATGCCTACTGAATTAAAGCCCTATTGCCCTCATTGTGATTTATGGCACGGGACCGAGGGAGAGGTTAATGAGTGCGGGCGGAAGAAAAACGTCCTGGCTGTCAAGTGGCAAAGGAAGGCCAAGAAAGAACTATCGCAAGAAGATGGCGGAAGACTGGATAAATTAGAAGGTGATATGGGGGAAATCAAAGACTTACTGAAGAAACTGTTGGAGGGGAAATAATGGAAATGAGTATTATTACACACTGGGGAGGTAAGAGGTTGCCCAAAGCAGTCTGGATATATTGGGGCAGGTCGAGATTTTATTCTATTTCCGTTCTGGATAGGATTAAAAGGGGGGTTAGTAACTTTTACTTTAAGAGATGCTGGTGGTTATATGACCACTCGAACCTATTTTCTCCCATACTGGAGGGGGAGCGTTTTTCATGGAGAAATCTTAAGGGGGTTAATCGGAATGGGTACCTTTTTTAATGAAAATTTTATGAGGTTAAAGCGCATACCGAAGCGTGGGGTAGCGGAACAGATGCGTAAGGACTACAACAAGGGTCAAGAGGCTTCTATGGAGACTTCTGAGCCTCCTGTAACCCCTGAGAGACAGGCCGTGCTGGATAGGATGGCGAAAATGAGGGAAGCTAAGAAACGTGTCTAAGTTATACGTAGCCAGAAGGAAACAAAGGCAGGGATTACACATACCGATGGCAGGAACTGACTCTATGGTATTTTTCCTCCCTGAAAAGGGGGTTTTACCGGAAAGGCAAATAAGTTCAGGGCAGTTGGACGAACTAATAAGGTCTCAGCTTGAAAAGGTAGGTATAACCAAGGAGTCTGATGTTCAAACTGTGATAAAGAAAGCAGAGATAGACTACGAATACAGGATAAAGGTAGACGAGGCCAAAAAGGAACTAAGAAGGCTAATGGAAATAAAAGCCAACGGAGGAAAGCTTATGAGTGTTGGGTATCGGAAATGGAAACAGGTATTTTATCCATCGGGAGGTAAATAATGGCATATACAGAACATCTGGGGGGGAAAAAGAATGCAGTTCTGAAGACGGGGCGGATAGCCTATGGGGGAGACGGAACTGACCTCTACCCGTTAAACACTGATAGCGATGGAAGTATAAAAATATCCGTTGTAGAGACTATTGAAACGGAGTTATTCGCCCCAGCAGTAGTGGCAGGCACAACTGTTTCAATATCAAGTGTTATCTCGTTAGTGGGTGTCAAGAAAGCCACATTTTTCATAGACCACTCAAAGGCAAGTACGGCTGCCTTCACCACTAACGGGCCAGAGTATAGGGTAGAGGTATCGCAACAGTCTTCAGAGAATGATACCTGGAGGGCCATCGCCTCGTTTAATGCTGGCTCGGCAGTAGCAGCTTCGGCAGCAGCTTCTTCAGATGCAGCTGCTGGGACAACACTGGTTAAAATCACATCGGGAACAGCGATACCAGCGAGAGACATTATATGCTTCACGAACCCTGCCAGCTCTGCGGAGTGGGTTAGGTCTACCATAGCCACAGGGACAGCATCGTTTAATGTTCAAGAGGCTACCAGGTTTGCGCACGTCTCTGCTACTGGGCTGTTCGCTGGGGCAGAACAGTTTGTTGTATCTGTGGAGACCGAGGCTTTCACGAGAGCGAGGGTAGTAATAAACAACGTAGCTTCATCGGGAACTCAGCCCATATTGGCAAGAGCAGCCTGCATAACGGAGAAATAAATGGTATATTCACCAATAGTAACCCCAAAGGCGGTTGAGGGGTGGGCGAGCCGTTCATTTGACCTTGGGACACATACCTATGACCTCAATGATTTGTATTCACCCGATACTGAATTGTATAAATCAGTAGTGCTTGATTTGGTTTCCCCCAAGTATATACCCAACAAAAGGCATGTCTTTGATAAGAGCAAATATGGGAATCATGGCACTATAACAGGTGCTGTTTGGAGACAACTTCCTAGCGGGCTTTGGGCACTGTCCTTTGACGGGGATGACTTAATAAATATTGATGATGCCCTTACACCCATAGCAAGCGATACTGTGGGAACGATTAACATGTGGGTAAAAGCAGGCGATGCCACACCCGCAGCAACAGAAATGTTTATATGCTTTGGGGATACTGATGCCACTACTATAATTCGTCTTTATCTTGCTTCAGCAGATGCCAAGCTATATGCCGATGCCTACGATGGTGGTGTAAAGCAGTGGGAACGCAGGGTTAATGTTGCCCCTTTTACTGATGATGAATTTGCCCTTATTACTTTAGTGCATAACGGTACTGGCCCCAACCTTTATTTTAATGGGCTAAATGTTGCTCAGACAGTTGTAGATTCAACAGACAGTACCGTATGGTTTTCTGCTCTAGGGGGGATAGACAACGGGAGAATCGGGTGCGCAAATTACGGCACCAATGGGAATTTCATCTTTTTCACTGGTATTGTAGGGAAGGTTCTTTATAGTAACTACGGAATGTTAACTCGTGATGTTTTATCTTATTATAACAGGACACGGGGGATGTATGTCACCAGCTAAGACGGAGAAACAACGTAAGTTTTTTGGCGCTGAACTAGCTCGTGAGAGGGCTGGTAAGAAGACCAAAACAAAACTGCCCGAACATAAACTGCGTGAGTTTGCCAAGAAAAGGAGAAAGTAAATGTCCAGGGCATACTCGGCCATGACTACGCTTGTAACGACCAAACTACAAAGCTCGGGAACTGCCGACTTTTCAGTAGCAGAGGTAGACTTCCAGCTTGAGGAAAGTTTAAAGGAGTTCTCAACTTACCGCCCCCACCTTGTTGATGTGATTTTTAAGATAGAGGGAAGATATGGGAACGCCACTGAAACTAGTGCTGATAATATAGTCGATACAACTAAGGGGCACTTTGTAGCTGCCGACACTACTACCGAGAAGGTGGTTCATAATACCACCGATAGTAATTATTCGGTTATTCTCAGTGGTACTGCTGGTAGTTTTACGAACACGTCAAAGGTAGGGATTGCTCCCGATAACATAACAATTAACGACCACTATGAGATATACAATAAGAGGTGCTGGAACCACAGGCAGGTTTTCATTGGAGATATGCCTGAGTACGAGAATATTGATTCGGTAGAGTATCCCATAGGTATAAGGCGGAACTATAGGAGATACGATACGGTCTTGGAGATTGACAAGGCTTCCATCCCAGACACCAACTCTAATACTGCCGTTGTAAATTCACCAGCCAATGCTGATGTTTTGGTAAGGTTTAATATGCCTCACCAACTGTCACAATTAACCGACTTGTCTGCGGTTGTGGCGTCTTCGGCAATAGTAGGGGCGACTACCATATCGGGGTCGGCTTTTCAGTCTGCTGGGACTATCGAGACAGGTAGTGAATTTAACATAGAAAATCACAGGTCAACCTATGTCATAGCCTCACAGACAACCATTGTTTCTAACACAGCTATAATATCCTTCTATCCTCCGTTAGAGGCGATAGCCAATACAGCGACTATTCTAACCTTCAGGAAGTCCAGTCTGGAACCAGATGCCGAGGAAATCTTTGCCGAACTAGCTGCTGCCAGACTAATGATTAGCAAGGCGCCTAAATTCTTCAACGCCATCTCGTTAGGAGGGGGAGTTGTGTACCAGAACTTCTTAAGTACTGGGGAGAGAAGGCTGGGGGAGACACTTAGCAAATTAGGACAAGCACCCCCGAAAGTAAAAGAAACTTATCCGAGGGATTAAATGAGAAGCCTGAGCAGCACACTTTCTGACGCAATGAAAACCTTGGCTTACGTGCCGATTTACAAGGTAGTACTTAGCCGTACCTCTGAAACTACTCGGGGTTACGATAAGACCCGTATTATCAGTATTAGCTATCTCCAAACGCCCTCCAACTTCAGTGCTGAGATTACATTACACAACGCCGATGGCGATTTAACCTCTTTGGACTTTGAGCATTACCAGGCAATTATCTCCTATGGTGCAGCTACGGGGGTTTCAAGGTCTGATTGGGTTGCCTCTACCGCTTATTCCTTAGATGATATTGTTGTTCCTACTACGGCTAACGGATTTCAATATAGATGTTCTGTAGCTGGAACTTCAGATAGTTCCGAACCAACCTTCCCCACTGACCTGGGAGTAACAGTAGCAGATAATACAGCAACCTGGGAGATGGACGGGGACACGGGAGACGAGTATTCAAGAGAATCACCTTTAAGGGTCAGGGTTCAGGAACTACACTCTGGTAGGGGGCTACTCAGGGTTATTCTCAGATGTGAAGGGATTCCCAATCAGATGGCTGAGGACAAGGCGGAAACCGAATTAACCCTAACCGAGGATGATGCCAGGACTGCCAAGACTTTAATTACGGCGATAGTGGATGCTACTTTAGCTCCTTATACAAATTATAACTCTTTTACGGCAACTTATGACAGTACGGACAATATAATAGATGATTTCAAACCCAAGGATTACTTCCAGGTTTCAGAAAACGCCAGTCGTTTAGACAGGAAGGACTGGTTATTGAACCAAACGGGTGTTAAAGACAGGCCGGAGAATGATGGCAAGCTACATTTCTTCGACCCCGTTACTACAGGGACTTCCTATGATTACGAATACAAATTTAACGTATCGGGAGACCACACCTTCTGGAATAAGACCATCAGACTAAGGTTTGTCAATCCCAATAAAGAAGTGGTCAAATCGGGCGAAAGCCACAGCCCTCAATTCACGGGCAGTGCTACGAGTTCTACCAGCAATACTCTTGACCCTAAGGTTCACACGACACGGAGAAGGCTTGCTTCTGATGCTGAAGCTGATAGAATCGCTGCTGCTATCATAGAGACCTACGAACTGGATGATGAAAGAGGATTTGTTACCGTCCCCATGAATGTAGGGCAGGAATTGTGGGATTGGGTGAAAGTTACCGACTCCCGTCAAGGTGATACAAGAACGGGCAACATTCAATACCTACAGCGTAACATCCGTATACCCAGGGGCAGTGAGCCGATGACCTTTAACATGACGTTGAGTTTCGGCAAGGTCACGCCAGAGAGTCTATTGGCTAATATGCTCGCTTCTGGAACAGGCGATGGCAGGTTGAGTAACGACCAAATCTTTCAGATGATTGACAATCTACTTGCTAATGTTGAAACCAATAGGGATAAACTCAATGAGGTAATAGAACACATTAACGCCCATCACGACCAGTTTATTGGTAGGGATATAAGAGCTACTGAGGTTATGGTAGCACCACTTTGGGTGAGTAAGACATAATGGCATTAGAAGATTTTACTACTTATAACAATGATACAGACCCCAACTCTAGGATTGCAGAAACAACCCGCAGGATTACCGCTACTGCAATCCAAAGAAACGAAGATGCCTATACCTATTTAGATAAGGGGGCAGCTTTCTTCGATGGTGATTTTGTTCACAACCTAACTGTCAGGATAACAGATGGGACTCAGGATGGTAGAGCCTATGTCTGGGCACTGACTAATACTGTGGATGACATGAAGGGTATCGATGATGCAAGTGGGAGCTACTTGGGGGTTTTCCTATATCAAGGCCCAGGGCCCATCTACCAAATATACTCAGAGGAGAGCGATAGCGGTACTATTCAACAGCGTAATTATGATATAAGCCTCAATACTACTTACTATCTATCCATTGAGAGAGACGAGAGTGTGGGGGCACAAGGGACACTCTATGTATATATCTTTTCTGATGAGGCACGAACAACTTTGTTATCGACTCTAACCAGAGCACTCAACACCTCAAAAAAGGATTTCCAGTATATCTTCGCAATGAACACGTGGAACTCAGGAACCACACAAGCCATTTCTTGTTATGGGGAAAACCTTGAGCTAACGGGGGCCATACTACCCATAGTAACAGCCCAACCACTAACGGACATCGCCAGCACTGCTGCCACGGGACACGGAACTATTGTTGATTTGGGTATTTCGGCGGTTACTGCACACGGATACTGTTGGGCTACCACGATTGACCCAACGACTGCTGATAGTAAAACCGATGAAGGCGCTGGGAGTTTAGGGGTGTTTACCTCAAGCATAACGGGGTTATCAGCAGGGCAGGAATATTATTTCCGACCCTACGCTACTAACGGGGCTGGAACAGCCTATGGTGCGAATGTTTACGCTATTGCTGGTCAGCCTGGGACACTAAGAATAAAGGCCGAGTTTGCTGTAGTTCAAACTCGGTGGCATTATGTTGGTGAGGATGGTAAAGAATATCAACTTCAAGGGATAGAAGTATAATGCCAAGTTGGACAGAAGACCCCACAGATGAATTTGTAAAGCATAGTTTGTTTGATGATCAGACAATCCTAATTGCCATCTCTGATAACACTCCTATTGCTTTAACCATTGCGGCATCTCGGTTATTTGGCAGAAAGTCTAGTGGGGATTTGGGTATTCTTACGGGTGCTGAGGTATTAGCTATTCTAACAGGTCAGGCGGATGCTGCCTTTGACTGGAACAGTCAGAACCTAACCAATACAGGAACAATAACTGCTGCGACTTCTGTTTGGCATCACGAACATGACCTATTTGCCACCTCTCTTAACCCAGGAGCTTCAGGGGCAACTAGAACTGCCCCAGATTCTAATACTATCGGTGGTTGGCAACTCAATGCTGCTGGTGAGACACTCTACTTTGAAGCCCATATGGAGGTAGAGTGGGATGCGGTTAGTGACTTAATAATAAACGCTTGGTGGGAGGTTAATGTAGACAATACGGGGGGTGCTGGTGGAGATACGGTAGACCTTCGCCTTGTAGTAAGATATAAAGGTGCAGGTGATACAGCTATTAAAACTCAAACGGTGGAAGTAGCCACAACTGTTGGGGCATCAGCTAGGTATAAACAATTCAAGACTACTTTTACGATAGATTATGATGCAGCCAGTAACGTCATTGATTCCTTAGACCTTCTATCCTTTGCCATTAATCTTGAAACAGACACCAGTGAAGTAGACGACATTATTCTTAATCTTATGGAGTTAAGATACGCAACCACGAAACCATCATTGGAGGCATAATGGCAGTAGGAAAATATTTACCAGAAGCTAACCCGGGCCCAACAGAGGACATTGCGGTAACACTAAGAAACCTATTGGAGGGATTAGGGGGTGGTAGTCAGTTATCGCATGACAGTCTGGATGATGTAAGTCCCTCAGACCATCACACTAAGTATACCGATTCCGATGCCATCGGCGCC
>SDBV01000869.1_pt1 | contig 44058 bp, 43 predicted proteins | sample 2277081 | NCBI WGS metagenome assembly SDBV01 (sample SAMN10402039, study PRJNA504765) | marine sediment metagenome | isolation source: marine sediment core GS10_PC15, 223 cmbsf | place: Arctic Ocean: Southern Knipovich Ridge | collected 2010
ACGCCCGCGAAAGTCCCCCAATATATACCGTGAGATTCGGTTTTGCAAGGCGTTTTTTTCAAAATAAGAGGTTTTTTGAAAATCAGGCCAATTTTTTTGAAGATCATCTATTAAAAATTTTCTATCATTGCGGCGGCTTGGATGGTGATGAGTATGAGGTAATCAAGGTCAGTAAGTCCGTAGTGTCCGTGTTGTATGGAGTTTTCGGCATAGAGGACACCATAAGATTTGCCGTCTTTGAGGATAGGAGCGACGATAGCCGAGCGAATATTGTCCTTGCTCACTTCTCTGGGCAGTTTGGGGACGAGGACGTATTTGCTCTTTCCCATGGCGTCGGCCAGCGCTTTCTGGGCAGCCAACTGGCTTAGTTCTATGGATTCGCTGGTAATCATCCTGCCGCCTTCGCAGTCCATGGCTTCGTCGGGTTCTTCACGTAATGCGGCCCAGACGTTGGTAGCGGCAAATTGTCTTAGTAATATCTGCAAGAGTTCTTTGTGGAGTTGTCGCAGGTTGACCGTTGCGCAGATGGCCTGGCTGGCTTTTGAAAAGTCCTTGATCCGCTTGGATGGTATCCTGATCATTTCGGCACTTTTGGAATCTGGATTTCTGATTACCGTGTGGATTTCCGGCATGATCTCAGCTAAGGTGTCATCGAGATGAATTGGTTTTTCTTCTGGTGTATTGTCGTCGATGTCAATGGCGGTATCTGCCGGTTTATCTTCGTCTATGTGGACCTGGAGGGTGAATATGCCAATGCTAATCGTGTCACCATCTTTGAATTCTGACTTGTGAATGGCGTTTTTGTTGAGGAAAGTCTTGTTGGCCGAGTCCAGATCCTCTATTACCCACTGGTTGGTTTCGCTTTTGTAGATTACGGCGTGCTGGCGTGATACAGCGCGGTCAGGCAGGAAAACCTGGCTTCCCATCTGTCGACCGATATAGACAGGGCCATCCTCAAACTGGAAATCAGCAGCTAATTTGCCTTCTCGACTGACAGATAGACGCACTGTACTGTCCTCTAAGAAACCCTGATAAATACCTTTGTATTCTACATGATCGGATCGTTTTGTCAAGTGAATATTTTTATATAATAACTCATCTTTATAATTTTTACTATACATCAAACATAAAGTTTGGTATAATACCTTCTCTGTTAAAAGATATGCGATTTCTGATGCGTAACTGCTTATATGATAATGAGTTAGTTGGTTTCGGGCAAATATTACAAATGTAAGTTGTTTGAGGGCAGTGGTTTATGTGGTCTCCGGCACAAATAAAACCTTTTCTTTCGGTCGAAAAGATGTTCGAATGGCTTCAGGGCGCTGAGGATCTGGCGGCGCATAAACGGCGTATGGCAATATGGTTAACGTTTACCGGGGAACTTCATGCAAGTCGGATAGCCGATATTCTTGGTGTTTCTACTGAGTCTGTGTGGCTTTGGATCCGTCAATATAATGCAAAGGGACCGGCTGGTCTGGATCGTAAGGGCCGAGGCGGAAGACGATGGGCATTTTTATCGGTCCAGCAGGAATCTGCCCTGTTAAAACCACTGCTAAGGAGGGCAAAATCAGGCTCAACTCCTAAAACCGCAGAGATCAAGCAGATAATCGAAGGGCAGCTTGGGCGGAAAGTGTCGAATCCGTACGTTTATCGGCTATTGCAGAGGCATCGCTGGTTTGAGACTATCGCTCAATCCAAGCCGGCAAAGGGGCTGGCTGGGGCTGATACCTTTGAGAGGCTGTCAAAACCCTGGCTAAGACACGATTAACAGCCGCGTTATACTACTGTATGTATGATGTATAAAAATTTTTCTTCCTTGAAATTGTCCGCTCGTTTATGGTATTAATAGCGGCATGGATATAATACAATCATTTAAAGAAAAAGTACGAGGTCGCAACCTTACAGTGGTTTTACCTGAGGGCAGCGATGAACGCGTTATTGAGGCCGCACGAAGATTGAAGGACGATGGGCTTGCTGAGCCTATCGTGCTTGGCAAACCTGAGAAGATCAAAGCTGCGATAGAAAAATGCGGTGTCAATCTTGACGGTATCAAGGTCATCAATCCGAGAGAAAGCGATAAGGTCCAGGCTTATGCCGAAAAGTATATCGAAGGCCGGGACGACATCTCGGTTGGGATAGCTAAACGCATGATGTACAAGCCTGTGTTCTATGGCGGGATGATGGTTGCCTGCGGCGATGCCGATACGATGGTCGCCGGTGTCGCAACCGCTACCGCAACTGTCATACAGTCAGGGACGCTCACTACGGGTCTTGCCGATGGTATCGATACGCCTTCGAGTTTCTTTTTGATGGTGATACCAAAGTTTCTTGACGAGACGGACAAGCCTTTCATCTTTGCCGATTGTGCGGTGAATATCGATCCCAACGCCGAGGAGCTTGCCGATATCGCATTGGCTTCGGCTGTGAGCGCGGAAAAACTGCTCGGCGAAGAGGCCAGAGTTGCTATGCTGTCGTTTTCCACGAAGGGAAGCGCTTCGCACGCGCGGGTTGACAAGGTTGTCGCCGCTCTTGAGATAGCCAAAAAGCGTAATCCAGGGCTGGCTATTGACGGTGAATTCCAGGCCGATTCGGCGATAGTGCCGGCTGTGGCTGCTAAGAAGGTCAAGACGGATAGCTCCGTAGCCGGAAAAGCCAACGTGCTGGTGTTCCCGGATCTGGATTGCGGCAATGTCACCTATAAGCTTACGCAGTACCTTGCCAATGCCAAGGCGATCGGGCCTTTCCTTCAGGGCTTTGCCAAACCGATCAGCGACCTTTCCCGAGGGGCGAGTGTAGATGATATAATTTCTACGACCGCGATAACCCTGGCACAGATATAACCAGTATCAAGAATAAATTAAAAAAGGTATAGAGCATGAAAGTACTTGTGATCAACGCCGGCAGCAGTTCGATAAAGTATCAACTGTATGAAATGCCTGAAGCCGAAGTTCTGGCAAAAGGTAATCTTGAACGAATCGGCGAGCAGAAATCCAAGCTGACTCAGAGCTATGGCAGCGATACTTATGAAATTGAAACGCCCATAGCCGATCACGAGGAGGCCATGGGCCTGATCCTTGAAACTCTCGCGGGCAAAGAAGCGGGAGTTGTAGATGATATTTCCGAGATCAGTGCCGTCGGCCATCGTGTTGTTCACGGCGGTGACGAATTTACCGGTTCGATGATCATCAACGATGACGTTGTAGCTTCTATCGAAAAGTTTGCCGACCTTGCTCCGCTTCACAATCCTCCGAATCTTACGGGTATCCGGGCGGCCCAGCATAATCTGCCCAAGGCTGTACAGGTATCGTGTTTCGATACAGCTTTCCATGCCACGATCCCGGAAGTTGCGTACATGTACGCACTACCTTATGAGGTTTATGAAAAGTATCGCGTCCGGAGATACGGTTTTCATGGGACGTCGCACAGGTGCGTTGCCCGTCGGGCGGCTGTCGTGATGAAAAAGGACAAGTACAAAACAAATATAATCACCTGCCATCTTGGTAACGGCTGTTCTATGGCTGCGATCAAGGGCGGTAGGTCGGTTGATACTTCAATGGGGCTTACGCCTTTGGAAGGTTTGGTTATGGGAACCCGTTGCGGTGACTTTGACCCGGCGATTTTGTTCTATCTGGCGGATAAGGGATATGACATCAAAGAACTCAATACGATGTGCAATAAAAAGAGCGGCTTACTCGGTGTGTCAGGCAAATCAAATGATATGCGGAACTTACACGAACTTGCCGATAGCGGCGATAAGCGCGCAAAACTTGCCATTGATATCTTCTGCTATCGCATCAAGAAGTATATCGGCGCCTACACAGCGGCTCTGGGCAGAGTCGATTCGGTGGTGTTTACCGGCGGTATCGGTGAAAATGCAGCAGGTGTCCGGGCTGCGATATGCGGCGGGCTCGAACAGATCGGTATTGAGATCGATCTGGCAAAGAATGACAGCTTGATCGGTAAAGAGGGGCTGATAAGTAAAGACAGCAGCAAAGTACAGGTCTTTGTAATACCTACGAACGAAGAGCTTGCCATCGCAAACGATACTTATGAACTTTCTGTTGAAAAGGTGAAATAATGGCTGATAAATACCAGAGTTTAACACAAGAGCAAATTGCAGTACTAACGTCACAGGGATGTACGGCGAGTAACTGGAACAGTGTTCAGGTTGCCGGTAAGTTCGATCCGGCTTCGGTAAGGAACAGTCATTTTCTCGGTGATGTTCGGATAGGCAGCCTTGCGGGCACGATCAAAAATCCTTACGGGATCGAAAAACCGTGCGGGATATATAATGCCACTATCATCGATTCGAATATCGGCAGCGGATGCCGCATCTCCGATATAGGCGTTCATATCGCAAACTATAACATCGCAGACAACGTGTGTATAGAGAATGTCGGGACGATGCAGACGAATGCGGGGGCAACTTTCGGTAACGGCGTCGAAGTCGAAGTGCTCAATGAAGGCGGCGGCAGGGAAGTTGTTCTGTTCGATGAGCTTAACGCTCAGTATGCCTATATTACATGTCTGCACCGGTACCGTCCGGGACTTATTGCAAAGCTCAACACCATAGCCGGCAAATACGTTCAGTCGGTCACAAGCGATCGCGGCACGATTGCCAGCGGCGCCGGGATAAGTTCGACCAATCAGATCATTGATGTTAAGGTCGGCCCTTATGCGACGATAAACAGTGCGTCGAGTCTGGTCAACGGTACGATCTTAAGCTCCGAAGAGGCTCCTGTTACTGTGGGTGTCGATGTTAATGCCGAAGACTTTATTATCGCCGAGAGCACAACGGTGAGCGGCGGTGCGATCCTTGAGAAAGTTTTCGTCGGTCAGGGCTGTCAGATCGGTCATCAGTTCTCAGCGGCACACTCGCTGTTCTTTGCTAATTGCGAAGGTTTCCACGGTGAAGCATGCAGTATTTTTGCAGGACCGTATACCGTGACGCATCACAAATCGACATTGCTGATCGCGGGATTATTCAGTTTCTATAACGCCGGCAGCGGAACGAATCAGTCGAATCACATGTATAAACTCGGGCCCGTTCACGAGGGCAAGCTTCAACGCGGAACTAAAACGGGTTCGTTCTCTTATGTAATGTGGCCGTGCAGAGTCGGCCCATTCAGCGTCGTTCTTGGCAAACATTCGAGTACTTTCGATACCGCTGATTTTCCGTTCAGCCACCTGGAAGCTCGCCCCGACGGTAAATGCGGAATGGTACCTGGATTGCATCTGACTACGGTTGGTACTGTTCGCGACGGCGCAAAATGGCCAAAGAGAGACCGGCGGAAAGGCTCTGTGAAACGGGATGTGCTTTCGTTCGATGTCTTTAGCCCGTACACCGCGGGCAAGATGATAAAAGCAAACATCAGGCTCAAGGCTTTTCAGGAGGCTACGCCTAAGACCATTGAGGAAGTTCCCGTAGGCGGGGCCATCGTTAAAAGGCCGATACTTCGCAGCAGCCAGAAATATTACCGCACAGGGATAAGCATATATCTGCTCGGTACGATAGTTGAAAAGCTGCGTCAATCTGCGGGCAACATCGCCGATGTTTTCGCGGTCGATCCCAAGGCGGTATTCAGCGCAGAATGGTGCGATATAGCCGGGCAATTTATGCCACAGAAAAGGCTTGACGATCTCGAAGACGCTATCGAAAGCGGCAGTATCTCAACAGTCGAAGGGTTCTATGAAAGTTTGCAGGAAATTGAGCAGTCATATTCAATAGACGAATGGTTGTGGGTAACGAAGATGTACAAGGAAATGACCGGCAGCGATCTGGCGAGTATGACGTCGCAGGAATTGTGCGACCTTGCCGATGAATTTCAGAAGGTAAAATCGAAATTCCTCAAACTCGTGCTCGAAGATGCTCGAAAGGAATTTGCGGAACTTAGCCAGTGCGGTTTTGGACAGGATGGAAGCAGTGAAGATGTCGAAAAAGATTTTGCACAGGTGCGAGGTACATATGAGGAAAACAAATTCGTTGAAGAAATGAGAAATGCTATTGAAGAGCTTAATCAGCATATAGAAACATTAAAAGGACAGCTTTTAAGCTTATAACCGGTTTTTTTAGAATATTTTTGAAAGGGTATGATTAATGAGAGTTATTATTAAGAGCGACTATGATGGTGCCAGTGCCTGGGCGGCAGCGAATGTAGCCAGACAGATCAATTGTTTCAAGCCAACCGCGAAGAAGCCTTTTGTTATGGGTTTGCCGACGGGTGCATCTCCTCTTGGTATGTACAGGGCGCTTATACGTCTTAACAAGGCTAAGAAAGTTAATTTTGCCAACGTCGTAACATTTAACATGGACGAGTATGTCGGTATCCCCCGCGAACACCCTGAAAGTTATTATTCTTTTATGTGGGACAACTTCTTTAAGCACATCAATATCAAGAAGTCAAACGTCAATATCTTAAACGGTAACGCCAAGTCGCTGGAGGCTGAGTGCGCCCGTTACGAACGCAAGATCAAGAAATACGGCGGTATCGAATTGTTCGTCGGTGGCATCGGTCCTGACGGCCATATTGCCTTCAACGAGCCTGGTTCATCTCTTGCCAGCCGTACGCGTATCAAAACTCTGACGGAAGATACGATCATCGCCAACTCAAGATTCTTCGGCGGAAATATCAATAAGGTTCCGAAAACGGCTTTGACCGTCGGCGTAGCAACCGTTATGGATTCCAGAAAAGTCATGATCATCGTAAGCGGTCATAATAAGGCACATGCCCTTCAGCAGGCCGTCGAATTCGGTGTCAATCACATGTGGACACTTTCATGCTTGCAATTACATCCGCATGGTATGATCGTCTGTGACGACGCGGCAACGGTAGAAATGAAGGTCTCAACGGTCAATTACTTTAAGGATATTGAAAAGGATAACCTTAATCCCAAGAAGATCCTTGCCGGCAAAGCCGAGTAGCTAAGAATACGAAACCAGGGAGTCGTCGGTATTAACCTGCTGGCGGCTCTTTATTTGTAACATTTATTAAAGGAAATTGTCATGTCTGATGTAAGAGAAAGAGTGATAGAGGTCGTTGCCAGAACACTTAAGATCGAAGCGGCCCGAGTAACTGACGAAGCTCGTTTCATCGAAGATCTTGGCGCCGAATCCATTCAGAGTGTTGAAATGGTCGCTGCATTTGAGGAAGAGTTCGACATTGAGATGGAAGAAGAGGCCGCCATGGCTGTCAAGACCGTCGGAACAGCGGTTGACTTCATCGAAAAAATGCTTTAATATGGTTTGGGCGATCGATGTGTCAGCCTTTTAAGGGTTCACAATGATCGCTGGTGTTTAAGAGCCAGAAAGTATTTACTATGAAACCGACCTTATTGATCATTGCTGCGGGCATGGGAAGCCGCTATGGGGGACTTAAGCAGATCGATCCGGTAGGGCCCAACGGCGAGATCATTATCGACTATTCGATGTATGATGCCATCAAAGCGGGTTTTAAGAAAGTAGTGTTCGTGATCCGGCGCAGTTTTGAAGATGCATTCCGGGAAAAGATCGGCAGCAAACTCGATGGCGTCGTGGAAACCGCTTATGCTCATCAGGAGCTCGATCTTTGTCTGGATGGTTTCCCTTTGCCGGATAATCGCGAAAAACCATGGGGTACGGGGCATGCGATACTGGTTGCCAAAGATGTTATTGACGACCCGTTTGCGGTTATCAATGCCGATGATTATTACGGCCCCCATTCTTATCGCTTGATGAAAGAGCAGTTAGAGAAAATGGACCATTGCGAAAACGGCGATTATGCCATGATCGGATATGTCCTGCGTAATACGCTGTCGGAATACGGAGCGGTTGCCAGAGGTGTTTGTCAATGCAACGAGCAGATGTATCTGACGAAAATTACCGAGAGGATCGGGGTCAAAAAACAAGGCGACGGGGCATCTTGTATCGATGAAAACAGCAATGAACTGTCATTCACCGGCGACGAAATTGTTTCGATGAATCTATGGGGTTTTAAGCCCTCTGTCTTTGGTCATCTTCAGCAGCAGTTTAAAGACTATATTGAAATACACGCCAACCAGAACAAGAGTGAGTTTTGCATCCCGACAGCGGTTGATGATCTAATCTCATCGGGCCAGAGAAAAGTCAAGGTGCTACTGACCGATGACAACTGGTTCGGTGTAACTTATCACGAGGATAAAGCCATCGCACAAGCGAGTATTAACGAATTGATCGAAAAAGGAGTCTATCCGGAAAGGTTATGGTCCTGATGAGTGGAGAACTAACCAAAGCTATAGCATGTCAATTTGATATCAGCGGCAATTTTCTCAATGCCAAGCAATTTGGAAGCGGTCACATAAACAATACTTTTCTTGGGGTATATGACCAGGACGGCAGTCAAGGGCGCTATGTTATCCAGCAGATCAATCACAGCATTTTCAAGGATCCGCAGGTACTTATGGATAATATGGTTCTTGCCACTAATCATATTCGCGGCAAACTAAAGCAGCAAGGTGCGTCGGATATTCAACGAAAGGTCCTCGAAGTAATACCTTCAAAAAACGGCGGCAATTTTGTCATGGACGATTCTGGCAATTATTGGCGGGCCTTAAGTTTCATTGACAATGCAAGCAGTTTCGATGTGTGCCCGTCTCTCGATCATATTCGTCAGGCAGCGGAGGCCTTTGGCGACTTCCAGGTTATGCTCTCGGATCTGCCCGCGGACAGTCTGAAGGAAACGATACCGGATTTTCACAACAGTCCGAAACGATTCAGTTATTTCAAAGAGGTTCTGGCAAGAGATGAATGCGGTCGCCATGGGGGCGCTAAAGCTGAGGTCGATTTTATTCTTGAGCATTCCGGGATATTTGCCGAATTAGCCGGGCTTGCAGCTAATGGCGAAATACCTTTGCGTATCGTCCATAACGACACAAAGATCAACAATGTTATGTTCGACAATGAAAGCGGCAAAGCGATTTGCGTGATCGATCTCGATACGGTTATGCCCGGTTTGAGTTTGTCAGATTTTGGTGACATGGTACGCACAACCGTAAGCGATACCGAAGAAGATGAGCAGGATCTGTCCAAAGTCATGTTGGATATTTCGCGTTTTGAAGCGATAGTCCGGGGCTATCTCGCTTCGGCAGGGGCAATTCTGACTAAGGCGGAAAAGGAAAGCCTGCTTCTTGGTGCCCAAAATATCATTCTCGAACAGGCGGTTCGTTTTCTGGGGGATCACCTTCAAGGCGACACCTATTACAAGATCCATCGTCCAAACCAAAACCTGGATCGCTGCCGTACTCAAATTAAACTCGTTGCCTTGATACTCGAACGTGCCGACGAGATGAACGCGATAGTCGAAAAAATTATATAATACATATTAGGGGTTACAAATGCGTGTTCTTGTTACAGGTGGCGCCGGCTTTATAGGGAGCCATATCGTTGAATATTTTTCCAGTAGTGCCGAAGTTCGTGTGCTGGACAATTTGCGGACTGGATATAAGAAAAATCTTCAGGGTTTTGATGTTGAATTCATTGAAGGTTCTATCACGGACCGCCAGGCGGTAAAGAAAGCGGTACAGGGTGTTGACTGGGTATTTCACTTGGCGGCTATGATAAGTGTGCCTGAGTCGATGGAAAAGCCGCAGGAGTGTGTGGAGATCAATACGCAGGGGACCTTGACGGTATTGCAGGAAGCGGCATCTGCAGGGGCGAAGAAGCTTTGCCTGAGCAGTTCGGCGGCGATATATGGCGATAACCCTACTGTCCCTAAGCTTGAGGATATGTTTCCAGAACCGAAGAGCCCTTATGCGGTAACGAAACTCGACGGGGAATATTACTGTAAGATGTTTACGCAGGAAGGGTGGCTTGACACAGCCTGTTTGCGTTACTTTAATGTGTTCGGGCCGCGTCAGGATCCTAAGAGTCAGTATGCCGCTGCGATACCGATCTTTATTTACAAGGCTATCCGTAACGAACCGATAATTATTTTCGGGGACGGGCAGCAGACGAGAGATTTTATATTTGTAAAGGATGTTGTCGCAGCCAATGTTTATCTCGCCGAACATGCCGAGTTTACCGATGTGTATAACGTAGCCTACGGGCAAAAGCAGACGATCGAAGATGTGGCGAAGGAGATCATCCGTTTGACGGGTTCGGCGTCGAAGATCGAATATGCGCCCACACGCGCAGGCGATGTCAAACATTCGCAGGCATGTGTTGACAGGCTTATCGCTACCGGTTTTACGCCTGAAGCGGATTTTGAAAATGGTCTTAAGCAAACGATCGATTTTTTTACGGATATATCAAAATAACAGGAATGCAACTAATTTTAGACAATTGAGGTGGAATCAGCAAGCATGGAGAATCGTTACGAACAAATGAAGTATAACCGTTGCGGCAAGAGCGGAATTTTGCTGCCGGCGGTATCTTTGGGGTTATGGCATAATTTCGGCCGGATAGATGACATGGCCAAATGCCGCGGGATGATCACCAGGGCGTTCGAGCTGGGCATAACGCATTTTGATCTTGCCAATAACTATGGGCCGCCGCCGGGGTCGGCGGAAGAGACTTTCGGGTCGATCCTTAAAACCGACCTGGCGTCGCATCGTGACGAGTTAATCATATCTACCAAAGCCGGTTACCTTATGTGGCCGGGTCCATACGGAGATGGTGGTTCGCGAAAATACCTGTTAGCCAGTCTCGATCAGTCCCTCAAACGCATGGGGCTTGACTATGTCGATATTTTTTATTCGCACCGGCCCGATCCGGATACTCCGGTGGAAGAGACGATGGCTGCGCTGGACCAGGCTGTTCGTCAGGGTAAAGCCCTTTATGCGGGCATATCTTCTTACGACCCCGAGCAGACGCGTAATGCCGTGTCGGCTCTGAAAGAATTGAACAATTGCTGCCTCATTCATCAGCCGCGATATTCAATGCTCAATCGGTGGGTTGAGGACGGATTGCTTGATGTTCTGGAAAGCGAAGGGATCGGCTGTATCGCATTTTGCCCACTTGCAAAGGGGCGTTTGACTGACAAATATCTTAACGGTATCCCAGCCGATTCCCGGGCCGCCGGACCGCTTGAGTTCCTGAAACCGGCTGATATCACCGAAGAACTTGTCAATAAAGTAACTGCATTGAACAAGATCGCCGTCGATAGAGATCAGACCATGGCACAGATGGCGTTGGCGTGGGTTTTGCGAGATGAGCGGGTAACGTCGGTTTTGATCGGGGCAAGCAAAGTAGAGCAGATCGAGGAAAATGTTGCCGCATTGAAAAATCTCAAATTCACCTCCGACGAATTAGCGGCGATAGAGGCTGCCCTGAAGTAATTTAAGCCCTGATTTCCCATATGAAGTCGTACAAAAGAAATGAAATTTGTTAGAATAGAGCTTATGGAAGGCGTTTGATTGAGTTATTATTGTATAAGGAAAAACAAATGAACCGGGTTTTTAAAACTTTATTCATCTGCGTTTGTTTGATAGGTTTTATTGGCGTCGCTTTTGCTGTAAGCGAAGAAGAAATCGCCAAAATAAAATTGGCGGTGCCTGAAAAGGCAGTGACTATGCCATCACATCAGAGAAGACAACCTCCATTATGGGCCAAAGAGACAATAGCAGCACTCGACAAACTGTACCAGGTTGAAGAATTTAGACTTTTCTACACAACTGAGGGGAAACATGCTTTACCGGAAAAGCATCAAAAAGACATAAACAAAAATAATACCCCGGACTATATAGAAGACATTGCAGCACAATTAGTAACGGCAAAATACATATATCTTAATGTGCTTGAACTTAAGCATCCATTTGAGGGCAACAGATACAAAGGCAGAGTCAAATATTTTGATGTTCAACTTCTTGGAAAGGCATACCGTGTAAATGGTTGTGCAGGTTCCAGGGTCGTAAGGTACAATCGCCCAATCGATCCAGACGGAGGTTTTCCTGCTCTAACAATAAACATTAAAAATACTATCGATGTAACGAACCTAACTCCAGCACACGAACTATTTCACGAATTTCAATATGGTTATACATTGTTTAAAAATAAATGGTATTTAGAGGGGATGGCGCGTTTTTCTGAATACTTATTCAAATCAGGAGTTCCACCAACAACTAAATTCCCGTCAAATGTAAAGGAAAGGAGAAGATTGCTTAAGCAAAGTTATGGTGCATATCGTTTTTGGCAAACGATGTTCGCCTCGATACAAGACAGGAGAGATTTCAAAGTCCCCGAAAAGATAAAACAAAGAAAGTACATTACTGTTAATAAACGAATTTTCAAAGGCGGTAGTTTTAATGCAGTCCATGCCTTTAAACTTTTTTTGGAAGAGTATGACAGAGTTGATGATGAAGCGTCCAGAAAAGCGAGATTAAACCCGATAATTTGGGGTGACGGTATTCAAAAAGCTAAAAGGAACAATAGGTATTTGTGGCCAGCAACTCTTGGAGTATACAAGAGACTATCCAACAAGCTTGTTTCAAATTCGCATTACAAGAATACGGAACAGCCGACTAAAGCTTTTGATATATTTCTTGAACTTGACAAGTATACGCTTGGCGATGTGCGGGAAGTTCTGAACGAAGGGAGAGTGCTGGGGGCAGCAGACGAGCAGGTCAGCAAAATCATTTCCAATTTTTCCGGCATCCGTGTGTGGCGTATATTATACGATCTGCCTGAAGGGACAAGGGTCCGTCTGAGTTTAAAACACGCAGCGAACGGTGCAAAGGGTGGGTTCCGTTTTACGGCCTGGTCGGACACTGATGGCAATGGTGTACCTGATACGAAAATCGGGAGTTCAGCTGAAATGACCGCTGAAAAAGATCAGTGGAGCGACTGGGAGTTTGTGTCGACTAACAGAGCTGTCTTTGCAGGTGTTGAAAAGGAAAGGAAGACCTCGTTCTATTATCAGATGGGAGGGAAACTGGAAGGGTATTTTGGGCTTAGTAATCGTGCTTTTTATTCAGGACATCCAAGCGATCGACCTATCCACAGTACGCAGCCTCGTTATGTGAATCTTCGTGTTGAACTCCTTGGGAAATAAGCAGTTGGGCGTGAATGGGTTAGATAGCAGTTGATTGAATTTGGTATATTATTAACACTGAATTTTGGAGATTGTACTACGAAGAAGCGTTACAGTGGGCCACGATCCTTGGCACAGATGGCGTTGGCGTGGGTTTTGCGAGATGAGCGGGTAACGTCGGTTTTGATCGGGGCAAGCAAAGTAGAGCAGATCGAGGAAAATGTTGCCGCACTGAAAAATCTCAAGTTCACATCCGGCGAATTAGCAGCGATAGACGCAGCCCTAAAGTAATTTAAGGCTACGATACAGATGGTGAGGAGCTTTTTTTGACTGCGGTTATGAGTCGATCGTTTTTGGCGTGATCTTTTTCGACGTTAATATCCATAAATTCGCCTGTTTCTTCCAGCAGCTTCACGACTGCGTCGGCTTGGGTGTAGCCAATCTCTAACATCAGCGCCGCTGCCGGTTTTAGATGCTGCGGGGCCTGGGCGATGATCCTTTTTATGGTGTCCAGGCCGTGGGGGCCTGCGCAGAGGGCTTTTAACGGTTCGTAGTCCTTTACGTTCTTTTCGAGCGTTTCGTATTCGGATGTGCTGACATACGGCGGGTTCGAGGCAATAAGGTCGAATCGCGTTTCGTCGAGGCCCTCAATAACAGGGGCGAACAGGTCACCGCAAAGTAGGTGTATGCTCTCGTCGAGCTGGTATTTGGCGACATTTTCGGCTGCGACAGATAGCGCCGCGTCACAAATGTCGGTTGCGATTATTTTAATGTCGGCGACACCCTTAGCGATGGCAACGGCGATGCATCCGGAGCCTGTGCAGAGGTCGCAGACATATTGGCGGCCCTGTCGCCGGCGGAGAAACTCTATGGCGCGTTCGACGAGCAGTTCCGTTTCGGGGCGGGGGATGAGGCAGTTAGGCGTTACCTTTATTTCGAGCGAATAGAATTCCGTTTGGCCGATCATGTATGCAAGGGGTTCGGATGCGACAGCGCGTTTTACGAGGCTGTGGAGTGTATCGAGTTGGGTCTTTTTAACCGGAGCGTTAAAGTTGGTGTACAATTCGATACGCGTAAGCTTTAGTATATGAGCAAGGAGCATTTCTGCGCTCAAACGCGGAGCGTCTATTTCGTTTTTCTCAAAGTAGTCGGTTATCCAGTTGAGCAGTTTTTGAATGTTCCATGTTTCCATAGAGGCATTATAGCGATTTTGCAGTGTTATGACAGCCCAAAGTTTTATATTCCGAAGAAGCGTTTGCTGGTTGCGTTTACGGCGGCAGCGAATTCGGCGAGGTCCATTCCTTTTACTTCGGCGAGTTTTTTTGCGGTGTGGATCATCAGGGCAGGTTCGTTCGGCTGTTGGTTGCGGACCGGTTCGGGTGAGATGTAGGGGCAATCGGTTTCGACCATGAGGCGGTCGAGCGGTACCATTGCGGCGGCGGTACGGGTTTCATCGGATTTTTTGAAGGTGACGATGCCGGTAAACGAGATGTGATAGCCGCGGTCCAATAGCAGTTGCGTCTGTTCGGGTGTGCCGCTGTAGCAGTGTACGACGACGTCTTTTAGCTTGCCGGTAAATTCTTCGAGAATGGCCATGCTCTCATCGAATGCGTTGCGGGTGTGGAGTATGACGGGTTTCTTGAGTTCGGCGGCGATGTTCAACTGGGCGCGGAATATATCCTTCTGGGCCTCCTGCTTTGAAAAGTTGTAGTGATAATCCAGCCCCGTTTCGCCGACGGCGACCACCGATTCGGATGAAGCCAATTGTTTCAGCAGCGACAGGTCGTCTTCGGTGACGTCCTTGGCGTAGTGGGGGTGATATCCGAGGGCAACGTGCATATTCTCATAATTTTCGGCGAGTTCAATGGCCTTTTCGAGTCCGCCAGGTTCGGTCGCAACGGTTACCCATGAGGTGACGCCGGCTGCGATGCTGCGGGCAATAACGCCATCGACATCGGTTTCCAGCTCTGAAAAGGTAAAATGCGCATGAGTATCGATTAGTTCCATAAGCGGCAAATCATATCATCTATGAAGATTCTGTCAACATAAACCCGTCTTTTTGCGGCGACAGCATTACCCGCGGGGGACATCTGCCAGGTAGGATGCCCTATAAGTCCTTTTAATACAAGCAGTTAAAATTGGGCAAGGTCGCATTTTCAAAAAAGTGTCTATTAGCACTTGACAGTTACGCCGAATATCATATATTATTAGTCCTGTGTGTTTGCCCTCTGTTGGGTGCGGGTGGTGCAATAATAAGTAATAAACCAGAACTCTTAAAACAAAGGAAAAAAAATGGCTACTAAAGTTGCAATTAATGGTTTTGGCCGGATCGGTCGGGCTGTGACAAGAATTCTATTAACGAAAAAGACCGACCTCGAACTGGTTGCGATCAATGACCTGGCGGACGCTAAGAGTCTAGCTCATCTTTTCAAGTACGACAGTACAATGGGCAAATGGGCTGGCACCGTTGAAGTTGATGGCGACAATCTCGTGATCGACGGCAAGGCTATCAAGGTTCTGGCAGTTCGCAATCCCGCTGAGCTTCCGTGGAAGGATATGGGTGTTGCGATCGCGGTTGAGTCGACGGGTATTTTTCGCGAAAAAGAATCCGCAAAGGGCGGCTATGGTGACCACATCAAGGCTGGTGCCAAGCATGTAGTACTGACCGTTCCTGCCAAGGACGATATTGACGCTACCGTCGTACTCGGTGTAAATGACGAGGTCCTGACCGCCGATACCGCCAGCGTATCTAACGCAAGCTGCACGACCAACTGTCTTGCCCCGCTGGCCAAGGTTCTCAATGACACCTTCGGCATCAAAAAGGGTATCATGACGACGGTTCACGGTTATACGAATGACCAGAATGTTCTTGATATGATCCACTCCGATCTTCGCCGCAGCCGGGCAGCGGCACTGAATATTATTCCGACCACAACCGGCGCCGCCAAGGCCGTGGGTATGGTTATCCCGGAGCTTAACGGCAAACTCGACGGGATGGCACTTCGCGTACCGGTTCCTGTCGGCAGTTGTGTTGACCTGGTCGTTGAACTGGAAAAGGAAGTTACCGTTGACAGTGTCAATGCCGCTGTCAAGGCCGCAGCCGCCGGCGCACTTAACGGTATACTCGAGTATTGCGATGAACCTATCGCCAGTACTGACGTCATCGGTAATCCGGCATCGAGCATCTACGACGCACTTTGCACGATGGTCCTGGACGGCAACCTTGTCAAGGTCTTAAGCTGGTATGATAACGAGTGGGGTTATTCCAACCGTACCGTTGATATTATGTCGAAACTTGCAAGCATTTAATTTAAGCTCTTACGGGTCTGTCCCTGAATCTGGGCAGGCCTTTTTTTTGTACAACCCTAAGTGAAGGTACAAAGTTATGGCCAAGAAAACCGTTGCGGATATTGATGTTCGCGGCAAGAAAGTTCTGATGCGGTGCGATTTTAATGTGCCCCTCGACGAAAACGGCAATATCACCAGTGATGCAAGGATCACCAAGGCTATGCCGACTATCAAGAGGGTGCTCGATGGTGGTGGTTCGCTTATATTAATGAGCCATCTGGGCAGGCCCAAGGGTCAGCGGGATGAAAAATTCTCACTTTTGCCCGTTGCAAAGAGGCTTTCAGAACTTCTCGAAAGAGATATCGTTCTTGCCGGTGACTGCATAGGGGACGACGTTGAGGCAAAGGCCGCTGCTCTTAATCCCGGCGATGTTATGCTTCTGGAAAATCTTCGCTTTCATAAAGAAGAGACCATCAGCGATAAGGCAGCCAAAGAAGATGCCGAGCTTCGTCAGGCAAAGGACGACTTCGCAAAAAAGATAGCGGGCTTTGCTGATGTTTATGTCGATGACGCATTCGGGACCGCCCATCGTGATAATGCCTCTATGTACACAGTTCCTGTGATGATGGAAGGCAAGGATCTTGTGACGGGCTTTCTTATCGAGAAGGAACTAAAGTTCTTAGGTGAAACGGTCGCTAATCCTGAAAAACCTTTCGTAGCCATTCTCGGCGGCGCGAAAATATCCGACAAACTTGCCGTGATCGAAAACCTTATCGGAAAAGTCGACCGCATTCTGATAGGCGGGGCGATGGCATATACGTTCTTTAAGGCACAGGGCAAGCAGATCGGCAAGAGTCTTTGTGAAGATGATTTTGTCGATAAGGCACTTGAGCTTATTAGCACAGCCGCCGAAGCCGGTTGTGAGATCGTTCTGCCGGTCGATACCGTTATCGCAAAAGAATTCAAGGCCAATGCCGAGAACAAGGTTGTCTCTGGCGATATTGAAGCAGGCTGGGAGGGTCTTGACATCGGCCCGGAAACCCAAAAACTGTTCGCAGAGAAAATCGAGGGAGCAAAAACGATCGTCTGGAACGGGCCGATGGGAGTTTTTGAGTTTGAACCGTTCGATGCCGGCACAAAGGCAGTGGCACAAGCGGTAGCCGATGCGACCGCCGCGGGTGCACGAAGCATAATAGGCGGCGGCGACAGTGCAAGCGCCATTGTGAATATGGGTCTGGGCGATAAGGTCAGCCACATTTCTACCGGCGGCGGGGCGAGTCTGGAATTTCTGGAAGGTAAGAAATTCAAATCCCTCGAAATACTCGACGAAAAATAGAGGTTGGCAATTATGTCCGAATTTAAACTACCTAAAGCCGGTTCGGTTGAGATAGCGCCGTCGATCCTCAGTGCCGATTTTGCCAATCTGGCATCTGAGATCGCCGAGGTCGAAGCTGCCGGTGCGAATATAGTGCATCTGGACATAATGGACGGCCACTTTGTACCTAATATTACGTTCGGTCCGCCTATTGTCGCCAAGCTCCGCAAGCACAGCAAACTCGTTTTCGATACGCACCTGATGATCGCAGATCCACAAAAATATGCCGAAAAATTCGTTGAAGCCGGCTCAGACCACATCACTTTTCATATAGAAACCGTCGATGAACCCGTCGAATTCGTAAAATATCTCAAGGGCCTTGGAGTTACGGTGGGCGTTACGCTCAACCCCGAAACACCGGTAGAGGCCATCGAAAATGTAGCTTGCCTGTGCGATATGGTGCTTGTTATGACGGTCCATCCCGGTTTCGGAGGGCAGAGTTTCATTGACGAAGCGGCGCGTAAGTGCTTGCGAATAAGGCAGTTGGTCGGCTCCGATGTCCGAATCGAGGTTGATGGTGGGATATCCGCTGAAACTGCCGGGGCGGCAATCGAGTACGGGGCAGATACGCTGGTCGCCGGTTATGCGATTTTCTCCAAACCGAATCGAAAAGAGGCTATTGAGGCCATTCTTAACGCAGCTAAATGATTTGTTCTCGCATTTCAAAGGGCGGTTCTGTACAATACCCGCGATAAATCAATCAATTTAAGCACAGTTTCAGTTATGGCAAAAGAAGGTAAATCTCAGTGGGACGGTTTTTCGCTCAAGCCGCGGAAGGAAATGCCGGAAGGGCTATGGATGGCGTGCCCGTCCTGTCAGCACATGCTCTTTCGCAAGACGGTTGAAGAGAACCTCAACATCTGTCCCGAATGCCAAGGCCATTTCAGGATCGACGGGCCAACAAGAATAGCCCAACTTGTCGATGAAGGTTCTTTCGAAGAGCTATGCGAAGATCTAAGCTCCAGCGACCCCTTGAAATTCGAATACAGGGATACGACATATAAGAGCCGAATGGAAGTCAACCGGCAAAACGGTGTGGCGAACGAGGCTATGCTCATCGGCAAGGCCTTTATCCGGGGCAGAGCCCTTATGTTGGCGGTGATGAACTTTGATTTCTTAGGCGGGTCGATGGGTCTTGTAGTCGGCGAAAAATTCTGCGTCGCCGTCGATAGAGCGATAGAAGAATCTCTGCCGCTGGTTGTTGTTAGCTGCAGCGGCGGAGCGAGGATGCACGAAGGTGTCGTCTCGCTGGGCCAAATGGCAAAGACAAGTGCAGCCCTCGCCCATTACGATGAATCCGGCGGCCTGTTTATCTCCGTACTCACCGACCCGACAACCGGCGGGGTAACGGCAAGTTTCGCTATGCTGGGAGATGTGATCATGGCAGAGCCCGGAGCGCTTATAGGTTTTGCCGGGCCGAGGACGATATACCAGACTATCAAGGTCGAGCTTCCTGAAGGTTTTCAGCGATCGGAATTCCTGCTTGAACACGGTTTTATCGACATGATCGTCCACCGCAAGGACCTCCGGAGCGAGATAGGCAGACTTATAGACTATTGCGGTAAATGATCGCCGTTGTATAATGACATTATGAGTTATCTTCGAGAAAATATAGAAAGGCTTGCCGGGTATGTACCCGGTTTTCAGCCGGCTGGCACGGATGTCGTCAAGCTGAACACCAATGAGAATCCCTATCCGCCTTCGCCGAAAGTGCTTGAAGCTGTTCGCGGCATCTCTCCGGAGGCGATCAGACGCTATCCATCCTCTTTAGGTGACGAATTTCGTAATGCGGCTGCGAAGGTATATTCCGTATCACCGGATTCGATATTGTGCTGCAATGGCGGTGACGATCTTCTGACGATCACCGTCAGAGCATTTTGCGATGAGAACCGCACTATTGCCTACCCGGTCCCGACATACTCGCTTTACCCGGTTCTTGCCGGGATCCAGAATTGTCCTGAAACTATTGAAATACCTTACCCCGCCGATTTTTCCATACCTGGTGGACTTGCTGATACGGACGCTGCTTTGACGATCATCTGCAACCCTAACGCCCCGACGGGTTCCTTCATCCAGCCGGAACTGCTGAAAACCTTTGCCAAAAAACTGGAAGGCAAGAGCATACTTTTGATCGATGAAGCCTACGTTGATTTCGCCGAATCGAATTGCACGGACCTGATCGAAACTAGCCCGAATGTCATAATCCTTCGCTCGATGAGCAAGGGCTATTCGCTGGCGGGAGTGCGTTTTGGTTACGCTATCGCCTCTCCGGAATTGATCGAGGGTTTGCGGAAGGTTAAGGATTCGTACAATGTTGACAGTATAGCGATTGCCGCTGCGACCGCTGCGATAACCGATCAGGGCTATTTCAAGGAAACTATCGAAAAGATTAAATCCGAACGGGTGCGTCTTACCGCAGCGCTTAGGGAACTTGGGCTTAGGGTCCCTGACAGTCAGGCAAACTTCATATTAGCCGAATGTAAAGATTGCAATGCCGCCGACATTTATGATAAACTTGCCGAACAGGATATTTATGTACGATACTTTGATCTGCCGACACTCAGCGACAAACTCAGGATAACCGTCGGGACCGCCCGGCAAAATGATAAATTACTTGATGCCCTAAAGGGTATACTATCCAAATAAAGGTATTGCCATGGAAAAAAGACAAGCTGAAATTACAAGGAAGACTAAAGAAACAGACATCACCGTCAATATGAACATTGATGGGGCCGGCACATACGACATTGACACCGGTGTGGGTTTTCTCGACCACATGCTCGCCCACCTCAGTAAGCACAGCCATATCGACCTTATCATAAAGGCAAAGGGCGATCTGGAAGTGGATGCCCATCACACTGTCGAAGATGTCGGTATATGTCTGGGCAATTGCCTCAACGATGCCCTTGGCGACAAGAAAGGGCTGGCAAGGTACGGCAACAGTTCTCTGCCGATGGAAGACGCACTTGCGAACGTCGCTCTGGACTTTTCCGGAAGGGCTTTCTGCGTTTACAACGTTGAATACTGTACGGAAAAGATAGGCGATTTTGATGTTGAGTGTATCGAGGAGTTCCTGCGGAGCTTTACCAATGCCGGCAAGTTCAATCTGCATGTAAATGTTGGCTACGGCTCGAACAGTCACCACATAGCCGAAGCGATCTTCAAAGCTATCGGCCAGGCTATCGGTCAGGCGATCAAGATAGTCGGTACGGAGATCCCGAGTACTAAGGGCACGCTGTGAATTACGAACTGAATTACGAATATCGAACCGGTATCGGCACCGACATACATCGGCTTGTGCTGGGACGCGATTTGGTGCTTGGCGGTGTTGAGGTGCCTTATCATATGGGCTTGCTGGCACATAGCGATGGAGACGTCGCGTTGCATGCGGTCATCGACGCGATCATAGGTGCCGCCGGGCTGGGCGATATTGGTGTACTTTTTCCGGATACCGATGACAAGTGGAAAGATGCTGATAGCAGTGAACTGGTTCTTATCGTAAAGGAAAGGATCGATCAGAAAAAATGGGAAGTGGTGAATGTCGACCTGACCATAAACGCGGAAGAACCAAAACTTGGCGCCTTTAAAGGACAAATGAAAAGGTCCATTTCCGGTTTGCTGGATATCGATTTTAACAATGTAAATGTCAAGGCAAAGACCAATGAAGGTTTGGGCGAGATCGGCGCAGGCCATGCGATATCGGCTCTGGCGACGGTACTGCTGCGAAGGAGAGTAAAGTAAGTTGAAGTTATATAATACTTTTTCGAACAAGGTAGAGGAGTTCACACCGTTAAAACCCGGCAAGGTCAAGATGTACAGTTGCGGACCGACGGTCTATTCGCATCCGCATATAGGCAATTTTCGTTCGTTTCTTGTGGCGGATCTGTTGAAAAGGTTATTGGAGTTTAAGGGTTTTAGCGTTACGCACATCATGAATATAACCGATGTGGGGCACCTTTTGGAAGACGCCGACGAAGGAGCCGACAAACTCGAAGAAGAAGCAAGAAAACAGAAAAAGGACCCGCTGGAGATCGCGAAGTTCTATACCGATTCGTTCATGGCGGCAAGTGAGATCTTAAATATCAAACCCGCCAACCATTATCCGAAGGCGACCGAGCATATTGACGACATGATCAAGATGGTCGAAAAGCTCATCGAAAAAGGACATGCGTACGTCGTGGGCAATAATGTTTATTATGATGTCAGCTCTTTCCCAGACTATGGCAAGCTGTCGGGCAATACTCTTGATGATCTGAATCTCGGTGCCAGGGTAGAGGTCAACGATGAAAAAAGGCATCCGCAGGATTTTGCGCTCTGGAAACATGACCCCAAGCATATTCAGCAATGGCAAAGCCCGTGGGGGATGGGTTTCCCCGGCTGGCATATCGAGTGCTCGGCTATGAGTACCAAGTATCTCGGTGCGCAATTCGATCTGCATACCGGCGGCGAAGATAATATTTTCCCGCATCACGAATGCGAGATCGCCCAGACGGAAGGGGCAACGGGGAAAAAATGGGTTAACTATTGGGTTCATGCCCGCTTTTTAATGGTGGATGGTGAGAAGATGTCCAAGTCAAAGGGCAATCTCTATACCATTCAGGAACTCGTCGAAAAGGGATTTCGAAAAAACGCGATCAGGTATGCGCTTATCAGCACGCATTACATGCAGAATTATAATTTCACATTTGACGGACTAAAGGCAGCCGAGCAAGCCATTGACAAGATCAGTCAGTGTTTGCTTATGCTTGGTGAAGTACCTGAAGGTGCGGGCAACTCCGCGCTGCGGGATGAAGTTAAGAGTTTCATTGATGAAGGCTTGACCGGATTTGAAGACGCTCTATCGGATGACCTTAATATATCAAAGGCACTTGGCGCATTATTTGATTTTATAAGAGAGACCAATAAGCTTGAAGATGTAAGCTCGGCGGAAGCTGAGGCTTTAATAGCGGCTATCGAAAAAATAGATTCTGTGCTTGGAGTGATAGAAAAAACGTCCGTTGAGATACCGCCTGAGATAATAGAAAAAGCAGAGAAACGCATAGAAGCCAAGATCAACAAAGATTGGCAATTGGCCGACGCGATGCGAGACGAAATAGCTCAAGCCGGTTTCATCGTCGAAGATGTTCCCGGCAACAAATACAGGTTAAAACCCGCCGGTGTATAAATCCACAGGCAAGGTATGGAGATAAATGATAATTTTAGGGATAGATCCGGGTTTGCAGGTTTGCGGATACGCTGTTTTGGATGTTGACAGCGGTAGCGAGAAAGTTCTCGAAGCTGGGGTATTCAGAACCGATGGCGACGCGGCACTTGAGCAAAGGCTCAACCAGATCGCTTCCGACATACAGGCTATCTTAGAAAGGTACGTCCCGTCGGTTGTCGCGGTCGAGGAGTTGTACTCACATTACAGCCATCCGAAAACCGCGATATTGATGGGGCATGCAAGAGGTGTTATACTGCAAAGGGCCGCCGAAGCCGGAGCTGCGGTAAAAAGTTTTGCCGCGACGAGAATAAAGAAATCGCTGACCGGACACGGCAGGGCGAGTAAAGGGCAGATGCAAAGGGCGATCCAGTCGACACTCGGACTGGCGGCCGTCCCGGAGCCCAACGATGTAGCCGATGCGATAGCGGTAGCCCTTTGTTGTGCGAATGAAAACACTCTTTCAGGAGTAAAGCTATAAATGATCGCTCAGATCGAAGGAGAACTCGTTAAGATGTCAGAGGCCAGCGGAATTGTCCGTGTGGGGCCTCTCTGTTATGAGGTGATGATGCCCGGCTATGTCGTCAGCGCACTTTCCGGTAAGATCGGCTCGCAGGTTACGCTGGCAACGATGGAATATTACGAAGGCACGCCTGGTGGAGGCAATCTTATACCGAGAATGATCGGCTTTCAGAGCAATGCCGAAAAGGAATTTTTCGTAAAGTATACAAAGGTAAAGGGTCTCGGCATAAAGAAGGGGCTAAAGTCCCTTGCAATGCCGGTCGCCACGATTGCAGCGGCGGTCGAAGCAGGCGACGATAAAATCCTTATGTCCCTGCCATCTATTGGCAAGAGGCTCGCCCAGCTCATCATAGCAGAACTTAAAGGCAAACTTTCCGATTTCGCGGCGGCGAATCTTTCTCAATCGCAAAAACAGGGTGCAGCTTTCGAAACGTATCAGGTAGAAGCAATGGAGATACTTATCGCCTGGGGCGAAAAACGGACCGAAGCCATGGAGCTTATCGCCCTTGCCTGTTCGAGGCATCCGGACATAAAAACGGCTGAGCAGCTTGTTCCGCTGGTGTACCGAATTAAACAAGGGATTGAAGTTTAGGAAGTATAGGAAGTTTAGCGTATGGCAATTGACAGAGTATTAAGTGCCGATTCCGGCGGGCAGCAGGAAGAGACGTTCAACTTCGCCCTGCGTCCCCGAAGCCTCAACGAGTGCATCGGTCAGGAAAACGTACGCGAAAAACTGTCCATCGCCATCACCGCCGCTAAACAGCGAGGCGAACCGCTGGAGCATATCCTGTTTTATGGCCCGCCCGGATTGGGAAAGACCACCCTTGCAAATGTAATAGCCAATGAGATGTCGGCTGCGATCCGATCATCGTCGGGTCCGGCACTTACAAAACAGGGCGATGTGATGGGCCTCTTGAGCAATGTAGGCGAAGGCGACGTACTCTTTATCGATGAGATACACCGTTTGAGCGCACCGGTCGAAGAGTTCATGTATCCTGCCATGGAAGATTTCAAAGTGGATTTCACCGTCGATAGCGGCTTGCACGCAAAGACTATAAATTTTCCCCTCAAGCGTTTTACACTCGTAGGAGCCACGACCAGGGCAGGGCTTTTAAGCGCACCTTTACGCGGTCGCTTCGGCATGACGTACCACCTTAAATTTTATTCCACTGATGAGCTTACAAGTATTGTCGCCCGCTCAGCCGGCTTGCTGGAACTGGACCATGTTGACGGCTCACTCGAAATGATCGCGGCACGATCGCGAGGTACCCCCCGTATTGCCAACCGACTTTTGAAAAGGGTTCGTGACTATGCACAGGTAAAAGGCTCGGGCAAGTTGACGCTTGATATAGTCGAACAATCCCTCGAAATGGAACAGATCGACAAACTCGGTCTTGACGAACTGGACAGATCTTTCCTCCGGGCACTGATAAACATCTACGACGGCGGACCAGCCGGTATCGAAGCGATAGCCGCGACATTAGGTGAAGAACGCGACACACTTGAAGATGTCGTCGAACCATACTTGTTGCAAGTCGGATTCGTCCGCAGAACCAGACGCGGCAGAGAAGTGACTAAAGCGGCTTGTGATCATCTTGGCTTGCCGTATAAAGCAAAAGCGGACGTTACCAACAGTGCCCCTGATCTCTTTGAAGACAACGACTCGTAACACCGATCCCTAAAGAAAATACTTTGCCATCTTCGGTCTGCGGTGCATCATTGCGCTAAAATCCTCTACGAGGACACGTTCCATTTCATTAAGCGTCTGCTCACTGGCAGTGCCTATCTGCTTGATATCGCTAAAACACCCGGCACAATCTTTGCCGATACGCATCTTATCTTCGAAAGACACCTCACAATCCGGACAGAGCAAGCCGTTTGCAGCAGAGCTGAAATATACCTGCCGCCAGCTTTGGTCATACGCTGCCTTGCAGTTGGCACATCTGCTCAATACCGGTCTCGTTCCGATCTGCTCTAACAGTAAAAGCTGGAACAGCACAAGAAAACAAAGCCCCTGAGTGTCACTGTTACTACTCTGGACATCTTCCAGAAACTGTACCATAGCATCAAACAAGGCAGGGTGCCGGTCGTGGGCATGTGTTAAATTATCGATCAACTCCACAGCGAACAGACCGCAGTTAAGCGCAAAAAGTCTGCTTCGCAATTGCCTGAAGATCGGACGCTGCGCAAACTCCGTTAGCGTAGCCAGTTTGCCAGAAGCGGGAGCAGAATATACGATCTGCCCGTATGAAAAAACTTCAATTGGCCCTTCAAATGACGATTTGGCCCGTTTGGCCCCCTTTGCTATCGCGGAGATCTTGCCGCTGTTTCTGCCGAATAGCGTTACGATCTGCGAAGTATCCGAGTAGTCGACCGTACGCAAACATATCGCCTGATCTTTTTCGAGCATAGAGTTACCGTTGTGATCTTAACCGCCAGTGATATTGATCCTTATTCGTTTTATTTCCCTCGTCTCGGCAAGGGCTATGGTAAACTTCATGCCTTCGTAATCGAACGTCTCGCCTGTCTTTGGAATGTAGCCTAAATGCGAGAAGACAAAACCGCCAACCGTTTCGTAATCGTCATCCTCCGGAAGGTTCAGTTCGAAATCACGGTTAAGGTCATCGATGTATATCCTCGCTTCAAGCTCTATCGTCGTTTCATCGATCTTCTTAACGGCAATCGGCGGCGTCTTTTCATATTCATCGACTATCTCACCGACAAGTTCTTCGAGAATATCTTCGATCGTAACGATACCGGCGGTTCCGCCATACTCGTCCAGGACGATCGCGATATGCAGCTTCTGATTCTGAAATTCATGAAGCAATACTCTCAGCGGCTTGGTCTCAGGAACAAAATAAGCATCTCTTATCTTTTCCTGTAGTTTGAAATCCTTCGGGTCCTTACCGATCTCAGCCAAAAGATCCTTGGCGTAGATCAACCCGGTGATATTATCGATGTTCTCTTTGTAGACAGGTATCCGCGAGTGACCGGCTTTGGTTATTGTCTCAAGAACCGCCTGGAGATCGTCATCGATGTCGACGGCAACCATATCCGTTCGGGGAGTCATGATCTCGTCGGCTGTGCTGTCGCTAAGTTCAAGCACATTTTCGATCATTTCCATCTCTTCTTCGTCGACGACGCCTTCCAGCTTTCCCTGCTCGACAAAACTGAGTATCTCCTCCTGTTTTTCTTCCTGCGTCTGGTCGAGGCTCGTCTCCGTTACACCTGCAAGACGCCGTACAAGGCTGTCGTTAAGTTTCAATAGAAAAAGCACCGGCTTTGCCGCTACCGACAGTGCCCGGATCATCCCATATGTCTGGGCAAGCGAACTTTCGCCCGTATACCTGGCCCAGAAATGGGGAATGGTAAGACAAAGGAATTCAAATATCACAACCGCTACTACGAAAGAAAACAAGTGCCCCTTCGCCGCAAATAATATTGCAAGTACGATCACTACGCCAGTATCGGCGATGAGCTTGAATATAAGACATGTTAGCAGAAGTGATTCGTTATTTTCTGCAAAGTCATCAAACAGCTCTTCCTTTTTTCTTTTTTTGAAAGCCTCTTGAAGCTTTACGCGAGAAAATGTGCGAAGCGACAGACCATTCAAAGAAAAAAACAGCGATGCCCCCGCAAAAACGCAAATCAATAATATCGACCAATCAACGTCATTCACTTGTTGTTATCCTTTTCAAAAAAACTACTTTTCATACACAGTGCCGTATCCGGCTTCTCGCAGTATCTTGTCTTCCATTGCGTGCATCTTAGCGGCATCTTTTTCGTCAATGTCGTTAAAACCTAAATTATGAAGCAAACCATGCGTTATATAAAGGGCAAGTTCTGCTTCCGGTAAGTGCCCTCTACTCTTGGCCTGTCGCAGTGCCTGATCGGCATTGACTACGAGTTCGAAAACTTTCAAAGCCTCATTTTCGTTCGACAGATCGAAACTTATCACATCTGTCTGCTCGTCAGAGTCGAGAAACTTCTTGTTCACCCTCAACATCTCTTCGTCGCCGACTATCGCAATGCTAACCGATACCGGGCACATATCAAAACGGGCGCATACCTGACCGGCGAGTTCTTCAAGTTTACCGGCATCGACCGTTAGCCCTTCCAGGTCACAGGCTATCTCAATTTTTATTTCTTTATCCTTGTTGCTCATTTGGCGTTTTATCCTCGTCGATAGACTGTGGCGATTGCGGCGACTCATCCGGTGTCTCGTCCGATGCATAGCTGCTTTCATCGGGCTTATCCTCTGATCCTTCGGTTGGTTCATCCGGCGGGGTCGGATAGGCAATACGTCCATGATGATGTGCCGCAAGTGACTTGGAAAGAGCCGCCTCAATGCAACTGAGTTCTCTAAGTGTCAGATCGCACTCATCGAACTGTCCGTCTTGTAAGCGTTTCATCGCCATATTATGAACCACTGCTTCTACCTTCGTTGGCGACAGATCCGACAGTGACCGTGATGCGCTCTCACTCGTATCGGCAAGCATGACTATCGCAGCTTCTTTCGAGCGTGGTTTCGGGCCGGGGTATCTGAACTCCGATTCCGATACAGGGGTCTGCTTGTCGTCCTGCTTCTTCTTTGCTTCATGGAAAAAATATTCGATCAACGTTGTCCCGTGATGAGTCTCAATGAACTGTCTGAGTATCGCCGGCAGTCCGTATTCTTTTGCTATCTCGATTCCGTCTTTGACATGACCGATTATTACCAATTGGCTCATCGCCGGCGATAGCTGCTCATGACGGCTGGCCGAACCCATCTGGTTCTCAACAAAATAAGGAGACTTGTTGATCTTGCCGATGTCATGATAATACGCTCCGACACGACACAGCAGACCGTTTGCGCCTATCGTTTCTGCCGCGGATTCGGCAATAGTACCTATCAAAAGACTGTGGCTGAATGTGCCAGGCGCCTCCATTGCAAGTTTCCTAAGTAGGGGCTGGTTTGCATCGCTGTAATCCATGAGCGTCATGCTGGTTGCTATTCCGAAAGCCTTTTCGATGATCGGCAGGAAACCCTGGATGACAAGTCCGACAGCTACGGTAACCGCGGCAGCGGCGCCTGAGTCAAGAAACAATCGCAAAGTATCTTTCTGCTGGATAATTCCAATTGCTGTTGCTGTCACAAACACTGCCACAGAAGCCAGCGTCGAAACTTCTATCAGCTTCATTCGTGTCCGTATTTCTCTTAGTGAAAAACAGCAGGTAACGACACCGGCCATCATCGTCAAAAAAAGTTCCACTGTTGCGATCTCGCTTACCGCAAAGCAGGCAAGTATGCAGTAGAACAATGTCATCCCGAGAGAAAATCGCTGATTATATGCTATCGTCAGGATTATTGCGCTCGTAACGGCGGAACCTGTCGCAAGGTATATCCACTCTTCAAAAAGCGAACCGATCCTTGTAAGAATCAACAGAACAAGAAACAGTCCCGCAAGAGCGACCATCCTTGCCGGTTTGGACATGACCCTTCTCTGGTAGTGGTGTACATAAAAAGCCGCTCCGACACACACGAGTACGGTGATAGCTGTTATTGCCGCTATCGATGTGAACGGTCGCCATCTGAAAGGGAACAGGCCCCCTGAGGTGTCGATGCTAAGCAATGTAACAACCGCCGCTGTGAACAATACTAACACTGTAATAGCAACCGGCAGAGTGCTGTTAAGAAACTGCCTTAAATATACAAAGCGGTCCGCAGTTATGTTATCGCGCACATGCTGGCGTCTTGCACTGACTTTCTTTTTCTTTATGGCCATTAAAATCCGTCGCTGTTATTTATTCTTTTTCTTTTTATCATACGCCTGCACGATATTTTGCACAAGAGTATGCCTTACAATATCATGTTCATTGAGTTTTGTACACCCTATTCCCTTGACTCCCCTGAGAGTCTCTATCGCGTCCACCATGCCGCATTTCTGACCCTTTTCCAGGTCCATTTGCGTTATGTCGCCCGTAATGATCATCTTCGAACCACGTCCCAACCGTGTCAGGAACATAAGCATCTGCGAAGGCAGCGTATTCTGCGCCTCGTCACAGATGACAATTGCTTCGTTAAGTGTTCTACCCCGCATAAAGGCAAGCGGGATCACCTCAATTATATCCATTTCGATAAATTTTTTCATCTGAGAAAAATCCATCATATCTTCAAGACTGTCAAATAACGGCCTTAGATAAGGATTGACCTTTGCCTGCAGATCCCCCGGAAGGAACCCTAATTTTTCACCGGCTTCGACTGCCGGTCTTGCCAGTACGATCTTTCTTATCTGTCTTTTCTTGAGCATTGAAACAGCGACCGCTACCGCAAGGTATGTTTTACCCGTACCGGCAGGGCCCGTACAGAATGTAAGATCCCTGGACAGCATCATTTTAATATACTTGCACTGGCCCTCGGTAAAAGGCTCGATCACGCCCTTGTTTGAGTACACTACAAGTGTCTCGTCTTTTTTCGGCTGTAAATTGCCTTTAGTTTGGATGAGCAGCTCGTTTATGTCCGAATCGTCGAGAGTCTTTCGTTCCGTTAGCCGCTCCTGCATTCTGGAGATGATCTTGGCGACGGCTTCGGCGGGTTCCTTGGCGGCTGTTATTGTTACGATGCCGTTACGCGCACTTATCTTGACATCAAACTCCTTACGCAACATCCGCAGATGCTTGTCAGCCGGACCGAAAAGCTCCGGTCGTTGTATACCAGAAGTTAATTCAAGTTTAAGTTCCAAATGGTTTCTCCGTTATCTACTCAAAAGTGTAAAGAAGAAATATGCAAGCGGAGCCGTTGCGAGCGGTGAGTCAAGGATATCAAGTACCCCGCCAAAACCAGGCACCTTGTCCGATGAATCTTTCTGCTCGGCATCCCTTTTCAGCATTGACTCGGCCAAATCGCCAAACTGCCCGGCAAAGGCGAATACCCCGCCGAAAACAAACGCTAACCACCATGCCATTATATCGCAGGTGAGTGAAAATATCACCGATATAACTGCTGCCAATACCACCGCTCCGCACATGCCTTCCCACGTTTTGCCCGGGCTGATACCGGGTGAGAATTTGTGTTTTCCGAATAATTTGCCCGCTGTATAAGCACCGATGTCTGAGCACTTTATGACAGCTATGAACATGAAAAGCGGCCATATCCCAAATTCTATTCGCATACCTAAAACAAAACTGCTCAGGAATCCAAGATAGAATATCGCAAAAAAACTGCCCGCGCAATTCCGTATCACTCCTGCGTTTTTAAAGTGTTTTGCCTGGTAAACGAAAAGAAGCAGCAGTGAAAACGCACCTACAAAAAGCAAGTAGTACAGGTGAAACGCGATTGGATCCAAAAAGAACTGGCGCCAATACCAACTCGTCGCAAGCAGCATCGAAGAAACTAAGGCTAACGGTTTGAAAATAGTCGCTCCGGTCTTGCTGATGAGCCCGGCCAATTCGATCATGGCAGGGATCGTAAGCAGCACGACCAATACGCAAAGGATGCTCCCTTGGACGTTCTTCACAGGGGTCGACGCCAGTAGCGAGCCATCGAGCCAAGCGTCAAAGACGATAAGGCCTATGAAGGCAACAGCCATTAATGTTCCGAAGATCAGTCTATATTTTAGCATAGAATAACAAAAATAACAACATGCAAGATTTTCTTTATATCCTAATTGACGGTTTTCGGTTCAACATCACCAAAACGGCGTAATCGCTGCGAGTACGCTATTATCGCCTTGTCCAGTTCTTCATTGGTAAACGCCGGCCAGTGGGTGTCGGTAACGTAGAACTCGGTATATGAGATCTGCCAAAGCAGAAAATTGCTGATCCTCATCTCGCCTGAAGTTCTTATCAGCAGGTCGGGATCGGAAAGATTTGCCGTATCGAGATGATCGGCTATGCAATTTTCGTCGATATCTTCCGGATCAAGTTCGCCTGCACTGCATTTAGCTGCGATTTTTTTGACGGCATCTGTTATTTCCGCCCTGGCTCCGTAATTCAGTGCAAGGCCCAAAACCATGCCGTCATTATCACTGGTGATATCCATCGTTTCTTCAAGGGCACCGACGACCTTCTCAGGCAATCTTTCTTTTTGGCCCAGATGCACCAACCGGATATCATTTTCCATAAGACGCGGTCTTATCCCCTCAAGGTAGGCGGTATAAAGATACATGAGAAACTCGACTTCTTCGGCGGGCCTCTTCCAATTCTGCATGCTGAACGAATAGAGAGTTACACACTCGACCCCCACATCCACGCAGTGAAGGATGATGCTCTCAAGGGCTTTTCCACCTTCTTTGTGGCCCTCAAATCGCGGCAGACCATGAGCCTTGGCCCATCTACCGTTTCCGTCCATGATAATAGCAATGTGACGAGGTATCGTCTCCGGCGACAGACCTAAACGCTGGGCCGTACATTCACGTTTTTGTTCAAAGCTTTCTCTCAAAACTCTGCTTTCAATTAATATCCATTTCCACAAGAAACGAACGCAGGCAGGCTGCCTATCTGAAAATTGCCTGACTTCGCTTTGGCCCTACGCCTAAGATCGTAACAGGCACACCCACCAGATCCTCGATAAGTTTAACATAGTCATGTACCGTTGCCGGGAATTGATCGAAACTGGTCATCTCCGACAGGTCCTCGTTCCATCCATCGACGGTTTCATAGATACACTCAGCTTTGCTAAGTTCGTTGGCATCGGATGGGAAAAACGTAGTTTCCACTCCGTCTATTTTATAGGCCTTGCAGACTTTCAACTTCTCTATCCCTCTGAGCGTATCAAGGTGCATCATCGCGATTTCCGTTATCCCGCCGATCGCGGCAGTGTACTTGACCGCAACAGCATCAAACCATCCGCATCTTCTTGGCCTACCGGTTGTCGTTCCGTATTCGTGCCCCTTTTCGCGTATAAGGTCGCCGATCTCGTTGTCCTGCTCTGACGGGAAAGGCCCTGCTCCGACCCTTGTCGCATAGGCCTTTACAAGTCCGACGAACCTGTCGACCTTCTGAGCGGGGACTCCGCAGCCTGGGCCCATGCCGAGAGCGCTGGCATTTGAGCTTGTTACAAAAGGAAACGTCCCATGGTCAAGGTCCAGCAGTGCGCCCTGGGCTCCCTCGAAAAGAATATTTTTATTCGCATCAATGGATTCATGCAGAAAACGCGTCGTATTTGTAATAAATCCGCCAAGCCGTTTCTGGTAGACCTTGCACTTTTCAAATATCTCATCGCTGTCTATCGGATCTGCTCCGTACAATGCTGAGAACATCTTGTTCTTATAATCTATGATCCTGCCGAGCCGGTCGCGCAGTGAATCCATATCTCTGAAATCAGCCATCCTGACGGCATAACTCCTGCCGGTCTTGTCGGCGTAGCAGGGGCCTATCCCTCTGGCTGTCGTACCGATCTTATTCTTGCCTAACGACTCTTCACGAAGCATGTCCTCTGCTTTGTGGTAATCGAGAACGACATGCGCATTTTCGCTGATCAGCAGCCGGCCCTCAAGGCTGATGCCCCTTGCGTTTAGCCCGTCGATCTCCCCTATCAATATCGCAGGGTCAACCACGACACCATTGCCGATAACGCAGACCATCCCCTCGCGAACAGCACCGCTTGGCATTATATGAAGAGCAAACCTCTCATCTCCGATAATGACGGTGTGGCCGGCATTGGCGCCGCCGCCGTACCGGACCACTATATCGCTCTGTTCGGCTAAGATATCGACTACCTTGCCCTTACCCTCGTCGCCCCACTGCAATCCTACTACACAACAGTTCATTGAAATACAATCCTTTGTTTGAAAACGTTTCTAATTTAGCTTATCTTTGCTACGATATGATCCAGCACCGCCGGCAGGTTGTCGTATGTCTTGTCGCTGAGCTTATAATTCACCTCTCTGTCGCTGCCATCTTTGTAGGTGATCACAAAATACCCCTTTGATTCGAAATGTGTCTTATCTATCTTTTCGATAGAATCGTAGGTGATCTTAGTGCCATCATATACGTTCAGTTCATTTTCGTCGGCGACGGCCTTCCTGTCTTTTATCATCGCGTACTTCAGGGCGAAAAAGGCTGCACCGACGATAAGAATAGGCGGAAGATACTGATTGAACTTCATTATATCGTCAGCTTTATTGTCATTGTCTACGAAGTGTTCCTTGTAAAAACTCTGCCTTTTCGACCATTCATACTTGCTAAGATAGCCGTCGTAGGCAAGTATGACAGCTACGACAATACATATAATCGCGTATAATCTGAGAGTCTTTAAATTGTAACTGCTTATTGCCGCTTCGATCGCCATATCATATTCTCCTTAAAAGTCGGTTGCTCCTGTTATTTTCGCCGTTGTGCGATAGCGTTCATCAGCGGATGCACAAAATCGGGCACGATCTTTTCTGCCATCAATTCCTCTGCCATAGCACACTGCCATTTGAACGATTCTTTTGCATTGAATTTGCCATAAGGTTTCGGGTACTGCCGAACAGTAAAATAAAGACTTATCGGCTCGTTCGGTTTGTATTTTTCATTTCTGAGTTCATGAACGGTCGTCCGCGGCTCGATAGCGATCCTCAACTGTTTTCGGCAATCCTCGCTAAGGGCTACCACCACCGTCGGAGCAAAACCAACCGGCTTGGCACCCGGCAAGTCAAGCAGACTGCCAAAAGCCGTTGACCCGAAAAACGCATCCGCTATGATCTCATCGTGATTGCCGCGATAATCAAAATCCATCGTAAAGGTCACATCAAGCGAACTGATATCCAGATGACTTACGCCTAACATATAGGGAGCAATATCGAGTATCAGTTCGTCAAGAACATAAGCATCCTCAAACTTTTCCGGATTCGAACAGCCCGTGCATATACGATCCATCTCAAGAGCGACCCAGCGGTATTTTTCGCCATCTCTCTCTTCTTCAAGACAGAAATCGTTGGAGTCCCTCTGCGAAAAATTTCCCATCGCCGGAAACTGACGCTGGATCCGCTCAAAAAATGTCAAAACCGTATCCCGCTCGCTTGGAAGTTCAAGCTCCGTATTTATATGCATATTGACGTAAAAGTCATCACAAAGTGAACCAAAACTATTTGTCATCTCTCCGTACTCCAATAAATAAAAAAGCTATCCATAAATTTATACCACCCAGCTTGATAAAGTGTGCGTCAGGCGCAACCCCGCCATATCACATACAGTGAACATTGTCGCATAAACTCAATTATTTGACAAGTATTATAGTGGCTGTAGTTTTATTTTCCTGTTAATTAACAAAGAAGTGCACCTAAAATAGGTGTTATGGCGATATATGGGGGAATTTATCACGCATCAAGGCGTAAATCCGGGTCAGGCAGCTTCAATTCTGTAACAATAGCCCCGATTGTCGCAAAAATCGCAAATACAAACAGCCTCCACACTGCCGCGACGATTATCGGTTTTGGCAAAATTTCACTGCCGTAAACCTGGAATACGGTTATGCAGGTATAGATCAAGCTGCCCGAAAGTCCGCAGAGACAGGCACTTATGATCCGTTTTCCCAAAGTTGCCCCCCCGCACCACAGAGTTACAAAAGCTCCCATTGCAAGCGGCATTACGAAACTCAACCACCAAAGCCCGTTTACCTCATTGGCTTGCATGATCTCCTGAAGCTGCAAATGGTCGAACATCCCGAAAACCGTCGCCATTGCTATCGCACACAAACCCGCATGCCAATATCTCGGGGCCAGTGTCGCTCGCAGCTCGGCTCGCTTTCGCATCCGCCGGCGCAAGGTCAGCGGTAAGTTGTAAAACAGGCTAAATACCCAATGCTCCAGCAACGCTCCTCTTTCACCGAACACAGGAACGATATGTGTCGCCTCCGTCGCCCAGTGGCCCGCCATAAAACGTGACAATGCCGGATAGTGGTGAGCCATCTGAATTGGAAAGGCCAGGTACCCGACATATTTGAAATAACTCAGGAACAGTGCGATATTGTAATCCTTGAAGTTGCGGTCATGGATCGCCAGGCAAGTTGTGTATAAACCCCTGCATATCGAACCCGGAGAGATCGGCGTAACCTGAAACAAACCAAGTATTGCAACCACCGCCACAGTTGCCTCCCCGGAAGTTAGTTCTGGGTGATTTCTAACATATATCCAGCTTACCATTACAGAGACGACTTGCGTAACCGGCAACGTCAACAGATGTACCACAAGGCTCACCAAATACTTCTGGATATAAGGCTCATCTATCTGTGAAAGTATTGTCCGGGCATCATCGTCCATAAGAATATGTTTTTTCTGACCGTCACGGATCATGTCCCTTAACCACTGCTCGCGCATCTGCTGATTAAAATACAGTTTGACAGGGCGTACGAATATGAAAAACAACTTTTCTTTCATAAATTGACTATCGCTCAAGAAACGATGAAGTCCCACGGGCAATATTGACAATGGAAAATGATACATAAAATGCAGCGTCGAACTGGCGATAGTTTCGGCTTTTTCAGCAGTTACTCTCCCGGCTCGGTGCCATCCGATAGTCTTTTCGATTATCCTTGCCTTTACCGCATGACCGAAATATTCGTTGTTTGTAAGAAGTTTTTTATAATGCTTTCTCCAGTCCGCTCTACCCCACGTTTTTCTCAATGCCCTGCCTAAGAACGGTATAAGGCCGCCGATAGCAAAGATGATTGTTGATACCTTGCGTGTTCTGAGTTTCTCTGCGCTGTCATCATCCAGCAGATTGCGCAGTCGCCACCCGGTTACGGCACTGTCAAGGATCGTCGACCACAACTTGCGATCATACAACAGCCGAACGTGATTATGCGTAATGTCTATCAAAGAATCGCGATATATTCGCTCATCAGCTTTAAGCTCATCAAGCATATCCGACATATCCAGGAAATCTTCCCGATGCTCGCCCATAAATCTTTCGAGCTTCTTTATATTGCCCCTGTCAAACTGAACCAGCGAACCGCGTTTTATGCCGTTGCCGATAAGTTTGAAATCGCCCGGACTCATTGGCAAAAACGGAAGCAATGTAAGACCCGCCCTGAAATCCACCGCTACAAGACCAGCAACAGGATCGCCTTCTGTCTCTTTAAGTTTGAGACAATTCGGCTGACTCTTACACGTCGACCATTCATATTGCCTGGCGAATTCATGGGCTCCGATCTCGTGGAGCAATTTGACAAAATCATGCATAAATTTGTGTTTAGCTCTGAACTCTGGAGAATTCAAAAACTTCTCGTTCACTGCCTTTTTCTTTCGCCAAAGCTTCAGAGCATCGAGGTGGTCATCGACTTCCAGCCGCCATGTCCTGCCTTCGACCCAGTCGCTTAACTCACCGCAACTGCCTAATTGATGATCGACAAAAGTTGCGTGAATATCATTTACCGCACTTTCGTTACCGAACTTGACCCGCGCGGCCCGACGAATGAATTTTTGCCAGAGCGCACCTGAGCGAGTGGCGGTGGGATTCGTTTGAAGTTGGAACGGCCCCTGAAAACCGATACCATAAAGCACATTGCGGAAAACCAGTGCCCTGCGGCTCGGTGGGATGAGTATTTTCATCGCGTAAATACCGCCGACCTCAAGGCCCGCTAACGGCCCGTCAGATTCTGTATAGGTGATCCTCACCTGATAAACCTGTCCGGCAAACCCTCCGCCTATAAACTTTTCGACATTTAGCCTGACTTTCCCCTCGTTAGCCGGAAAAACTCCGGTAACATCGTATGATAATTCTGTGCCAGGATCGAAACGATCTGTCCGCATCGGCCGGTGTAGACCCTTTGACACAAAGAGTTCTTTGAGCCGATTACATGTTTCAATAGAATATTCTACTGCCATTTTTGTCCCTGCCAAGCTGTCAATGCAATCCTGCGATCCAGGTTCGTATACATATCTGTAGGATTATAGCTGCGTATACACCTGCCATTATATCATCGGCAAGTATGCCAAAACCCTTTGGTAATTTCTCAAGTTTGCGGCAGGGAACCGGCTTTATGATATCGAAGGACCTAAACGCTATAAAGCCAACGATCGCAATAACAATACCCGCTATGCCCGTCATGCTCGCGGCCCCTATATATGTAACCGCTTGCCCTGCGACTTCGTCGGCAACAACTTCCGAAGGATCTTTTTTGCCAGTTCTTTCGATTACTTCGGGTGCAAAAAAAATACAAGCAAGCGAAGCACCGACCGCAATAAGCATCATCGCTATCGAAATAGTCATCGCAGAAATCTCCGACAGGCTCAAGGCTAAAAAGATCACCACCACCGGCAGCGAGCCCCATGTACCCGGAGCAATGGGCAGATGGCCTAAACCAAAACAAGATGTTAATAATTTTTTCAAAATTCAAGTGCCTTTAAGAATGATAGGGTACTATACAATAGCTTTTTTACTCGATAAGTCAATCCTCTTTAAGCAGTGTCATGCAGAATCTGTCAGTCATACCGGCTATATAATCACAAACTATCCGCCCCAGTCCTTCCTCCTGGATCAGGTTTTGATAAAATTCAGGCATTGCATCGGGATGCTCACAAAACCTGATGAAGAGTTTTTCGAGCCAGCCTCTTACCTGTATTGCGGTCCGCGTTATTTCTTCATGCAGATACATTTTTTCAAGCAGGAATTTTTCAAGTTCGCCGAGCTGTTTTTCTGATTCGCTACCGAGCCTTATAAGCCGGCCCTCCCATCCGTACACATCCTCTAAAGTTTCTATCCCGGCTTTGCATATCGCGGCTTCACTTGTACCGATGCAATCGCTTACGAGCATATCGATAACCGACTTTGCCGTTCGTACCCATCTCACCGAGTCGTCGGTGATCGCTCCGGTATCGATCCTTCTTTGCGCCTCGGAAAAGATGCTCAGTCCTTTAAGCTCTTCTTCACAAATGAGCCCAGCCCTTAATCCATCTTCAAGGTCATGACAATTGAATGCGATCCTATCGGCTATGTCGGTGATCTGCCCCTCCAACGAACAATTTTGCTCACTGAAACCATCCGGATTCGGTTCGTCATAGGGGCTGTGGTGCCTGGCAAAACCAAGTCGCGTCTCATACATCAGGTTCAGCCCCTTCATATCGGGATAGGGATGTTCAAGCATATCTACTATTCGCAGGGACTGAGCGTTATGTTCAAAACCGCCACGGTCAGCCATCAGGCTGTTGAGTGCATCTTCGCCGCAGTGACCGAAAGGACTGTGCCCCAGATCATGTCCGAGACAGATAGCCTCTGTAAGACTTTCGTTTACCTTAAGAACTCTCGCGATCGTCCTGCCGATTTGGGCCACTTCGATACTGTGTGTCAGCCTCGTTCGATAATGGTCGTTAACGCCCGGCGTAAAGACCTGCGTCTTGCCCTCAAGTCTCCTAAAAGCCGAACTGTGCATTATCCGGTCTCGGTCACGCTCAAAAGCCGACCGGTAGGGATGCTCTGTTACCGGAAATTGTCGCTTCCGGCTTTGTTCCTCGGTAACAGCGTAACAGGCAAGATCGTTGGACATGTTAAACCAATCATAATTATAAAACGCATCGACAGGAACTAAACTTTTGGCAGATTCATCTTTGCGCTTATTTCTTTCAATTCATCGTAGAGTTCCGTCAGGGACTGGCTTATCACATCGGTATCGCTGCAAACATGCATGTAATTTGTATCGCCGTTCCACCTCGGAACGACATGAATATGCATATGCTCCGGCAAGCCTGCTCCTGCGCATCTGCCGAAATTCATCCCCACATTAAACCCTTGTGGCTTTATCGCCTCTTTCAGAGCTGTTTGACAGTCTCTGGTTAATTTGGTCAGTTCCAAAAGCTCTTCGTCACTGGCATCGTCGAGATCGCCGATGTGTCTTACAGGTGCTATTAGAAGATGTCCGTTGTTATAAGGGAACTTGTTGAATGTGACAATGCAATGATCTGTCCGCCACAGCACCAGATTTTCGTGATCGTCATCGGGCCTCTTAAGATAATCACAGATGAAGCACTTGCTATTTTCGGGTAGCCCCTTGATATAGCTGATTCGCCACGGTGCCCAAAGGTTCTTACGTTCCAAGTTACAAAAACCTCCTGATCTTTTGCCACACAGTTTTAGCGAATGTTATCTGACAAGCTCGACACTTAATTTCTGATTGACTGTCAACATAGGCGGCGTATCACCAAGCGGCAGCATAAAACTTGCGCTGATTTCCAGTTTGTATTGCTGCTCGTCTTTTTCTATCATGTTCTTTTCAAGGTCAAATACCTGCCTGCCGCCGCCCTCGATAGAAAGAAATTTGTATTTTCTCAGAAAACCAAATATTCCCTTTATCTGAAAAACCCCGGAATGCGGCTCAGGCCAGTCATCAAGCTCTTTATCGATAAGAGCATAAGTACTCTTGATTATTGCCTTGCGTCCCTGCTGAGTTTCGATTACCTCATCCAGCACATACGTCGTCTCCCTTGTCGGTGGTGAAAGTATCGGCATTGGGATCAGTTGCTCGGCTTTCCACTCGCTGCCCTTTGCCACACCTTTGAGAGGGTCCTTGATCGTCGAACTCGAATCCCACAGGTACCATTGAAGCGCAATGAAGTCATAGAGCATGTCAGGGTTTTTCACCAGCATCCGCTTCTCTTTTTTTGGGTCAAAAGCCGTTTTGCTTGCCTCTTTGAGAAGGTTCTCAAGCTCGGAGTACTCGACGATCTTTCCAGTAGGCGTCAGTTTAAACTTGAAACTCTTTCCTGCAAGATATTCGACCGCGTCCTTCTTACCGCCCCTCTTCGTAAAAGATTTCCTCTTTACTTTCACCGACTTGCATGTAGCTTCTATCGTGCTTAGTCCATACGGGTTGACCTCGACAGGTTTGTACACCATGACAAGTTCGAGTTTCTCGCTCATTGTATCCGTCTTGCTTGTGTTTTTTGCCTTTGAAGCAAGTATAAGATCGGTATCTCTTTGTGAGACCATCCTGTATTCCAGTTCCTGACCGGTTTCAAAGGCTATCACCAGAAGTTCCCTTTCACCGCCAACTTCACAACCGCCGGCAATGGCCAGAATAACGCAAGTACAAGCAAATATAATAACATTCTTCATGCTGAACATAATGTGTAAACCTTCCTACCGGATAATTTAAACAACAATGACTTTGCAACCGCATATCCCCTCTCAACTGCTGCAAAGATTCAACTTTCCACTAATCCAGTTTCTCAATACTGACTGACCGGGTAAACCCCATCGTCAGTGCATCCGGCTCCATATCGGCACTTGCGCCAGACGGCATTTCCGCTGCGACATAGGTGCCGACAAATTTCTCGCTGTAATTGTCGATCTTTCCGCCTTTGAGAACGATCTGGCCGGTGTACTTTTCTTCAGGATCAAATATTTTTGCAAACGGTCCCATGCCCCGCACCTTTTGGCCTTCAGCCGGCTCAAGGCTCTCTGTGGCATCCATATTGATCTGCACTATCTGCTGGTTATCTTTTTGGGCTATTTTCGTTACGGTATAAGTTTTTGCAAAAGATTTTGGTGCCCAGCGAAGCCCCTTGTGAGACGCCTCGATCCTCTTCCACGACATACCTTTACTAACCGGACCGATCTCGTCATCCGGCAGGGCGAGTATCGTATGCTGCGCGATCAACCTGTCATCACTTAAGAGCCCCTTTGCCACTTGGCTGTCATGACCTATTTTTACGGCATTCCTTATTGCTGTAGCGTCGACGACTGTTACACTGCCGTCAGATGACATCCTGATCTTGTAGCTCTGACCTATCAGCTTGGCAAAGGGTTTCTTCATGTCACTTTCCCGGGCGCTGTCAAAGTCGAAATTGACTTTATTTTTTATCTCGGAATGATATGTGATACCATGGATAGTGATCTTCGCGATAGCGGCCCCGTTTTCTTCGACGTTTTCGATCTCCTGAAGATATGTCATACTTATCCTGGTGCCGCTACGCTTTTCGTCTAATTTCTTCAGCGAAGGCTGTTCGAACCTGTAATCTATCCTCGTTTCCGTCATCATTTTATAAGTTGCTTTTTCCCCGGCGGCAAATTGCAACCGTGCTTGCGGTGAACTGCACCCGGTGACAAAAAACATCAGACAAACACAGCTTAATATGGACCATACTGTCATTTTGCGTAACATGCTCTTCTCCTTCAATATCTAAAGTAAATTGAGACTAATTGCAGTAACATTTTTCAAACACAGTAATTATACACATTGTTCGGAAAATCGCAACATATATTTTAACATTCAATACTTATTACATATAAATCACCCTGTCCTTTCATACGAGTCGGTTTTTCCCCTATTTGTCTTGCTTTGTTGCAGTCGGACATATTTTTGAATTTTACGGTTTATACGCATTTCCATAAAAGCTATAATGGGGCGTACTTTGTTTTGTCAGATATGACCGAAAAACAGTTAAGTCCTTATGGAGAAAGATATTATGAGAAGTGATGCAGTAAAAAAAGGCTTCCAGCGTGCCCCGCACAGGGGTCTGCTCCACGCCTGCGGACTCAAAGATGAAGATATATCCAAGCCGTTCATTGCCGTTGCCAACAGTTTTTGCGAGGTCGTCCCCGGCCACATTCACCTTAATAAGGTCGCCCGGACCGTAAAAGATGCCATCCGCCAGGCAGGCGCGATCCCCTTTGAATTCAACACCATTGCCATCTGCGACGGAATAGCAATGGGCCATAGCGGCATGAAATACTCCCTTGCATCACGCGAGATCATCGCTGACGCGGTCGAAACCATGGTACAGGCCCATTGCTTCGACGGCCTCGTATGCATTCCAAATTGTGACAAGATCATACCAGGTATGCTCATGGCCTCTATGCGTCTCAATATTCCGACAATTTTTGTCTCCGGCGGCCCCATGGCAGCCGGCAGGACCAAAGATGGCAAAACCGTCGATCTCATCAGCATTTTTGAGGGCATCGCCGCCTTCAATGCCGGCAATATCGGCGAAGACCAGCTCAAAGAACTCGAATGCTCCGGCTGTCCCGGCGAGGGAAGCTGCTCGGGAATGTTCACCGCCAACAGCATGAACTGTCTCTGCGAAGCCATCGGCATGGCCCTGCCCGGCAACGGCACAATACTCGCCATTGACCCGAAACGACAGGATCTATACAAACAAGCCGGCAAGCAGATCGTCGAACTCGTTGCCGCCGACCTCAAACCCCTCGACATCGTAACCGAAAAGTCTCTCGACAACGCGTTCATACTCGATATGGCGATGGGCGGCTCGACCAATACCGTCCTGCATACCCTTGCTATCGCAAGCGAAGCCGGTATCGACTACAGTCTCGAAAAGGTAAACGCCATCTCCGCCAGATGCCCCAATATCTGCAAGGTTTCGCCCTCAAGCAGTTGGCACATGGAAGATGTCGATGCCGCCGGCGGCATCAGTGCCATATTAAATGAGATCGCCAAAGTAGATGGACTCCTCAATACCGACTGCAAATCAGTTACCGGCAAAACCATCGGTGAAAATATCGCAGGCGTCAAGATCGCCAACCCCGATTGCATCCATCCGGTCGAAAATGCCTATTCGAAGACTGGCGGCCTTGTGATCCTGAGCGGCAATCTCGCCCCGCAGGGCAGCGTCGTAAAAAGTGCAGGCGTCGCTAAATCGATGCTCACTCACAAGGGCCCGGCTGTGATCTTCGAAAGTCAGGAAGACGCTTGCGAAGGCATACTCGCCGGCAAGGTCAAATCCGGTGACGTCGTCATCATCCGCTACGAGGGCCCCAAAGGCGGCCCCGGAATGCAGGAAATGCTCTCACCGACCAGCTACATAATGGGAGCAGGACTCGGCGAATCCGTTGCGCTCATCACTGACGGACGCTTCTCCGGCGGAACGCACGGCGCATGCATCGGCCACGTCAGCCCCGAAGCTGCCGTTGGCGGACCCATCGCTCTCGTAAACGACGGCGACATAATAGAGATCGACATCCCCAACAGCAAACTCTGCGTTGACCTCTCAGATGCCGAACTTGCCAAACGCAAAAAAAACTTCAAGCCCCGCACTCCGAGTATAACAAAGGGCTACCTCGCCAAGTATGCCTCGATGGCAACCAGTGCAGATACCGGCGCAATACTGAAGTGGTGACTATGACAGCCGAAGATAAACAAAAATGGTATATCGGCGGTCTGCACTTTGAGTGTTCCCAGTGCGGCAACTGCTGCGCTGGTCCCGACGAAGGCTATATATGGATCTCCAAGCCGGAAATTGAAATGCTCGCCGACCACCTGGAACTAACTCTCGACCAGCTCCGCCAGAGGTTCCTCAGACGCCAGGGCAACCGGACCACGATCATTGAAGAACCAATCAGCAAAGACTGCGTATTCCTTACAAAGATAGCTGGCCAAAGAGGTTGCTGCGTCTATCCTACCCGCCCGAACCAGTGCAGGACATGGCCGTTCTGGACGTCGAATCTTCAAAGCCCGACCGACTGGAACATGGCAGCGACGATCTGTCCGGGAATAAACCGAGGTAAACTCTACTCCTTTGAAGAGATTGAAAAGATTCGCAAACAAAAGGAATGGTGGTAGTATGAATTTCTTACCAGAGATAATCGAAGCAGTAGTCACCGTCTACGTTACGATAGACGCCAAAGTCCACTCCGAAAGGGGGCGATGTCAGGCCTGCGGCAACTGCTGTAGCTTCAAAGATTACGACCACCGCCTCTTCGTAACCTCACCCGAGATATTATACTTCAAAACGGCTATTGGCAAAAGCCCCATCCTTCCGATGCAAAAAGGCGTATGCCCG
>SDBV01000870.1_pt1 | contig 44046 bp, 31 predicted proteins | sample 2277081 | NCBI WGS metagenome assembly SDBV01 (sample SAMN10402039, study PRJNA504765) | marine sediment metagenome | isolation source: marine sediment core GS10_PC15, 223 cmbsf | place: Arctic Ocean: Southern Knipovich Ridge | collected 2010
ATCGATGGGTATATCGTTCAGTTGCCATTGCCTGATCACATTTCTGTAGAAGATATTACCGATAAGATCAATCCCAAAAAAGATGTTGATGGATTTACTCCTGCAAACTTTGGAAAAATGGGCTTGCCAGACCCAAGCTTACTACCGGCCACACCCCATGGTATAATGGTATTACTTGATCGATACAATATTGTAACAAAAGGGTTACACTGTGTGGTTGTTGGTAACAGCCATATTGTAGGATCACCCTTGAGTATATTGATGGCAGGACCGGGAATGGCAACCACCACGGTTTGTCATATTTACTCCCAAAACCTTTCATTTTATACGCGCATGGCCGATATCCTGGTGGTAGCTGTAGGAAAACCGGGACTGATCACTGAAGACATGGTGAAGGATGGTGTTGTTGTTGTGGATGTAGGTATTACCCGCGTTGCTGATACTTCTGCTAAAAGAGGGTATGTATTGAAAGGGGATGTGGATTTCGAAAATGTTGCTCCCAAATGCAGCTACATTACTCCTGTACCCGGTGGTGTTGGGCCTATGACAATAGCCACCTTATTGATGAATTCATTGGTAGCATACAAACGGAATATCTAGCTAAGAGATTACAATTATGGTAGTTAATAATGGAGACCTTCCCATAATGGAGACTTTTTATTCTTTGCAGGGAGAAGGGTATCACCACGGTAAAGCAGCTTATTTTATACGGTTGGGAGGCTGTGATGTAGGCTGCGTTTGGTGCGATGTGAAAGAATCCTGGAGGGATGATCATCCGATGATGATGGTCTCTGAAATTGTTAAAGAAGCCTCGGAATTTCCATCAAGATTGGCCATCATTACCGGAGGTGAACCCCTGATGCATCCGTTGGACGAACTTACTTCTGCACTTAAGGACGCAGGGTTTGCCACTCACCTGGAAACAGCCGGTGCACATGAGTTTTCAGGTACATGGGATTGGGTATGTCTTTCACCAAAAAAATTTAAAGCTCCGGTTATTGAGAATCTTAAAAAAGCTGACGAATTAAAGGTAATTATTTATAATCGGTCTGATTTTGACTGGGCCATATCTTTTCAAAACAAAGTATCAGGCAACTGCAAATTTTACCTCCAACCAGAATGGAGCAAACAGAAAGAAATTATACCTGATATTGTAGATTTCATAAAGATGTATCCGCATTGGGAAATAAGTCTCCAAACGCATAAGTTTATGAATATTCCCTAAAGTATGGTTCGATTTATTCTTATAATAATTTTTCTTGGGTTCTCATTTCCATCAAATGCACAGAATGTATATGACCAATTGTCCACTACCTCAAAAAAAGCCGCAGAGTACTATATTCGGGGTGATAATTATTATGTGAGGAGAGACTACGCATCTGCAATTACCTGGTTTGATAAAGCAGTAAAAAAAGACCGGAATTTCACGGAAGCATACTTCCGGTTGGGTAGCACATATTATCGAATGTTTGATACATTAAATGCGAAGTATCATTGGGAAAAGGCCATTCAGGTTACAGAAAATGACCCGGAGCATGCTTATCTCTACTACTACCTTGGGAGATTGTACTATGAATCGGGCGATTACGACAAAAGTGTAGATGCAACCACCGTTTACTTTTCTTTGAATCCAAAAGACACCAAATTTAACGAACGTGTAAAATGGCTAAAAGACAATGCGGAATTTTCTATTGAATCCATTGCGGAAGATCTTCAGTTTAATCCACGGCCTCTTTTAGCCGAACTCAATAAATTTCCGCTCCAATATTTTCCTGTGATGCCGGTTGATGAGCAGCGAATTATTTTTACCGGGCGAACGGGGTACGAACCATACCATGATGAAGATATCTATATCAGCAGCAGGACAGTTGATGGCCAATGGGATACCCCGGTTTCCATTTCTGAGAATATTAATTCTGAAAATAATGAAGGAACCTGCACAATATCTGCGGATGGCCGGATGCTGATCTTTACTTCGTGCCTTGGGAGGGATGGATATGGAAGCTGTGACTTGTTTGTAAGTTATAAGAATGGAGAGGAATGGTCGGAACCTGAAAATCTTGGAGCAGGGGTTAACTCCGGAGCCTGGGAGTCACAACCTTCATTGAGTGCTGACGGACGAACACTATATTTTGTTTCTGACCGTAATGGTGGTGAAGGCAGACGCGACATCTGGGTGAGTGTTTTAGGATCGGATGGGAAGTGGGAAAAAGCTGAAAATGCAGGGCCGGTAGTAAACACATTTGAAGATGAAGTGTCACCATTTATTCACGTGAACGGGCAGCGATTGTATTTTGCATCAAAAGGGCATGTTGGTCTCGGACGATTCGATATTTTTTATTCAGATTATTCAGGTGAAGATTGGGGTGAACCTGTAAACATGGGTTATCCGTTAAATACTTTTGAAGACCAGGTTGCTCTCTATATTACCCCTGACGGAAGCAAAGGTATTTATTCACTTGATAAAGGAAAGGCTCTTCGAAAACGGTCATTATTGTATGAAATAAACATCCCGGAGAAAATTCGTTTAAAGTATAAAAGTTCATATGTAAGAGGTAAAGTTGTGGATAGTAAAACAAAGTTACCACTGGCAGCTGTTGTGGAACTTCGTGACCTTTCATCGCAAAGGCCGTTATTGAAAGTGAAGTCAGATTCCGTGAGCGGGGATTATGTGATGGTGCTAACCGAAGGAGCTGACTACGGATTATTTGTTTCAAAAGAAGGATATTTGTTCAGAAGCCTTCAATTTAATTTCAGTAATACAAATACAGGATCTTCCGTTGTTGTTGATGTTGAATTGGACCCCATTGAATTGGGTGCTTCAACAGTTTTAAACAACATCTTTTTCGAGGTTAATTCTGCAGAACTTAATAGCAAATCAAATATTGAAATTTTAGAAGTCGTTCGTTTTTTAGAAAATAACCCGAATGTTTCAATAGTAATTGAAGGACACACCGACAATACAGGAACAGATGAATATAACCTTGACTTATCGAATAGAAGGGCAACAGCAGTCATGAATGTTCTTATTTCAAAAGGGTTCGATAACCACCGGATATCTGCCAGGGGATTTGGGTTTCAGGTGTCATTAGCAGATAACAGTACAGAAGCCGGTAGGTCGCGGAACCGACGGATCGAATTCCGGATCATCCGTTGAATGATAAACCGGCAGTAACTTTTATTTTAAAAATTGTATTATTTCAATAAATATGTTTAAACATCTAATAAATAAATGACTTTTATTATATATCCCGAGAAAATCGTTAAATGGAGTTCTGTGAACCAAACCAATGGCGTAATTTCATACCGCCAAAGTAACCCAGGTTACTTAGTAGAAAGTGGATACTTTCTTTTTCTTAACCTTTACTAACTAACTTAATCTAAACAGTATGCGAAAACTATTACTGTCTTTTTTGGGTATGATACTTGCCTTTTCGGTAGTATTTGCCCAGGACAAAACTGTTTCGGGTCAGGTGAATGCGTCGGATGACGGATCACCATTACCCGGTGTAAATGTAGTCCTGAAGGGTACAACTTCAGGTACTGTTACCGATGTTGACGGTAACTTTAAGATCAGTGTTCCTGATGGGGCAACACTGGTATTTTCATTTATTGGGTACGAGACCCAGGAAATCCTGGTTGGTAACCAGGACGTTATAAACATTACCCTTGCTTCCGATGTAACCCAACTTTCAGAAGTTGTAGTTACTGGATATTCCACCACAACTCAGAAAAAACTCTTGAGTTCCGTGGCAATAGTTGACAACAAGGATATTGAAAATGTACCGATGACGGATATTAATCAAATCATGCAGGGCCGGGCGCCAGGTGTACGTACAACGGCACCCTCCGGTCAGCCGGGTGCCCAGCAGGACATTCGCATCCGTGGAACAGGTTCGATAAATGCCGGCAGAGGTCCTTTGTATGTTTTGGATGGTATAATTATTGAAAGCGGTGACTTTGCAACGTCTGCACAAACAACCGATATCCTTTCAAATATCAATCCGGGTGATATCGAGAATATTACTATTTTGAAAGATGCATCAGCAACAGCATTGTATGGTGCTCGGGCTTCCAATGGGGTGGTCCTGATAACTACAAAACGTGGAAAGGTTGGTGCAACTACCATCACTGCAAAAGTGCAATATGGAACAACAGAACCACTTATTGGTAATTTCGAAATGATGAGCGCCCAGCGACAATGGGATTATGAACGCCAATTGATGGCAAATTCTGACGTTCTATGTGACTGTTTTCCGCCAGCCACGATTGATGCGATAAGACCGGCATCCATGCTGGATGAAACTACGGATTGGGTGGATGCCGCCTTCAAAACCGGGACAACTACAAATTTCGAATTGCAGGCATCCGGTGGTACTGAGAAAACACAATTCTTCATTTCCGGAGGCAGTTATTTCCAGGATGGCACTTTGATTGAATCTGATTTCAGGCGTTATACGACCCGGATCAACCTGGATCACAAAGCCACGGAATTGATAGATATGGGGCTAAATTTCAATGTATCTTATACCGATCAGTTAAACGCGACTGCAGGGAACCGGTTTGCAAGCCCGCTTTTAGGAGCATTTGTAAATACACCAACCCAGTCTGCAATCGATCCTGCGACGGGAGAATTATTTACAGGACAGGAACCTAATTTCAATATTTTCACGAGTGATAATTTTCTGTACTCTGCTCCCATTAACCCGGTACGCAATAACACGCTCCGAACGTTAAGTAAAGCCTATGTGCGATTAAATATCAATGAGAATTTTCGACTCACTCAGAATTTGAATGTTGATTTTGTGTCAATGAAAGAAAACAGGTTTTTTGACCCAACAACCAATGATGGAGCTTCGGACAATGGCGCAATTGATAATACCTACAATGAGAATATAACATTTACATCTCAAACACTGTTTAATTTTGACAAATCCATTGCCGAAGATCATGCAATTGATGGAGTTGTGGGTTTTGAATATCAGAAGAACGATAGAGAAAATTTCCGTGCTGGAGGTAAAGGGCTTGCAACAGGTCAGCTTAAAACACTGAATTCAACAGCTGAACCTGATTTTGTAAGGGGATTTAGATCTTCCTACGCCTTTATTTCATACCTGGGCCAGGTGAATTATAATTTCAAAGAGAAATATTTCTTTGGAACCAGCCTTCGGTATGATGGTTCTTCACGATTTGGTGAGGATAATCAATGGGCCCCTTTCTGGTCTGTAGCAGGCGCCTGGAGATTTGTGGATGAGGATTTTCTCAGCAGTACATCCTGGTTGAGTGATGGCAAACTTCGTGTGAGCTATGGCACCAGCGGGAATGCTGATATTGGGAACTATGCTTCTCTTGGCCTTTATGGCTTTGGGGCAGCTTATACCGGAATCCCCGGCAGCCAGCCGGACCAAATATCTAATTCAAGTTTGTCGTGGGAGAAAAGTTCTTCCATAAACGTAGGACTTGATCTTGGTTTTATTCGTAACAGGATTGTTGCTTCTTTTGATTTTTACAAACGTGATTCAAAGGACTTGTTGCTGAATGTGCCGTTATCACGGACCACAGGTTTCTCATCTGCAACTCAAAATGTAGGAACAATGGAAAACCAGGGTTTAGAGATTATGATTTCATCAGTAAACTTTGAAGGGGACTTCCGTTGGACAACAGATTTTAATATCGCTTTTAATACAAATAAGATCACTTCTTTGCCAAAAGGGGAAGATATCCTTAATGGTCGTCAGATCTATCGTGAAGGAGAACCTATCCGTAGCTGGTATATCCAGAACTGGATGGGTGTAAATACTGCAGATGGCACACCTCTGTGGAAGCAAGGGGGATTTGATGCCGATGGTAATTATACCGGTGAAGGTGAAACAACCACCGGAATTTACGGACAAGCCGACAGGTATCTTTCCGGAAACGCTGAGCCGAAATATTCCGGTGGTTTAAATAACGTAATGAGCTATAAAGGCATTACGTTTAGTTTCTTCTTTAATTATGTCCAGGGTAATGATGTATTCAATAGTTCCCGTCGTTTCATTGAAAGTGATGGTCAGCGATTTGGATGGAACCACCTGGTGGTAGCCGGTGAAGACACATGGCAAAACCCCGGTGATGTGGCTTCCCGCCCTCAGGGCCTTGTTGGAGGAAACAATCAGGCAAATTCATCTTCTACCCGTTACCTGGAAGATGGTTCGTTTGTACGCCTTCGAAATGTAACACTTGGGTATTCACTACCCCAAAGTATCCTGGGAAACACTGGTTTACATGGAGTTAACATTTACGTAACAGGACAAAATTTGTGGATCTCTACAGATTATACCGGTTTTGATCCTGAAATGGATGAGAACGGCGATGAATTCTTCCGCTATCCGGTGGGCAGGACCTTTACTTTTGGACTTGATCTTACATTTTAATGTGTGATTTTAAATATAAAAAAATGAAAAATATAACATATAAACTATTCTCATTAGTGGTAGGGTTGTCGATGATCGTATCGTCTTGTACCGACGAATTGGTACAGACCGATCCCCAGGCGCTTTCCACAAATGATGCATTGAGTACTTTTGAAGGTATTCAGACAGCACTATTTGGTGCATATGATGGCATGCAGGATTTACAATGGTATGGAAGGGATTTTATTGTAATTCCTGAAGTAGGAGGCGACAATGTTTACATTGCCATTGACAACTCCAACCGGTTTTTGCAAAACTGGGATTACCAGTTAAATTCAACAAATACACAAACCGCATTCTGGACTGATGCTTATGCAACAATTCTAATGGTCAATAATATAATTTTAATTATTGAATCAGGAGCGGTGGATATTGGACCCACTGAGCAGGCAGATGCTGACATGGTTTTAGGTGAAGCGTATGCAATTCGTGCAATTGCACATTTCGATCTCGTGCGTTCATTTTCGCAGCAATACACAATCGATCAGAATAGCCCGGGTGTTCCGGTGATAACTGAACCACTTGAACCTACGGCTGTTCCTGCACGTAATACTGTTGCTGAAGTTTATAATCAGGTTGATGCTGATTTAACTAAAGCATCAGGTTTGCTGGATAATTCCCAGGGACCCTACAGGATTACCAGGGATGCAATTACTGCATTACAGGCAAGGGTAGCGCTGTATAAAGGAGATTATGGAACAGCCAAAACGCTGGCCGATCAGATTATCAACAGTGGTAATTATCCGTTGATGACATCTTCTGAAGTACAGAATGGATGGTTGGTTGACGGTCTTTCTGAAGAGATTTTCACTCTTAAATTTCTCACCTCAGAAGACAGGGGATCCAATAATCTCGGAAGGATCTATATTCCTTCAGGGTACGGTGATATCCGTCCTTCAACAGACTGGAGAAAGCTCTTTGATGCTAATCTTGATGGAGTAGGTGACGATAACGATGTTCGTTTCGCATGGGTGAATGATGTTGACTCAGGTGATGGCGAGTATTACCAGTACAAATATGCCGGTGCTGATGGTGTTGACGGCCTTGTAAGTCCAAAACTGTTAAGAACATCCGAGATGTATCTTATCGCAGCCGAAGGTGCGCTGGAAACAGGTTCAGGAGCAGATGCACTGCCTTACCTGAATACGCTTCGTGCTGCAAGGAATGCAGATCCTCTTGTAACCGCAGATCTATCTGCTATTATGGATGAGCGAAGCCGGGAATTAGCATTTGAAGGACACCGTGCCTTTGACTTATTCAGAAGAGGTTTGACTGCAACAAGGGATCAGTTTGCTGACGATCCCGGAAAAGCGCTTACAGCACCGGGTGTAATTCCTCCGCAGGACTTTTTACGTGCGTATCCAATACCTCAGGTAGAATTGGATGCCAATGTGAATATGGTGCAGAACAATGGATATTAATCTTTAATGAGAAAATAAAAAAGGCCGGTTATCCGGCCTTTTTTATTAAATTTAATCTTATGGATACGAAACGATTGATGATATTTCTGGTGTTTATTCCTCTCCTTTCTAAAAGCCAGACCAGTCAAAATGCAAGATATATCTCAGATATTATTGACCCCAGCATGGTTAACTCTGAGTTATTTTATAGTGGCAAATACAAGGAAATATCAGGCTCTCCCTTCATTGAAAAGGAGATGCAAAAGGGGGCTATAATTTTGAGGGACGATAGAAAAGTCGAAAATGTGATGATCCGGTACAATGCATACGAGGATGCCCTGTTGTACCAGATTGAAGAGGATCAAATTACCATGTTGGACCCCCCGGTCATAAATGGATTTGAATATCATAAAAGTGATAAAGTAATTACATATATCAGCATGTCTATTTTGGAAGGAAAACGGCATTTTTATGAGGTTATCTATGAGGGGAAAAGTACTTTGGTAGTTCAGCATCAGATAAAACTTACCAAAAAAACCAATAATGCCGGAAGCTATGGTGCAAATGATATGCAGGGGTCTGCTTTTAAACAAGCAGATAACTATTTCCTGATGGACTCAACAGGTAAATCTTCAGAGGTGAATTTGACAAAAAAGTCGTTGATCGCAGCATTGGGTTCGCATGAGGAAGAACTTCAGGCTTTTATTAAGAAAAACAAATTGAAGGTAAAGGAAAATACAGACCTGGTCAGGTTACTGGAATATTACGATTCACTGGAGTAATATATTCCTGCGATCACCTTTGTGATATTATTACGGATTCTTCCAAACTTTTTACCGGATCAAAATGTTATAATTAACGATCATTAATTGGTATGCGGCAGTTTCTCATTATTCTTTTTTTGTTGATTATTTTCTCCTGTAAGGATGAGGTCCCGGATTTTACAATTTTTGATTTAACAAAAGTGGATGGCGGATGCCACGACCTCGGAAATGGATTTAGTATTCCCAGCGATCAGGTTGTTGGAGGAGGAGTTGGGAAGGACGGAATTCCATCTATTGATAACCCACAATTTATTACAGTAGGGCAAGTTGATTTCCTGACAGATGATGAATTGGTACTCGGTATAAAAATAGGGGATGAAGTGAAACTTTTTCCGCACCGGATCATGGATAAACATGAGGTGGCAAATGATGAAATTAGTGGATACCCAGTGACTGTTACCTTTTGCCCGCTTACAGGAACAGGAATTATTTGGCCCCGCCCCCCGGACACAACCTACGGGGTATCGGGGTTCTTGTACAATTCAAACCTGATTGCTTACGATCGAAAAACAGATTCATATTTTTCCCAAATGTTTTCAATTGGTATTACCGGACCCAATATGTGTAAATCCACAGGTCATATCCAGGCAATTGAAACCACCTGGGAAACATGGAAAACGTGGTTTCCTGAATCACAAATACTATCAACACAAACAGGATTTATTCGAAATTACGAAAGCCTTCCGTATAGTAAAACACAACAGGAAACATCACTTCCTGATTTTCCTGTAAACAACGTTGATGAAAGGCTCCCAAACTACAGAAGGGTTTTTGGAATTGTCATTAGTAACCAGGCTAAAGTATTTGATATCAATGATTTTTCGGAAAAGGGTAAATTGATTTCAGATTTTTTTAATGGTAGGCCACTTGTTGTTGTGGGGAACAGCAAACAAAATTTTGTTGTGGCATTCTATCCCCAATTGAATGGCAGTAAAGTGACCATGCAATTCGAGGATGGAAATTTAACCGATGACACAGGAAATCTATACAATATATTCGGAGAGGTAGTAGAGGGTCCTGATACCGGAGCAAGGTTGGAAAGTCCACCGTACTACACCGGATATTGGTTTGCATGGGCCGCATTTTACCCTGAACTGGAATTGTATTCTGATGGGTCAATAACCAACTAATTCTTACCGTATCAATGATCTGGTAGTATAACACCTTAGTTGATATAATTCGATATCATTTCGAAAGATACCCGATTATTAAATCGGCGGCTTTTAGGGAGACAGGGTTATCACCCAGAATATTTTTAACCTTTTCATATCCACTGAAGACCGTAGCCCGATAAGAATCATCTTCTACCAATTTTCTTAGCTCCAGGGAAAGCACTTCAGGCGTACACTTTTTCTGGAGGTATTCCTTCACAACTTCTTTTTCAGCTATAAGGTTTACCAGGCTAAAGTATTTAATACTGACCAATCGTGATCCGATTGCGTAGGTAATCGGGCTTGTAATATAGCCAACAACCTGGGGTATATTCCACAATGCCGTTTCGAGTGTAGCTGTACCACTGGTAACAATCGCTGCCGTTGAAATTGAAAGTATCTCGTAGGTTTTGTCGGTATATAAATACAGATTTTCAGGTTTTTCTTCCCCTATACCATAAATTTCCTCCGAAAGGGAACTGACGCCCGCAATGATAAACTGATAATCTGGAAACGCGGCTATTACATCTTTCATTACCGGAAGCATCAATTCTACTTCTTGTTTACGGCTCCCGGGTAAAATGGCAATGATGGGCTTGTTAATATCCAGTTGTGGATGAAAATCATCATCAAGTTGATAATTTTTCACAGCATCTACCACCGGATTTCCAATGTAGTCAACCTCCCAGTTAAATTTTTTGTAAAATTCTTTTTCAAAAGGCAGGATCACAAACATACGGTCCACATACTTTTTAATTTTCCAGGCTCTTGATGTATTCCATGCCCAAACTTTAGGAGAAATGTAATAAAATACCCGTAAGTTATTTTTGTGAGCAAATTTGGCAATTCGCATATTAAATCCGGCAAAATCGATGAGAATGATAACGTCCGGATGATAACTCACAATATCAGTTTTGCATTCACTGATGTACTTTTTGATCTTTCTTAAGTTTTTTAATACTTCCACCAATCCCATGATGGCCATATCATGGTAGTGTTTTACCAATTTACCACCTGCCGCGGCCATATAATCACCCCCGTAAAATCGAAAATCTGCCCTGGTATCTTTCGCGGCGAGAGCCTTCATTAAATTTGATCCGTGCAGGTCACCCGAGCGCTCCCCGGCAATAATGTAGTATTTCATGTGTTAATAATTATTTTATAGAATTAACCATTTATGTTTTATTGATAAACAAAGGTTGCTCATCAAATCGGAAGTATAAAAATATTTCTTTTCTTTGTTACTTTTTTCCCAGTCGATGGAAAAAGTAACCAAAAAGATCTTGAATTCTGCAAAGGTCTTCCGAGACACCACATCACTTTGAATCTACATTTACTCACAAAGGACTTGAGGATATTTCATCATTCTGTAAAACAGTGTGGCGCGACTGCGCAGAATCCGGTTTGAGCTTGGCTCAAGTTGGGGAGGATACTTGTTCTAAAAGTATATTTTGAAATAACCATTCAGTGTAAAATCTAAATCCGTGCGGTGAATGGTCCACGGTCGGCGTGAACACATTGAGGCCATGCGGGTTGGCCGGCCTTTAAAAATGTCGTTTTTGCACTGAAATCTGCGTACTCAAATTGGTTAAGACATTTTTCTGCAGGGAGAGGTTGTGCGTTTTGCGCGGAAATGGGTTTTCGACCGTGGTGCCTTTTTCTTTTGCTTCTTTTCTTTTGGGCATACAAAAGAAAATGAAGAAGGATCATTTAAAAGAAGGATGATTTGTATTTTGATTTTCCTCCATACCGAAGTACATTTTTTTGGATAGTCAAACGTTTTGAATAATGGTTTGTCTTTATATTTTCCAATCGGATAGTTATCGTAAGCCTTCGATCTGATGTTTCAGCTAAATCAAATAATAATATCTATATGGTTAGTTATATTATTTTAATCTTAACTGGTTTTATAAAAATAGAAGTTAAGACTGCCAGTATCACATTCGTATCGCATCCGTGTATTACAAATCAGAAAATTAATACGGAGTTTATCAAGTATAATGTAGGAATTGGTGAGGCAAAATCTGGATAAAACTTCTGTTAAAATTCATTTTTCTCCATATTAATTCATCTAAAATTATGTAAAAAATGGATTATCGGTAACTAAATAGGATTACCGGAATTACAGGGATACAAAAGGTTTCAGACAATTCTGAAAACTATTATTGTATTATTTCCAGATTAATCAGAACGATATTACATTTATTTGTTTTTTATCATACAAGAGGATAAATACATTTTTATTTTCGATACAATTTCAGTTTATTTAGAATTGTAATTAACCAGGATTTGTTGCAGTTCGTTACGCGATAACATTTGTAACAAGTTTATTTTTCAACCTAATCTAATCAATATGAGAAAGATTTTATTAACTTTCTTGGGTGCCGTGTTTGTAATTTCAGCTGCGTTTGCTCAGGAGAAAAGTGTTTCGGGTAAGGTAACGGCCGAGGATGGCTCATCTTTACCCGGTGTGAATGTGGTCCTGAAGGGTACTACTTCAGGTACAGTTACCGATAGTGAAGGTAACTACAAACTTAATGTTCCGGAAACCGGCTCAGTACTTGTTTTCTCGTTCATCGGGTTTGCAACTACAGAAGTGACCGTAGGTAACCAGAGTATCATTGATTTGACGATGGATACCGAAGCAACGCAGTTAACTGAAGTTGTGGTTACGGCATTCGGCGTCGAGCAAGAGAAGAAAGCGCTAGGCTATGGAGTCACAACGATTAGCAATGATTTAATTGACACACGCCCGGAGTCTGATATCGCCCGTGTGTTGAGGGGAAAAGCTACCGGTGTTGCCATCACTCAAACATCAGGTATAGCGGGTTCCGGCACCAATGTGATCATTCGTGGTTACTCTTCGATTTCAGGATCAAACCAACCCTTATTCGTGGTGGATGGAATTCCATTTAATACGGATACCAATACCGGTAACCAGAGTTTTACTACGGGAAGTTCCACAGCCTCTAATCGTTTTCTGGATTTAGATCCCAGGAATATTGCAGAGATTACAATACTGAAAGGACTTTCTGCTACCGTATTATATGGTGAGTATGGAAGAAATGGAGTGATTTTAGTAACCACCAAAAGTGGAAAAGGCGGAGGCGGTACGAACAAGAAAATGGAAATTAGTTTTTCGCAATCAGTTTTTCGTTCGGAAGTTGCTAATTTACCGGATTACCAGAATACATTTGGTAATGGATTTAGCGCCGGATTTGGCTGGTTCTTCTCCAACTGGGGAGCCGCTTTTGCAGATTTGGCCCCCTCCTCATATGGCTCTGATTATAAAGGTGAAGCGAACGGACAGGTTCTTATTACCCACCCATACGATCAGTCGCAGTACAATGATGATTTTCCCGAATACATTGGTGTTGATTATCCATACGAACCGCATGAAAGTGTTGAAAATTTCTTTCAGAAGGGATTATCTGCCAATACATCGATTTCTGTACAAGGTGGGTTAGGTGAAAATGGATCATTTGGGGCTACCTACAGCTACCTTTCGGATGAAGGATTTACTCCCAAACTGGATGAACTAAGAGGCGAGGGACGCTCCAATTTTCTTGATAAGCATAACTTTGGTTTGGGAATACAGGGGAAATTGCAAAATGGACTGAAAGCAAAGATCTCTTTAAACTATGTAAATATTGACAGGTTATCACCTATAACGGGCCCTGCATTTGGGGGCGATGGTAACGGTCTGTTTGCAGCAATTCTGTTTACTCCTCGTTCCATGGATTTGATGGGACTTCCTTATCAATCCCCTATTGACGGTTCTAATGTTTATTACCGTCGCGGTTCTGCTATTCAGAACCCACGCTGGACATTAAATAATTCAGGACAATCTGAATACGTGAGTCGGTTTTTTTCCAGTACGGAGTTTTCCTATGACCTTGGCGACAACATTGTAGCTCTTTATCGTTTGAGTATTGACACATACAATCAGAAAAATGTACGACATATTAATAAGGGCGGACCCCGGAACCCGGATGGTGAGATGCGGACATTTGACACGCGCAATACACTTACAGATCATATATTCAATGTGTTATTTGACTATGATCTGTCTGAAACATGGAGCCTCAATGGTGTTGTGGGTTTTAATAGCAGGAGGGAAGTTAAAGATGAGACCGGTACTTTAAGTACCCAGCAATTTGTTTATAATTTGATAACACACGGTAATTTCATTTCTCATGATGCATTTTCAAGATACAGAGAAGAAAATACGTTGGGTGTGTTTGCTACTGCAACTCTTGGATATAACAACTTTTTGTACCTGAATTTGCAGGGTAGGAATGACTGGACATCTACACTTGAACAAGAGAACCGTTCAATATTTTACCCGTCTGCCAGTGTATCATTCATTGCAACAGATGCAATTAATGCCATATCTTATAGCAACGTGCTCAACTATTTGAAGTTGCGCTTTGGGTATGGTACTTCTGCCGGCTATCCTGACCCATACAGGACAAGGAATACCTTGGAGTCTGAAACAAATCAATTTGTAAGCTCCGGAGGTACGATTCTCAATACCAACTCGGTATCCAACACATTGGGTAATCCTAATTTGACGCCTGAGTTGCATACGGAGATTGAAGCGGGAATTGAAGCTCAAATGTTTAACAGCCTCATCGGTATCGATTTTTCTATCTATCAAAAAACATCCACAGATTTAATTATCGATTTGCCTTTGGATCCTGCGACAGGGTTTACCGAGACAACAGTTAATGCTGCTGAAATTGAGAATAAAGGAATTGAGCTGGGCCTGACCATCAAGCCTCCACTTCCCGGAGCATGGAGCTGGGATATGCTATTCAATTATACCAAGAATATCAATACGGTAAATTCGATATTAGAAGGAATCGACCGCGTGCAGGTTTCGGGAGGTGGGTACACCACATTGGGCAACTATGCCATTCCTGGTGAACGGTATGGAGTATTATATGGCGAATCCTTCCTGAAAAATGATGAAGGAGTGTATGTTGTGGACAATCAGGGCGCTTATCAATCTTCCGGTAATTTTGAAGTTATTGGCGACCCAAATCCTAATTATAATGTGACCTGGATCAATAACCTCTCCTGGAAGGGGATTTCTTTCGGATTCCAATGGGATTACATGGATGGAGGAGATATGTACACATCCACCGTTCAGGCGTTATTGGCCAGAGGCAACACTATTGATACTGATGTGGACCGAAATGTCCCACTGATCATGCCTAATTCGGTTAAGCAAACAGGAAGTGATTCTGACGGCAATCCAATTTATGTTCCTAACGATATCCAGACTTATATTGGAGATTCGTTCTTCAGGGCTTACTTCTTTGCTGATGAAGGTGGAATTTTTGATGCTACCGTTATCCGTTTGAGGGAAGTATCGTTAGCCTATGCGCTGCCTAGCAGCCTGTTGAGCAACACTCCTTTCGGAAGTATAGCCATTACGTTGATTGCGGAAAACATGTTTTACAACGCTCCGAACTTCCCTGTCGGGATCAATTTTGATCCTGAACAGTCTAGTCTCGGTGTTGGAAACGGCCGGGGGTTCGACTTCCGTACGGCTCCAACTGCTAAGAAATATGGTTTCAACTTAGCGTTAACCTTCTAATCAAAAAAATGATTTTTTGATTTTGTTAAATCATTAAAATAGAAAAGTATATGAAATTTATAAGAAAAATATTTATCGTATTCCTTATGCTGGGTTTCGTTAGTTCTTGTGACAATTTAGATTTGGACCTGCAAGATAATCCTAATGAAGTTTCTCCCGAACAAGGAAGTTTGAATGAGCTGTATAATGCCATTCAATTGAGTTTCAGGGATGTTTTTGAAGATGCCGAAGGTAATCCCGGGCAAATGACAAGAATGTATCAAATCGTTGCGTTTTCTTACCGGGCAGCCACTACTAATAATACCTATAATGCTCTTTGGGGAACAGCTTATAATGATTTGTTTCCTGATGTAGATGCTTTAATAGCCCTGGATGTGGATCAGAAATTTGATGTTCATGTGGGTACAGCCATGATTATGAAGGCTTATACCATGATGGTTTTGGTGGACCTTTTCGGGGATGTACCTTATTCAGAGGCTGGGCTTGGTACCAATACAATTAGTCCTAACCCTGATCCGGGTTCAGATGTGTATACTGCTGCAGTTACGATGCTGAATGATGCTATCATACTTTTAACGGGTACAAGCGCTCCTAGTCCTGCTTTCGATAATTTCTATGGCGGCAGTACAGCCAAATGGATTACTGCAGCGGAAACGCTGAAGTTGCGTGCCGGATTGAATATGGGGGATGTATCATTGGTAAATTCAGTAATTTCCGGTGGTAATATGATCGATTCCGATGATGAAGATTTTCAATTTGATTATGGAAGTCAGCGGAATAACCCTAATTCAAGACACTACCGCTATAATAACCATTATGAAACAGGAGACGGCGCCTACCTGTCAAATTATTATATGTGGCTATTAAAGGCAGATAAGGAGGATGGCGCGGGGATTGCTCAGGTTGACCCCAGGATCCGCTATTACTTTTACAGGAAAGTGGATGATGCCGTAGGGCAGGATGCAACTACTTATTCCTGTCATTTTTCAACATTACCGGATCAGGCATTTCAACCTCCACATTGGCAATCTGTTGATCCCAGGTTGCCTTATTGTGTGGCTTCTGCTGATGGATACAGTGGGAGGGACCATCTGAACGGGGAAGGAATTCCACCGGATGGACCTATTCGTACGTCATGGGGATTGTACCCCTATGGTGGCGACTTTGATGATGACACATTTGATGATACCCGCGAGTCAGGAACAACAGGAGGATTGGGTCAAGGGATTGCACCTTTCATGTTATCTTCTTACGTTGATTTAATGAGGGCGGAGGCTGTCCTAAGCTTAGGTGCAAGTGGTGATGCCAGGGCCCTGCTGGAAAGCGGTATCCGTAAATCTTTGGATAAAGTTGAAGGATTCGAGGGCCTTGTCTCCGGTAAGATGGGTTCTGAAGTTACCTTAAGAGATCTTAGCACTGGTACGATTAAAGAACTTTTCGGTATGGACGATGGGGATAAAGACAATTATGTCAATTTAGTTTTAGGCATGTATGATGCAGGTTCATCAACAGAAAGATTGGCTATCGTGGTAAAGGAATATTATATCGCCGCATGGGGTAATGGCTTGGAAGCATACAATATGTATCGAAGGACGGGATTCCCTTCAAATATGGAACCTGGCCTGGAACCGGATGTTGGTGTTTTTCCACTTTCATTCTTTTATCCGGCGAACAGCGTTACCCGGAATTCAAATATGACTCAGAAAGATGAATTGAACGTAGCTGTATTTTGGCAGGATGCGGGAGTTGCTTCTGGTTTATACTAATTTGATGAATTTATAACTTAACATCTAATTGAAATGAAATTTATAAGTATAAAAAATATAAAAATATCCCTGCTGATGATTTTGACAATTTTTGTCACCTTCTCATGTGTGGATGAAGAGAAATCGCCAATTGTGACATTCGATTCGGCTGGGAAAGGAGCTTATGTAAGAGTCACCGAACAAACGGGTGATTTATTACTTAATCTACTGACCCAGGCAGATTTTAATGCTTCACAATTTGGATATTCCGTTAGGTTTATTGATGTAAACCAGGGAGCGGATGTTGTAGAATATGTTCTGGATGTGCAATACGTTGATGTTACCGGGGCTAACTCTTCGGGACCTTCAGAATTAAGGACGTATGGTTCATCTACATTTACGAAAGATTCAGAAGGATTTATGGCGGTAGAGAATATATCAGTAACCTCTGCCGATGTTACATCGGTATTCGGTCTTACTTATTCTGACCTGACTGCCGGTGATGAATTCAGGGTAATTGGTAAAATAGTTATGTCTGATGGATCAGAACATACGTTTTCAAATTCATCTGCATCGGTGAATGGAACGGCGTTTCAAGGGTTTTTTAATTTTACTATGCCCGCAGCCTGTCCGTCTGATTTAACTGGAAGCTTCGCCTTTTCAACAGTAGTAGGTGCTGGGCACCCCGGGTGCTCTGGTGGTGAAACTGTGTCCGGTACGGTGGATATCGTTGCCCAGGGTGGTGGCGTATATAAGTTTAGTGATTGGGCCTTTGGCGCATATGGACCCTGTTATGGTGGTGGTACCGCCGGAGGTGATTTAACATTCACTGAGGTATGTACGGTAGTCGCTTTTACAGGTTTCACTGATAGTTTTGGGGATACCTGGACTTTTGTATCCAGTATAAGTGGGGATGAGTGGACCATTGATTGGGTAAACACATATGCAGAAGAAGCTGTTTCTGTTATTACATTCCCGGGTGGTGTTCCATTTACTTTGAAATAGTAAATTAACAATTTCTGAAGACGAGTTCGTCTATGGAATTATATACCTAACCTAAATAAGGGGCCGGCTCCGGATTTGAGTCGGCCTTTTTTTATTGGTTTATCGTACAGTCATTTCGATACCTGATGTTTCAGGTGTACAATTACGTAAACTATTGAAAAGCACGGGTCCTGCGCACGCTGTTCTGATAGCTATCAACCATACTGGAAGATCTACGCAAAACTAAATGGTTCGTGCATGGTCGTCATCCTTCCTGCCCGGTGTTAACAACTTATAATACAGCTATTTACATGTAACAAACCCCTTTTGTTCCCCCTTTTTTAAGGGTGAATTTTGGAACTGAATCCAAAACGATTGTAATCAATTGGTGAAAAAAACTCAATTCTTCCAATGAGATAAAATTACAACGATTGAAAATATTTTCACCCAAAGTTCCACTTAGTAAAAAGGGGGATTGAGGGGGTTGTGTCATTCAATTCACTAAATTCGATTTAAGATGAAAATCTTTTACAACCCGAAACTCAAACAGCTTGCAAGAAATCTTAGGAATAACAGTACCCTATCGGAAGTGTTGTTTTGGAACGAGGTCAAAACAAGTCAAATTCTTGGATATCAATTTTTTCGTCAGAAAGCAATCGGCAACTTTATTGTAGATTTTTATTGTCCAAAGCTCAAATTAGTTATTGAAATTGATGATGATTCCCACGGCTATGTAAAAGCAATGGAACAGGATGAATTGAAAGAAAAGTACCTATCGAAAATTGGACTTGAGCTTATTCGATACGATGATCATGACGTTAAAACAGGCATGAGTAATATTTTGGATCATTTAATTGATTGGATCCACAATTATGAAAATAATATAAAATAACCATTTGAATTGTAAAATGAGATGCATCTCCCTATTTTCCCTCTACTTACCGGCCAGGCAGGATTTGGGGTATATGACCAAAAATTCATGTAAAGTGGATCAAATGTAAATTTTCAGTTCCTAAATTCCCCCTTAAAAAAGGGGGATTGAGGGGGTTGTCAAATGAAATAAGTTAACAATTAGATTCAAACGCGATTTTTTGAATCGGCAAAAATAACATTAGATTGTCACCCCGGGAAAATTTTGTGCAAAAGGCACTTATATTTGAAATCATTAACAACAACAAAATAGTGTAATATGCATCGGTGGTTTTATTTGATTTTATTAAGTACGGTTTTATCGTGTAATCAACGATCGCACAATATTGAGCTGGAAATTCCTCCAACTTTGCCCAAATTTGAAATTTTAATAAATACTGATAAAGCATTTGACGGCTATATTTTTTTAAGGGAAAGTGTAAGCCCCGGTGCTCAATTCATGATAAATAAAGAAGGAAAAATAGTTTGGTATCAGCTTTCTGATACTACAATACTAAGGGTATATGCACCTTATGAAAAGAGTTATCTGGCATTGTATTCTGAAAAGGAAATACATGAAATTACTTATGATGGAGATACTGTGCTTAAGTTATCCTACGGTGAAGGTGGATTTGACAAAACTCTTCACCACGAAATCATAAAGGACAGTAACAATGATATACTTGCCTTGACAAAAGAGATAATACCAATTGATTTATCGAAATTAGGTGGAAAGCAAATTGATACGCTAAAAACAGATGGAATAATTAAGTTATCCAGAACAGGTGCAAAATTATGGAACTGGAGCCTTGAGCATGTACTCGATCCTTTAACTTATCCCGACATCAGTAAACATAAGAATGATTGGGGGCATGCGAATGCCCTTTTTGTAGATGATGATGGCCATTATTTAGTGTCATGGAGGGATTTTAGCCAGGTTTGGAAAATCAATAGTAAATCCGGTGAAATTATGTGGAAATACGGAGCAGAAACTATTAGCGAAATGGAGGATAAATTTTATCACCAGCACAGTATCACTCGTAATTTAGATGGGGATTACATGGTTTTAGATAATGGAGTGGCCAAAATCAGAAGTTATTCTCGCGCTGTTGGATTCAACAATGCCGGGGATTCATTTCGTAATACACTGAAAATTGATTTGCCGGATTCATTATTTACATTCAAACAGGGGAGCGTTTACCAGTTTGCAGAAGACAGATTCCTGTTTAGTAGTGCTATGAGCAAATCTTTAGTTGTGACGAATAGAATAGGTGATATACTTTGGATGGCGAGAAGTGGCCATGGATATTACAGGGCCTATTATCTGGATCGGGAAATATTAAAATAAGCAACCCACCTCTACCTGCGACTGTATGGAAATCAGAAAATTTTTCAAGTAGCTTTAAAGTCTGAGCGAGACTTTGACAAACTTTTTAGATAAGTTGAAGGATAATTTATCCCGGGTAAATTAGTATTATTCCCAAAAATCAGGTTTTGTCACGGTCGCATTTTGCAGTACTCTGCAGTCATCATTTATCTGCCTGGCATCCTGAAAGTCTTCAATAACATCGCGATCAATGCGTACGGTATCAATGAAAACATCCGATGCGTAAAAATACCCGATCACATTTTCTTCCTGATTATCCAGATTGATCATATTTCCACGAATAGTAGCCGGTGGAGGATCAAAAATATCTCCTTCGATGCTTAATTGCTTGTTGAGAAGATCAAAAAAAGCATGGGCTTCACTTGATATTGATAGCTGGTGGATAACAGCAACATACTTAGTAAAGAACCGTACTCCATTATCGGGGATAAAAGCAGCCAACTCCGTATTGATATTCCCATTTGTGTTTTTGTCATCAAGGATCTTAACGGAAAAGTCAGCATTTAATTCATTGATCCAGCATACAGAACAGCAATCTTTTGGAGCTGGCGTTGGTACTCCGCTGAAAACATTACGAATGGCAAATAACTCGGGATGTGTTTCAACTAAAAATGTACCATTGTTGCGCCAGGTATAGAAGTCTCTTGAGTCAGGGGGGTCCTGGAAACGAGCAAATACCTCAACACCCGAAATGAATATAGCCGGATCAGCAGTTGGTATTTTTTTAAATTGAAGAATTAAAGAATCGATGGGAGCAACGGGGATAACAGTTTCGGGTGTTGAAGTGTAATGGATTCCATTATTTGAAATAATATTCAATGTATATGATTTATTTAATTCAGCACGCCAACCAGCCGGAGTAATGTATGTACCGGGCCCATTCTCATCCTCCATGAGAATTGTTACATTTCCCTCATTACTTCTGACCCATACATCGGCGCTCACTTCGTTTTTGATAATCCCTGTAAATATATCTCCAAATTTTGCGCTTTTAGATAACTTGATCCGGTGTGGTCCGGGTCCGGTACTGATGAACCCTTCAACAACCAGTATTCGTTTTTCTTCTGTAATGTCTAATTCAATAGGTTCAATACAACCGTACAGGACTACTAGAAGTATCAAAAGTATGTGTTTATATCCTTTCATTTCAAATTAAAACTTTACTGAATAACTTAATGATGGGAATGGTGCACCTAACACCGAAAGTTTGAAGGCTTGCGGAGGTGCATTTTCAACATCATCAAAAAATATTGAAAATGCATTTTTTCGTCCCAACAAGTTGTACACGGAGAATATCAGATCACCTTTAAGAAATTTGCGTGTTGTATTGAAATTGAATGTAAAGGACAGGTCGATCCGCATGTAATAAGGGGCACGATTTTCATTCCTGTTTTCGAAATAAGCTATGGTTTTACCAAAGTAATTAAATTTTGCCAGTGGGTATGTCACCGGTTGACCGGTACTGTAGGTAAATATTGTTGAAGTTTTTACGTAATCATTAAACTTAAATTCCCCTGTTGCCGTTACATCATGTGGTTTATCATAGTTGGCAGGAAACCATTCACCATTATTAATTAACTCCTCGGGGTAGGAACCTACTACTTGCCTCAGACTTCTTGAATACGTATAACCTGCCCATCCTGTCAGCCTTCCTTTTTTACTCTTGATAAAAACCTCGATTCCATAAGCTTTCCCATTCCCGTTAACAAGCTGTGTTTCAAGGCGCTCTGTTAAAAGTAGTTGAGCCCCGTCTTTGTATTCAACGATGTTGTCGATTTCCTTGTAGAAACCTTCGAGGGATGTTTCTAATGTATTTTGAAAAAAATTCTTAAAAAATCCCAGTGAATACTGTGTTACCTTTTTGGGTTTAATGTAACTATCACTAAGTTTCCAAATATCGGTTGGAGCAATGGTACTTGTATTTGAAATCAAATGAATGTATTGGTAAATCTGGTTAAATCCTGCTTTGATTGAAGCATCGTTCCTGAATGACCACCTTGCGGATAACCGGGGTTCAAAACCGTTATATTGTTCGATGGTCTCATTTTTGCCATATTCTTGAAAACCAATGATGTTCTCATCTTTAATAGGGGTATTTTCTTCATAGGAAAAAACCGTCTTTTCTCCAATATATCTGAAATCACTATAACGTAACCCGTAGGAAAATCCCAGGTGGTCTCCCAAATTAATATCGTGTTGAAAGTAAGCGCCTGATTCAATACCCTGTTCCTCTTCAATGTCTAACGGGGTAATTGAAGAGGTACTTTGAATGGGAACAAAAGTACCGGGATCTATCTCGAGCAATTTGCTTTCAGCACCCATAGTTACGATATTGTTTTCATTAATTACATAATCGAAACGCAGGTTGGCTGATTGATCCAGGACGGTAGATTTTAATTCAAAATTGCTAAATCCTGATCTGTTTTCTATTGAAAAGTCATATTGGCTGATAGCACCGGTCAAGTTCATCGACAATTTTTTGTTGAAGGAATGGTTCCACTCAACAACATGATTAAGATTACTCCATAAGTAAGTAGTGTCATTAGCAAATTTGAAGTCATCCGAACTCCTGTAAAAGCTATATCGGAGGTTGTTATTGTCGTTCAGTTTATAATTTAAAATAGCATTGACATCGTTGAATGAAGCAGCGCTGTTATTGATGTCGGGGTCTTTTACATTCCGTAAAATCCAATTTGCATAGAATATACGCCCTGCAACCAGCAGACTCAGTTTGTCATTGATAACGGGTCCTTCCAATGTAAGTTTTGATGAAACCGTACCCAGTGTTGCTTTACCCCCCCATTTGGACATACTACCTGAGCGGTAGTTGATGTCAATAACTGACGATCCCCGTCCTCCATACCGTGCGGGTATACCGCCTTTGTAGATGGTTACATCATTTACTATATCAGAATTGAAGGCAGTAAAGAATCCAAATAAATGAGAGGGGTTATAAAGAGGTGCACCTCCTAACAATATCTGATTCTGGTCAGCGCTTCCACCCCGTACATTAAATCCACTTGAGGATTCGCCGAGGGTACTTATTCCGGGAAGTAGTGTAATTGACTTGAGCACATCTATCTCACCTGCAAACGGGGGCAAAGCTGCAATATCTTCAATCGATAGTTTTGCTTTTCCTATTGTGACCCCTTTTATGTTGATGTCTTCCGCTTCCGAGTTAATAATTACTTCACCTAACTGCACGGGGTCTTCATCAAGAAAAATTTCAAAATACCCCTCACTCTTTACGTCCAGGACCATCTCTCTAGGGTGATAGCCAATAAAGCTCACTTGCATATTTTGTCTTCCTTCCCGGAGGAAGAGTTGAAACCATCCTTCCGTATTGGTAGTTGTACCTATTCGACGGGACTTTGAGTATATATTTGCACCAACGAGTTCTTCGTTGGTCTTGCTATCCAGTATCCTTCCGGTAACCTTAAAAGGTCCGGAAGAAGCACCTGGTTTTCCTACAACAAGGACCTTTTGAGAATATACCTCACTTGCTGCGAAAAGCAATACCAGGCAAAAAAGGTATATGAAGGTTATTTTCATTTATTTAATTTAAAATTCTTCGGGTGAAAAACTCCACAAATTCATGGGCATTCTATCATTGGGTTTTCTATTTTTCAATAAATAAAGCTTACCATTAAATACCCATGAACCACCGGTATCATTTAGAAATCCACCCGGGAAGGCCACTTTTTTCAACCATGTATTCTGAATTATATCGTATTCCGTCAGAGACCGGTTAGAATTAAATATTCCAATGTATGCTTTATTTCCTATTACTTCACTTACACCATTTAGCCCTATTCCAGCAGGAAATTCCGAAATGGTTTCCCACAATCCACTTTCGATATTGTAACGCCACACAGACCTTTCTGAAGTAATAAAATATAAATTTTCCTGGTACTGGAAATGCGGATAATCTGCCTCAAACCATCCCGGCGCAGTGCCTGCTTGGGACCACGTGCCTGAAGATGGATCGTATTGATAAATTGTTTGGTTGAATGTTTTGTTTTCGAGTTCACCACCAAGCACATAGAGTTTGTTGTTCCAGGTAAATGCCATACTTCGTGTTAGTTTAAAAGGTGTGGAACCCAGGGATACAACCTGATTTCCTTCATACTTATAGAACTCATCACTATTAATGGTCAGGCCAACGCGCGAGTCAATGATATTTCCTCCACCAAAGTAGGGTGTCGTATAAAAGGGGTTACTTACAGCAGAACCTGAAAAATCCATGGGAGTCCAGGTATCCGTACCAATGTCGTGAGTCCAAAGCTTGTTACTAAGTTTAAAATTCTCTAGTCCCAATCCGAAAATAAGTTGATTGCCAACAACCATACTTAGTGTATTAGTGTAGTAATCGTTAGTAATAAACTGCCCTGGCTGTTCCCATTTACCAATTACATATTCAAAAAGCGTACTGAATTCAAACCCGGGTTCAATGTCCTGGGCAATCAATTTTACTTTGGCAAACCGGTTGTTTGCCAATGGAGGAACAACAACTTTTATTTGGGTATCGAGTAACCTTTCTTTGATTTGTGCATTTCTTCCATCAATGAAAACCTGAATATCATCGGTGAAGTTAGAACCCTCAATGGTAATTAGTGTACCTGCTAATCCTTGTTTGGGATTAAAATCCAAAATGGAAGGAGTAAGGGTTGAAAAAATACCGGACTCACCATATCGCAGTTCTTCTCCCACAATAATAAACGGACGCCAGAAATATGTTGTATTTACTGTTAGATCACCAGTATCTCCAAAAAACCGTCCAGGATTAGATTTTGGACCTAAAGAAATAATGATTGGCGTTTTGAATTCTTCAGCTAGGGAAATCTCAAATCCATGATCAACAACATTCAATGAACTGTTGGCAATGATCCTGCCGGAGAGCCGCACATGATCTCCGCTAATCTCCATTACCTGTTCAGGAATAACAGTAATTAGACTGGTGGGTTCATCACTGTTACACCCAAATAAAAGTAGGATTAACATTAGCGTTAATGCATTATGGGCGTTGGATACTTTACTGATTAATAATACCATCAGGAAATTGAATGATTTCTTGCAACGAAACTTTCTGCCAGCAAAAATCGATGATCGAGAGTTTAAATAGTTTAAATAAATGTTATTAAGATTGGGGCAAAAATAGGAAAAATTTTTGATCCTAAATTTGAAAATCCATATTTGGTGCTAAACTTACTTTGACGGTATTAATCAGAATTAATCTTGATCACCATCTTCATCCTATAATCCGAAGAAAGGTTACCTGGAAGGCCTGCCTGCTGCCTTTTGGGCATGGAACTTGCGTTTATTTGTAAGAAATTGTAAAGATTGTTTTACATGTTTTCATATTAATTAAGACAATTCCAAAGGCAATTCGTAGTATTTATCAAAGCTTCAATTTCCATGCCTTCGGCATGCCCGTCCGAATGGTCGTAGGCCGGGCGGGCAGGCTCCGTGAGCGACCTTGAAGTGGGTGAAGAGGTGGTTTCGTAGGCAATATGTTTGGGAAATTTTCATTTTATTGGCTAAAGCCAGATATGCTGTCATCTCTAATCACCGGCATAAATGCCTGCGTTGTATTACGATCTCGTATTCGCGCAGACTCTGAAGCATGGTGTTAGTTTTTTTTAAATTTTTAAATTTTAATTAATTAAATCGGTTTCTTGTATGTCTCCTTTACGGTATTCTTTATTTTTAGCTTCCAATGGAACAATCCGAACCCGTCAATAATCCATCATTAATCTATTTAATAAAAACTTTTTTAGTTGTCGGGGCGTCTTCATTTGGAGGCTATTCTGCGCTGATTTCCGTGGTCCAGGACAGGCTCGTTGAACGCGATAAGCTGATTTCGAATAAAATCATTGTGGAAGGCTTTTCACTTGCTTCGGTTTTGCCGGGCCCTGTGGCAGTGAATACGGTAACCTATATTGGATTTAGTTTGCGTGGGTGGCCGGGAGCCATGGTGAGTATGGTGTCGGTTATTACCCCTTCATTTTTTCTGATGATCGTGCTTACCCACTTTTATTTGCAGTATGGCGCCATTCCGGAAGTTACCAGCATCATGCAGGGTATTCTGCCGGTAGTAATGGGAATAATACTTACGGCGGGTTACAATATGTCGAAGAAGAACCTCAAAGACTGGAGGCAGCTATTTATTTTAGGTGCTTCGCTCGCTATTCAGTTTTATTTCACAGGTTATTTTTATTATATACTTTCACTGGTTTTCGGTGGCCTGATGGGTTATTTGCTTTTTTTAAAAAATGTACCGAAACCCAGCTTGCTTGAGCCCACAACTACCAAAAGAAAGCGAAGGGCAACCTGGCACCTGGTATTTCTGGTGGTCATCATTTTAACATTTGTTTTTCAAAATTCAGAAATAATCAACCTGAAACTGGCTGCTGTATTTTCAAAAATCAGCCTTTCACTATTTGGGGGTGGTTATGTAATGATCCCAATGCTCCACAGTATTATTGTCGGGAAATACCATTGGTTGAACTCAACAGAATTTATGGATGCTATCACCCTGGGACAGATCACTCCCGGACCGATTTTGGTTAGCGCGACATTTATCGGATACAAAATAGGTGGAATATCAGGCGCTTTTTTATCCACGATGGCAATTTTTGGCCCTTCGGCCATGCTTATCATTTTTATTGCGGATATATTTAAAAGGGCTACCAGTAACCGGTATTGGCTGGCTGTACTTGAAGGATTGAAACCGGTTGTGGTTTCATTTATTATTTCATCTTTGTTTATTCTGTTTGAGGCATCTTCAAATGTATGGTTTACTTTTGCAGTTTCGGCGCTCTCAGCTGTATTGCTTATAAGGTTTAAAATTAATTATCTGTATTTAATACTGATTTTCGGTATAGCAGGGTTGCTGTTTATTTAAAAGGATGAATAAATTCGATTCCATTCAAATTATAGGAACACAACGATCAGGTTCAAACCTGCTTCGGTTAATATTAAACCAGTTCGAACAGGTGTCTGCACCACATCCTCCGCATATCCTTAAAACGTTTGCGCCATTAATAACTTATTACGGAAATCTGGGAAAAAAACAAAACTTCATGCAACTAGCTGCCGATGTTGCCGACCTGGTAAACAATAATCCCGTTTCCTGGGGTGTAAAAATGCATGCAGAAAATATATGCAGGGAATGCGAAGCCAATAACATTTATGAAATAGTAAGCGCAGTGTATCGTATAAAAGCCCGTTTGGACAATGCAGATATATGGTGTTGTAAAAGTATGCACAATGCCTATTATTGTGATGATATGGAGAAGCATGGGATAAAGCCATTCTATATTTATTTGTATCGTGATGGACGGGATGTGGCAGCATCATTCAGAAAAGCGATTGTAGGACCAAAACACATTTATTACATTGCCCAAAAGTGGAAGAATGATCAGATCAAAGCCCGGCAGGTGCTGGATATAGTAGGAGAAAACCGGTTTTTCAGTGTTCAATATGAACAGCTTTTAAAAGAACCCGAGCAGGTGTTACATATACTCAGCGACAAACTGAATTTGCCATACAGCCCTGAAATTATGACGTATTATAACTCAAAGGAATCAATCAATACGGCGTCTTCAGGACAAATGTGGGAAAATCTTACCAAACCTATTATCAGGGATCATTTCGGAATGTATGTAAATGAATTGTCTGAAAATGACATTAAGCTTTTCGACCTTATAGCAGGGGATGTACTTAAAGATCTTAATTATACCAATATTCATATGCAGTTGCACCCTAATGGCGCTTTTACGGAGGAACAGCTTCAGAAATTTGAACATGAAAATAAAGCGATGATGTTAAAGGTATCCCAGAATACTTCTCCATCAGATCTGAAAAGAAGATCAAAACAGGAAGAAGTAATAAAGAGTATCAAGACGAGACTTGGGGTGGATTAACTTTTAGTAAGGTCAAATTAAGATTTAATCCAAATATTCATTACAGTTGTGCATCTTGTACATTATTGAGCAAAAGTTTTAATAATCATATCAAATCTGATCTATCAATTGGGGAATCAACTATAAGCTTTATAAATTTGCAGTTATGACATTTTTATTTACTTACAAATCTGGTCTTTGATGAAAAGTTTTTCAATTCTGATATTGATTTTTATTATCATAAGTTGCTCTCCTGGCGAGAAAGTTGATGATACAGGGCTATTTCAAAAAGTAAATAGTGAGGAATCGGGAATTCACTTTTCCAATACATTACAGGAAAATGTGGCAACATTAGAGAATATATTCGATTACGATTATTTCTTCAATGGGGCAGGAGTTGGTATTGCTGACATCAATAATGATGGTTTGAGTGATATAGTTTTTACCGGTAATCAGGTTTCCAATAAGATATATCTTAACAAAGGTGATCTTAGGTTTGAAGATATAACGGAAAAAGCACAGATCAATGTAGGGAAAGGCTGGTCAAACGGAATCACATTCGCCGATATCAACAACGACGGATGGTTAGACATTTACATTAGCCAGGGGGGGCCTTATGCACCGGAAAAAAGGAAAAATCTTTTATTTATTAATCAGCAGGATCTAACCTTTGAAGAGCGCGCTGAAGAGTATGGTCTTGCTGATAAATCCATAAGTACACAATCCGGATTTTTTGATTTTGATAAAGACGGAGATTTAGATTGTATAGTAATGAATGAGAATCCATTATTTGGAGTTGGACCAATGGAGTTTTATGACCGCCTGGCTGAGGATACGGCGTTACTTCATATGAGTAGCAGCCATCTTTATAGAAATGATGATGGGAAATTTCATGATATCACTGAAACTGCCGGATTATTAAACCCAAGTTTTGGCCTTGGATTGGTAATAAGTGATGTCAATGACGATAATTGGTTAGATATATACATCACAAATGATTATTATCTGCCTGACGCAATCTATTTGAATCAGGGTGATGGGAGCTTTAAGGATGGTGTACACTCACTTACCAATCAGATTTCATTTGCCGGCATGGGTGTGGATATAGCAGACATTAACAATGACACCTACAAAGATATCTTTGTTCTCGATATGGCCACGGCGGACCATTACCGAAGCAAGACTTTAATGGCGACCATGGATACAAGGAGTTTTGATGTATTTGTTAATCAATTGGGTTACCCTTATCAGTATATGTTTAATGCATTGCAATTAAATAACGGGAATAGTAAGTTTAAAAATATCTCTCAAATCACGGGTCTGGCAAAAACTAATTGGAGCTGGTCGGTTCTGATGGTTGATTTTAACAATGATGAAAATAAGGAGATATTCATAACCAACGGATATCGCAGGTACGTAACAGACAATGACACAAGAACGGCCTTAGCTTCGGCCAAACAAGTATTTAAAAATGAAATACCACTCGATGAAAAGGAGCGAATATATTACGCTATGCCGGAGGAAAAACTACCGAACATTCTATATGAAAATAATGGTAATTTAAATTTTAATGAAAGATCAGTGGATTGGGGCGTAGATGACTTGTCATTTTCAAATGGTTCAGCTTATGGTGACCTGGACAATGATGGGGATCTGGAATTGGTAATAAACAATATTGATGATGAAGCTTTTCTCTATAAAAATCTTTCTGTTGAAAATGGAAAAGGTAGTTACCTGAATATAAAAACAATAGGTGACCTAAGTGAATCCTTTCCCAAAATAACTATAAAGTATAAAGGAAATAAGCAAATAATAGAAAGTAAAAGGGTAAGGGGGTACCGGTCTTCAGTTGACAATCTTGCCCATTTTGGGTTAGGTGATGCCCGGGAAGTAGATACAGTACGAGTTGAATGGCTATCAGGTAAAGTGGAAGAGAAATACAACGTGGCCGTCAATAATGTAGTTCTATTTGAGGAATCTAATGCCTACTTCACTACACTTAAAAATGATGAAAATGGTTCAGTTAAATTTGAAATGATTCCTGCTTCAAAGCTTGGATTAGGTTTCAAGCATGAGCAGAATGATTACGATGATTTCTTAAAGGAAAAATTACTTCCCTACAAGCAATCTACACTGGGCCCGGCTATATCAAAGGGTGACGTGAACGGAGATGGCATCAACGACCTGTACATCGGTGGAGCTGCGGGTCAAAGTGGGCAACTCTTTATTGGAAATGGCGGAAATTACAAACTTGTAAAGAATAATGTATTTGAAAGTGATGCCATTTATGAAGATATGGAATCAATCTTTTTTGACTTTGATGGTGATGGGGACCAGGATTTGTTTGTAGTAAGTGGAGGTAATGAATTTGAACCAGGTTCGGTACGTTACAGAGACCGCTTGTATGTTAATGACGGACAGGGCAATTTCGCGAAATCTAAAGATAACTTTTTCAATGAGTATACCCATAGCGGGAAAACTGTTTGTGTAGTGGACTATGACAATGATAACGATCCTGACCTCATTGTAGGAAACAGGATGATGCCTCAACATTATCCAAAAGCTGCACCATCCTATATTTTTGAAAATGATAATGGGCAATTTAAGAATGTGACGGAAAAAGTATTTCCCGAATTGCAGTCTTTTGGCATTGTCAATAAAATCATACACACTGATTTTGACGGGGATGGTTGGAGGGACATTGTGATCATTGGGGAATGGACCAAAATTGGCCTTTATAAAAATAATCATGGATCATTTGAAGATATCTCCGTTGAGAATAATCTGGATCAGGAATTAGGTTGGTGGTTTACAGTCAAAGAGACTGATGTAAATGAAGATGGGTTGCCCGACTTTGTGGTAGGAAATGCCGGCCTCAATACGAAATACAAAGCTACAGTTGATAAACCGCTCAAAGTATTTGCCAGTGACTTCGATGTTAACGGTACCTATGATATCGTTTTAAGCACCGAATATCAAGGAAATTATGTGCCATTCAGGGGCAAACAATGTTCGACTGATCAAATGCCTTTTATTAGTGAAAAATTTCCAACTTACGACTCGTTCGCCAGGGCCTCACTTACTGATATATTCGGAGAAGGATTAGCAAGATCCTACCAACGTGAAGTAACTACTTTTGAATCTGTTTTATTGCTTAATCTGGGTGAAGGTAAATTCGAGCGGGTTCCATTACCGGTGGAGGCGCAATTCTTCCCAATAATGGATATCGAAACTTACGATATAAACAATGATGGTTATGAGGATTTGCTTTTGGTCGGAGCTATTTACAACACGGAAGTGGAGACACCACGATTTGATGCCGGATCAGGTTTAGTTTTGCTTTCAGATCAAAAGAAAGGATATTATACCAAACAAATACTGAAGTCAGAATTTTATATTAATGGAAATTCAAAGTCGATTGATATTATCAAAAATGAGGTTGGGAATGATTATGTGATCATTGGGTTCAACAACGATTCATTATCAGTTTTTAGAATTTATAATGAGCCTGGAATTTAGTAGAAAAGCATTATTTCCCGAAATATTCAACGTAATTCCTGGGTGTTTCATACAGCCGGAGGCAATGAAGCGATCCAAAATCAGTAATTTCTGGAATTAGTGGCTCCAGAATATTCCAGAATTCCTTGATCAATACCTCGCAACTGGCCATTTTCCCAAGCATAAAGTCTACGTCGGTATTCAGGTTTTTATGATCCACTTTCTCAATTATTTTATCCCGTATGATCGTTGAAAGCCTTTTTAAATCCACAACAAATCCGGTTTCAGGATTTGCTTCGCCTTTTACTGTCACAATTAAATCAAAATTATGACCATGCCAGTTGGCGTTGGCACACGGCCCGAATACTTCCTGGTTTTTTTCTTCACTCCACCCCGGATTGTACAACTTATGGGCTGCATTGAAGTGTTCCTTCCTGCTGACGTATATCATTACATGCTTTCTGTTTAAATTTGTACAAATATAATTTTTGTATTTAAATACTTACGGGCAATAATACTTGCTTTGTTAACCGGTCAAAATATGAATTTACGAAAAGGGATCATTTTTATCATTACTGCGTGTTTCTATTTCAGCATCAATGGATGTGCACAGAAAGATAACTCGGGGAATGATGAGCACAAATACACCAATGCACTTATTAACGAAACAAGTCCCTACTTGCTCCAACATGCCCATAATCCTGTAAACTGGTACCCGTGGGGCAATGAAGCCCTCGACAAAGCAAAAGAAGAAGGTAAGTTGTTGATAATTAGCATTGGATATTCTGCCTGCCACTGGTGTCATGTAATGGAACATGAATCCTACGAGGATTCAACCGTTGCAAAAATTATGAATGATCATTTTGTATCAATAAAAATTGACCGGGAAGAAAGGCCTGACATTGACCAGGTATATATCGAGGCGGCGCAGATGATGACAGGAAGTGCGGGCTGGCCATTGAATGTTATTGCCCTTCCTGATGCTACTCCCGTATTTGCCGGTACCTATTTCCCACGGGATCAATGGATGAAGATACTCTCAAGTATCCAGGAAATTTATAAGGATGAACCCGAAAGGCTTCATAATCAATCAAAGCAAATTATGAAGAACCTTGAACAGTACAATGCTGCCATAGAAAGCAGGAGTGTTGTTGTAACTACCGATGAACTTACAAAATCAATAAAAGGATGGAAAAACAGGATGGATAAAAAATACGGTGGACTCCAGTCGATACAAAAATTCCCTTTACCGGGAAGCCTCCTCCAGTTATTTAATTTTGGTTTTCTGACCGGTGATCAGGAAGCGATGGACCTTGTAGAACTCACACTGGATAAAATGGCCCTGGGAGGTATATACGATCATGTTGGAGGGGGATTCCATCGTTATACCGTGGAATCAACATGGAAAGTCCCGCACTTTGAAAAAATGCTCTATGATAATGGTCAACTGATATCTTTGTACTCTTCTGTCTATCAGGTATCCGGGAAAAAAATATACAGGGAGGCAATCGAAAATACACTTACATTAATCACCAGTGAAATGATGGACGAAAGCGGAGGATTCTATTCTTCTTATGACGCTGACAGCGATGGGGAAGAGGGGAAATATTATGTGTGGGAGGAAGATGAAATACTGGACCTTCTGGGACAGGATGCAGAAACTGTAATGAAATATTATACAATGACAACAATGGGAAATTGGGAAGAAGGAAAAAATATTTTATATGCAAAAAATACACCAGATGAGTTTTTTAAAGACAAAAAACTAAACCGTTCCTTACGGGAAAATCTTGATATTTTAAAAAACAGAAGGGATACAAGGATCAAGCCTGGCCTGGATGACAAAATTCTGACCGCCTGGAATGCCTTAATGTTGCAGGGTTTTATCGATGCATATAAGGCGACAGGTCAAGATGAGTATCTGCAAACGGCAATTACCAATGCCAGGTTTATTGTTGATAATCAACTGAGTTCCGATGGCCGGCTGAATAGGAATTTCAAAGATGGCGTATCAAGTATCAATGGATTTCTTGATGACTATGCCTTTACCATCAGTTCATTCACCAATCTGTACCAGGTTACTTTTGATAACGATTGGCTAAATATAGCCGTAAAGCTTACAGATTATGTGATAGTTCATTTTTATGACGATGAACGAGGATTGTTTCGTTACAAATCAGATCTGGATGAAGCCCTTATTATCAACAAATTTACGGTAAATGATAACGTGATCCCCTCAGGTAATTCAGTAATGGCCAAAAATATGTTTGTATTGGGCAATATGTTTTATGAGACAAAAAAGACCTACCTGGATAAAGTAGCAACGATGACAACGAAAGTAGCCGATGGCCTTAAAGATGCTCCGCAATATTATTATGGGTGGATACCGGTTTTCTTTGCATCAAATGAAGGATTCTATGAAATAGCCATCGTCGGAGAGAATTATGACCAACTACGAATGGAAATGCAGGAAAATTATATCCCGGATGCCATGTATCTTGGAGGTAGCGATGACAAAGCACTTCCTCTGCTCGAAAATAAAAAAGTAGAAGGAAAGACTTTTATATATGTTTGTCGTGATAAGTATTGCAAATTACCTGTACAGGATACCAAAAGTGCATTAAACCTTATCGAACGTGAGCAATAACTTAATACTATGATCATTGTAACCGGTGCTGCAGGATTTATAGGCAGCTATCTTATAGGCAGTTTGAACAGTTCAGATTACAACGCAATTATTGCGGTTGATACGTTTAACAATAAACTAAAGAATAAAAACCTGGAAGGCAAAAAGGTTAGGGAGAGGGTTCCAAGAGATGAATTTTTTCCCTGGTTGGATGATAACCAGGAGGAAGTTGAATTTATTTTCCACCTCGGAGCTCGCACGGATACAGCCGAATTTGATAGAAAACTTTTATGGAAACTCAATACTGACTATACCAAACAGGTATGGGGGAAATGTATTGACTATCAGATCCCACTTGTCTACGCTTCCTCGGCAGCTACTTATGGCTTGGGTGAGTATGGTTATGCCGATGATGAAGCAGTCATTTCAAAGCTAAAACCTCTGAATCCGTATGGAGAATCTAAAAATGAATTTGATATATGGGCTTTAAACCAGAAATCAAAACCATTTTACTGGGCAGGATTAAAATTTTTTAACGTATATGGCTCCGGAGAAGAGCATAAAGGCAGAATGGCCTCTGTGATTTGGCATGCTTTTCACCAGATAAAGAAAACGGGGGGGATGAAACTATTCCGCTCTCATAATCCTGATTATAAGGATGGTGAGCAGATGCGTGATTTTGTGTATGTAAAGGATGTTGCTGATGTAATGATGTTTTTAATGCACCATCGGAAAAACTCAGGTATTTACAACCTGGGTAGCGGAACAGCGCGTACTTTCCTCGACCTGACAAAAGCTACTTTTAAAGCAATGGGGGAGAAAGAAAACATTTCGTTTATTGATACACCGGAAGATATACGCGATAAATATCAGTATTTTACAGAAGCAAAAATGAATAAACTTAATTCCATTGGTTACGACCAACCTTTCCATTCACTTGAAAATGGAGTGAAAGAATATGTGAAAGAACATTTGATTCCTTTGGAGAAATAAATACTCACTTTTTTGGAGGGATGATTAATACCGTTATAGATTCAATTCAACAACCCCATTATTGGGTGTAGTAACCTACAAAAAGTTCACTAATTTATTGATTAGGCTACCCTCAACTGGCTGTATTTGGACTTACTGAACTTATCTTCGGCATAACCACGGGTAATTACCAGTTTGTCAACGTTTTCCTGAGAGGGTAACTCAAACATTGCATCAGTCATGATCACTTCACAGATCGAACGTAATCCACGGGCGCCCAGTTTAAATTCAACAGCTTTTGTAACAATAAAATCAAGAGCCTGGGGCTTAAATGATAACTTTATCCCCTCCATTTCAAATAATTTAGAATACTGTTTTGTGAGTGCATTTTTTGGTTCAACAAGTATTTTCTTAAGTATTTCCTCACTGAGCGGTTCCAGATAAGTTAGTATAGGCAATCTCCCTATTAATTCCGGGATCAGTCCGTAGCTTTTGAGATCCTGCGGATTTATGTATTGCAATAGTGAATCGCCATCGACAGCCATATCCATTTTATCAGGAGAGCTTGAAAATCCAAGTGGTTGAGAATTCACCCTGGTGGCAATATTCTTAACTATTCCTCCAAAGGCCCCTCCGCAAACAAACAAAATATGCTCTGTATTGACGCTTATCATTTTTTGGTCCGGGTGCTTTCGGCCGCCCTGGGGTGGTACATTTACGCTTGTGCCTTCCAGGAGTTTTAATAGCGCCTGCTGTACCCCTTCGCCACTTACATCCCTTGTAATGGATGGATTATCCGATTTTCTGGCGATTTTGTCAATTTCATCAATATAGACAATGCCTCGCTCCGCAGCTTCTACCTCGTAATTCGCTGCCTGTAACAGTCGGGTTAGAATGCTTTCTACATCTTCGCCAACATAACCTGCTTCTGTAAGTACAGTAGCATCTGCAATACAAAACGGGACCTGCAGTATTTTAGCAAGTGTGCGGGCGAGATAGGTTTTACCTGTACCGGTTTCACCAACCATGATAATGTTTGATTTTTCGATCATTACATCATCATCGCTTACAGGCTGCATCAATCGTTTATAATGGTTATATACGGCTACCGAAATTACTTTTTTTGCCTGGTCCTGGCCTACCACAAATTCATCAAGGAATTTTTTCATATCCGTTGGTTTGATGAGATTAAATTTGGGTGTATCCGTACTCTTGCTTTTTGTTTCTTCGGTCAGGATCTGATTTGCCTGCGAGATGCACTTATCACAAATATGTGCATGTATGCCTGAGATCATCAGATCTACATCCTTTTTATTTCTTCCGCAAAACGAACAAGTTACTTCAGCCATTGAAAGCGAGTGTTAATTTTTACTATTCTTTTAATTATTATTTTTTATGCCTTACAAGCACCTCATCGATTAATCCATATTCCTTGGCTTCGTCTGCCTTCATCCAATAATCCCTGTCGGAGTCCTTTTCAATATCTTTAATCGATTTGCCACTATGTTTTGCTAATATCTCGTAAATTTCTTTTTTTAATATCATGATCTGCTTGGCAGTAATTTCAATATCGGAAGCTGGTCCCTGGGCTCCTCCTAAGGGCTGATGGATCATGACTCTCGAATGGGGTAAAGCGGAACGCTTGCCCGGAGCCCCTCCGGCAAGAATGACCGCACCCATAGAAGCAGACAATCCAGTGCAGATCGTTGCAACATCAGGGGTTACATATTGCATCGTGTCATAGATCCCTAGTCCGGCATATACTGATCCTCCAGGACTGTTTATATAAACCAGAATGTCCTTTTTGGGGTCAGTAGATTCCAGGAACAGAAGTTGGGCAGTGATGATATTTGCAATATTATCGTCAATTGGTAAGCCCAGAAAGATGATCCTGTCCATTATCAACCTTGAAAAAACATCGATTTCCCTGAAGTTGGTAGGACGCTCTTCAATTACTGAACGGGTCATACTTTCAATCTGATGGATATATTTATCAACAATACTGCTTCCAATATGTTGGTCGGTTATTGCGTATTTCCTGAATTCGTCTTTATTAATCATTTTAAATTTGAAAATTTAAACACTTCTAATGCCAATAATAACAAGAAATCAACGAAAAAGATGTCAAAATATTAAAAATGGTAGTCCCGGTAGCCTTCAATATTAACGCGTATCAGGCTGCTGCAAGCTTTTTAAATTCGTCAAGGCTTACTTTTTTTTCTAAAATCGAAATCCTTTCCCTGATAGCAACCATTACTTTATTTCCCGTTAGCTGATTAAATATATTCATGTAATTTTTCCCGTTTTCGGCCTTTAAGTGGTTTTGCACAATTCCGTCCAGTTGGTCTTTATAAACATCTGCAACAGCAGGGCCTCCAAATTGGCCAATAATCTGGTTTCTAGCTTCTTCAACTACATCATTGTTTTCCACCTTCAATTCAAGGTCCTTAAATATTTTATTTGATATCAGGTTCCATTTAAGGTCATTTAAGTAGTGTTCGAAATCTTTGTTGATTTCATTTTCGGATATTTTGCCTTCGTTTGATAGTAATAGCCAACGTTTTAAGAATTCATCAGGCGTTTCCATTTTTGTTTTTTTAATAATAGCCTTACGGATATCCTTGTTTAGAAGGAAATCGCTCTCACGACCATAGTTCTCCTGAATTGTGGTTTTGATTTTCTCTGTAAATTCTTCTTCTGTTTTTACGGTTTCTTTCCCAAATACCTTGTCAAAAAGTTCCTGGTTTAATTCCGCAGCGTCTTTTCTGTTTATATTTTTCACTACCAATGAAACAGTTCCCTTCAGGTTTTTAGCTTCCTCTTCCGTTGTTGAAAAAGTCCTTGCAATTGACAGGTCGTCTTTGAGGGTGGAACGAATATCAAATTCGATTGTTGAGTCTTTTTGTAATCCAATAAATCTTTTCTGTTCTTTTTTTACAACATCATCCATTTCAAGAAGGGAGTCATTTGACTTGTCTTCGAGACTGAAAGTTCCATAAATGGCATCACCGGCTTCTGATTTTTTAGGGTTACTCACTTTGCCATGTTGCTTCAGCAAATCTTCGATTGTGTTTTTTATGGTCTTATTATCTACTGTTATTACGTACTTTTTGACTTTATTTTTGTTTGACAGATCATAATTGAATTCATCAACCATTCCGATGGAGTATTCAAATTCAAATTCTGATTGTGTTTCCCAATCGATGTCTTTAAGATTATCCGATTCGGGAATAGGATCACCCAGCAATTGAATATCATTGTCTTTAATATAATCATTAAGGGCATGTGACAACATATGGTTGATCTCTTCCACTTTTATAGATTTCCCATACATTTTGGTAATTACTCCACTGGGGACTTTCCCTTGTCGAAATCCTTTGATATTAGCTTTTTTTGAATATTCTTTTACTTTTTCATCAACTTTAGGTTGATAATCGTCGGCATTTAAATTAATTTTAATAGAGCCTTCTGTTGAGTTCTTTTTATTTAGTGAAATATCCAAGACAGAATTGTTTTGTTATAATGATAATTTTAAAACTAAAAACCCTTAATCATGCCAATTAAAGTATTTGATCAAGGGTTGGTCGTGCGGATGAAGGGACTCGAACCCCCAAGCCTTGCGGCGCTAGATCCTAAGTCTAGTGCGTCTACCAATTTCGCCACATCCGCAGTGGTTTCCAATATGAGCGATGGGGAATCCATGTTTATCTCCGTCGCTTTTTCGCCTGTTGTGGATTTAGAAAATGAAAAACCTTGAACATGGCTTTAAAAACGGACTGCAAAGATAGCGATATATTAATTTTTACCAATCACTTTAATTGTTTTTTTAAGGTATGAAAGGCGTTGATGAAGAACAGGAGAAGAAGGAGTTATTGCGTAGGTATCGACGATTACTGCGAACGGCGAAACCTTTTTTAAAAGACGACGACTCAAAGCAAATAAGAAGGGCATTTAAAATAGCAGTGGATGCGCATAAAGATATGCGTAGAAGATCAGGCGAACCTTATATTTTCCACCCATTATCAGTGGCACAGATTTGTGTTGAAGAAATAGGATTAGGAACCACATCCATTGTAGCAGCTTTGATGCATGATGTTGTGGAAGATACCGATATCGAGCTTGAGGAGATAGAAAAAGATTTTGGTCCAAAAATCACCTCCATTGTTGATGGACTGACAAAAATCTCCGGTGTTTTTGATTACGGAAGTTCACAGCAGGCAGAAAATTTCCGTAAAATGCTCCTCACACTTTCGCATGATGTACGTGTGATACTAATCAAACTTGCAGACCGGTTGCATAACATGCGTACGCTGGATAGTATGCCTCGAAACAAACAATTGAAAATATCCTCCGAAACGATTTTTCTTTATGCCCCATTAGCTCACAGACTTGGATTATATGCCATCAAATCCGAATTGGAAGATTTGCATTTACGATTTACTGATACCGATAAATTCATTGAAATACAAAATGAAATCGAAGGAACGAAAGAGGCAAGGGACAAGTTTATCAAAAGGTTTATACGGCCTCTCAACAAAGAATTAAATAAGGGGAATTTCACTTATGTAATAAAAGGAAGGCCTAAATCAATTCATTCTATCTGGAATAAAATGAATATTCAGAACATTCCATTTGAAGAAGTGTATGATTTATTTGCCATACGGGTAATTGTTGACGTTCCGTACGAGCAGGAGAAGGCAGCTTTGTGGCAGGTATATTCCATTGTAACAGATTATTATAAACCCAACCCTGATCGACTACGCGATTGGGTGAGCACCCCCAAAGCGAATGGATATGAATCCCTGCATACAACGGTAATGAGCAATGCTGGTTCCTGGGTAGAGGTCCAGATCCGGTCGAAGCGCATGGATGAAATTGCTGAAAAAGGGTATGCTGCCCACTGGAAATATAAAGATAGTTCTACAAGCCAGGAATCCAGCCTGGAGCAGTGGATTACCAGAATACGTGAGATGCTGGAGGAAAATGATATTTCGGCAATGGAATTTGTTGATGACTTCAGATCCAACCTGTTTAATGAAGAAGTTTTTGTATTTACGCCCAAAGGAGAACTGAAACGCCTTGCACACGGTGCAACCGCACTCGACTTTGCCTTTGATATTCATACCGAGGTGGGGAACCATTGCCTCGGCGCCAAGGTAAACCAGAAACTGGTACCTCTGCACCATGTTTTGAAAAACGGTGACCAGGTTGAAGTGCTTACCTCAGATAAACAAAAACCAAATAAGGACTGGTTGCGGTTTGTAGTAAGCTCCAAAGCAAGGTCCAAAATCAAAGAAGGACTGAAAGAAAACAAGAAAATAGTTGCCGGTGAAGGGAAAGAGATTATGTTACGAAAGCTCAAACAACTTAAAATTGAGCCTAACAATGAAAATTTTGACCGGATAAGAGCGTTTTTTAACGTAAACAATCAACTTGATCTTTTTTATAACACGGCGAAAGGATTTATTGATACTCGTGATCTCAAAAGGTTTAAGAGGGAAAGTCTTAATGCCAGCAACGGTAGAAAGATCCTGGGTAAAATCACTGATGCGCTTACCTTTAAAAAGGATACATCCAGGTTTAAAAAGCAAAAAGAAGATATCGTTTTTATTGGAGAGGATATGGATTTGATTGATTATAAACTGGCACGATGTTGCAATCCAATTCCTGGTGATGATGTCTTTGGGTTTGTTTCAGTAAATGAAGGTATAAAAGTACACCGAACCTCTTGCCCCAACGCACCGGAATTACTTTCCAATCATGGGCATCGTGTTGTTAAAGCTAAATGGGCATCCATGCATAAGGAATCGCATACGGTGGGACTCGAAATTATTGGCACCGATAGGGTGGGATTGATTAACGATGTGACAAGAATAATATCAAATGAACTGAAAGTAAATATGCGTTCTATTTCAGTTGATACTGATACCGGTATTTTTGAAGGGAAAATTGTATTGTATATTAATGACTCCAAAAGCCTTGATTTATTAATTACCAAGCTTGAGCAGGTATCCGGTGTTGTGAAAGTTAAACGATTTGATTATACACCCGAAGATGAACCGATCAAGAAGCAGGCATAAAATCTTTTAATCGGGAAGTACATATGTATATTTGCAAAAAGGACTTGAATGGCTGTTATTGAAGATCATAAATTTGTTGAGGTAAAGAAGATATTCACAGCATATCTCGAAAATAAAGGGCATCGAAAGACCCCTGAGCGCTTTGATATTTTAAAGGAAGTATATTCGAATGAAGGGCATTTTGATGTAGATGCTCTTTATAATAGTATGAAAAATAAAAATTATAGCCTGAGCCGGGCTACGATTTATAATACACTTGATATTTTAGTTGATTGTGATCTTGTAACAAAACACCAGTTTGGTCAGGCAATTGCACAATATGAAAAAGCGTATGGATACCATCAGCATGACCATTTAATTTGTACCGAGTGCCATAAAGTTGTGGAGTTTTGTGATCCAAGAATCCACAATATTCAAAATACTGTGGGTGAACTATTAGATTTTGAAATTATCCATCATTCACTGATTTTATATGCAAGTTGTAAAAAAGAAAATTGCGAAAACAAAAAGAAATAAAGTGAACCTTTCAAAACAAGTATGAAATATTCTAATGAAATAATCAATAACAATACATTGATGTTACGGCTGTCGGGGGACCTGATCGGTGAAGATAACGGTGCCAGTATTCTTGAAGTTGCTACAGAATATATCAATAAAAATATGCGTCATTGTATTGTAGATATTTCTGAAATCAGGTATATCAATAGTAGCGGTATAGGGGTGTTAATTACCATTCTGACAAAATTCAGGAATAAAGGAGGGGAAGTATATCTTGTCAAACCATCTGAAAATGTTAAAAAGCTTCTGATTATTACCAAGTTAAACGCAATATTCAATGTTGCCAGTAGTGAAGAAGAAGCAATTAGAGGACTTTCAAATTCATAGAGTGTGGGTGTAGATGTACTGTTAGGCCTTCAGTGGGGCGACGAAGGTAAAGGAAAGATTGTGGATGTATTAGCGGCAGATTACGAAATTGTTTGCCGTTTTCAGGGTGGCCCTAATGCGGGACATACCCTTGAATTTGATGGGATCAAGCACGTACTTCATCAAATTCCTTCGGGAATATTCCGAAAGAAAATCAGTAATGTCATAGGCAATGGGATTGTACTGGATCCGGTAGTATTTAAGCAAGAAGTCAAAGAACTTGAGAAGTATGATCTTAACGTACATGATAACCTCTTGATCTCTAAGAGGGCCCATCTGATTCTGCCAACCCACAGGTTGCTTGATGCTGCCTTGGAAGCATCCAAAGGAGATAAGAAGATTGGTTCAACGCTGCGTGGTATTGGCCCTGCATACCAGGATAAGATCGGAAGACATGGAGTTAGGGTAGGAGATATCGTTGGATTGAATTTTGATTTAAAGTACAAAGAACTTACAGACAAGCATAAAGCTTCTCTGGAGTATTTGAAATTTGATTACGATCTCGAAGAATATGAAAAGGAATTCTTTGAAGCTATCGATTTTTTAAAAACTTTTCAATTGGTGGATACAGAACATTTTGTAAATGCTGCTATCCGTCAAAAAAAGAAGATTTTGGCCGAAGGTGCCCAGGGATCTCTCCTTGATGTTGATTTTGGGAGTTACCCCTTTGTAACAAGTTCCAATACGATGGCTGCCGGCGCCTGTACAGGTTTGGGTATAGCGCCATCTACCGTTAATGAAGTCTATGGAATTTTCAAGGCTTACTGCACTCGCGTTGGCAGTGGTCCGTTTCCTACAGAGTTACATGATAGGATAGGGGAAAAACTACGAAAAGAGGGAGCAGAATACGGTGCTACCACAGGAAGGCCGCGAAGGTGTGGTTGGCTTGATCTACCTGCATTAAAGTATGTGATTACCATCAATGGGGTAACACAATTGTTTATGATGAAAGCTGATGTACTCAATACATTTGGAGAAATTAAAGTTTGCACTCATTACCAGCTTCCTGATGGATCAGTGTCTGATTTGCTTACGTACGATAGTTTAAATCAGGAAATTCAACCTATATATAAAACATTTGAGGGATGGGGAAATCTGCAGGTAAATGATGAAACCACATATGATGATTTACCGGAACCCTTGAGAAACTATATTAAATACCTTGAAGGCGAATTAGAAACTCCGATAAACATAATCTCTTTTGGCCCTGATCGAACTGAGACACTGATTCGTTAATAAATACGATCCCGGTTGTTTTGCTAAAAGTAAAAATATCAAAAAATATCCATGAATATTTTGTCATTTGTTTGGTCGAAATAATATTGCTCGTATCTTTGCATTCCGTTTTAAATTAAGGGCATTTAAATAGCCTTTTTAAAAACGGTAATTCCCATGTCAGGAAGTTGGCTGTGGGATGTGCAAAGTTGCACGCCATACATATACCGGTAATGATTCGTATCATAATACGCAAAGTGACGATTAACACGTGTGATAGGGATAGATATTGGGGAATTATATGTAAGAAGTTCATTGAACAGATGTAATCAGGTAGCGACCTAGTTTGAATGGAGACGAAGTCAAATTT
>SDBV01000871.1_pt1 | contig 44011 bp, 46 predicted proteins | sample 2277081 | NCBI WGS metagenome assembly SDBV01 (sample SAMN10402039, study PRJNA504765) | marine sediment metagenome | isolation source: marine sediment core GS10_PC15, 223 cmbsf | place: Arctic Ocean: Southern Knipovich Ridge | collected 2010
ATTTTGGCGTCTTCGAGGTTAAGAAAACCAAGCCTAAGCCCAAAGCGCGCAATCCCAAGACCAACGACATCATCTACGTTCCTGCTCGGCGTAAAACCCATTTCAAGCCAGGCAAGCTGCTGAAAGAGGCGTTGAAAGTTCCTATTTCAGAACTGGAACGCAGCGCAAGGTTCCAATCCTAGTGGACGAGATCACATGATTCGACCTGTTATGCTTGACGCAATGGGATTAGATTCAAGGCGGTTTTGCGTCGGTGTGGTGGTTCCACATTAAGCAAAAACAACGCAGAAGCCGGCCGCTTGGCGTCATGCCCTTCGGGAGCGCGCCACACAGCCCACTGCGGCGTTGTGAGTCCTTGAAATTACCCGTTATGCCTGCGGACTAACGCCTTGCATTGAGCTGTGTGGCGCAGCTAAGAACCGGTCGAATCATGTGATCTTGTCCACTAGGCGATTGATCCAGAGGTGTGATGGGCCGTACCCTCGCTATTGACTGGGGGCGCAAGCGAGTAGGTGTCGCGCTCTCCGATCCTGAGGGACTGCTGGCGAGCCCTTACGATACTCTGCCCGCAAAGCCGCGCTCACGTCTGATGGAGGCCATTGGTCGAATCGTTAAGAAGGAAAATGTCGAGAGGATCATAGTCGGCCTGCCGTTGAACATGAACGGAACGGAAGGACGGAGTGTGGAGGAGGCGAGGGCCCTGGTCGTTCAGATCGGGGCTCTTGATATTCCCGTCGAGATGATCGACGAAAGGTTGACGAGTTGGGAAGCTGAGAAACGGCTGATCGCATCCGGACGCAAGCCCTCGCGCGACAAGGCTCGAATCGATCGCGCGGCCGCGGCGATACTCCTGCAGAGCTATCTCGACAACCGTCGGGAAGGGTGATATGTTGAACGGGTGGATGATTTCGACCGGAGACGGACGCCCGGGAAATCGAATTCAGGCGCTGACTGAGTTGCCGAATTGCGATGACGGATGTGCCAGCCGTCTCCGGGTATACACCGGCTTTCGTTTCATGGTGAAATGAGACCTCTGTCATGAAAATGAAATTCAAAGCTCTACCCAAGGATCGACCCATCCGAATGGCGGTGATCGGCGTCGGCAGCGTTGCGCAGGTATTCCACCTGCCGATAATCAGCGCCATGGAGGAGATCGAACTGGCAGGCGTGGCCGACGTCGATTCCTACAAGGTCGGACGGATAGCGGAGAAGTACGGTGTCCCCGGTTTCGTTGACAGCGAAAACCTGCTGCGTACCCTGCGGCCGGATGTCGTCATAATTTGCACACCTACGATTTCGCACCTTCCGCTGGCGCTTGCCGCACTCCAGTCAGGCTCACACGTTATCCTCGAAAAACCGGCGACGAGGGATCTGGACGAAATCAAACGCCTTGCCGCGTTAACGCACGAAAGAAATTTGCTGACCCTGGTCGCAATGAACCATCGGTTCAGACAGGATGTTTTCGTTCTGCGCAATTTCCTCAAGTCCGGTGAACTGGGGGAGATCTGGCGTGTGCGTGCCGGATGGTTGAAGCGAATAAGCGAGTGGGACAGTAACTCCTGGCGGGATCAGAAGAAGATCAGCGGAGGCGGGGTTCTTCTCGATCTTGGCTTGCAGATGTTGGACTTTATTTATTGGCTGCTGAACATGCCAGAGGCGAAGCGTATAGTCGGATTCGCCAGCCACCAGAGCCTCCAGCGCGAAGTCGAGGACACGGCGACGGTCACGATTATCTTCGAGGGCGGTACCATGCTCAACCTCGATTGCAGCTGGGGGCTGATGGCCGAAGGCGATCTCGCCTATGCCCACTTCGAAGGCACCAACGGATCCGCACGTCTTAACCCACTTGTACTTCACAAAACCCTGCAGGGCGAGCTGGTTAACGTGACCCCGGTGAAGAGCGCCGATCCCTGGGACCTGTTCCGCGCCTCGTTCGAAGCCCAATTGCATCACTTCGTAAGAGCTTTGCGTGGAGAGGTCGAACCCGTTTCGACTATCGATGAAGCCGTGAAGGTGATGTCACTGATTGAACTGATCTATCAAAGCGTTGAAAACGGCCGCGAAATAGTAACCGATGCGTCTTGATACCCCCCGAAAACGGGCCACTGCGGCAGCACTAACAGGACTGCTTCTAATCCTCGCCACTCCGCCTGTCCCCTTGGGTTTTCTCGCCTGGATCGCCCTGGTTCCCCTGATGATTTCCCTCGAACAAGTGAGGAACTGGCGCGAATCAGTGCTGATGGGGATTATCACAGGCGTAATTTTCTACACCGGGACCATTCACTGGGTGGGTCAGAACACCGGCGCATCGCTGTCGGCAAAAATCGGATCGTTGCTGCTGGCAATCCCGATTCTTTCGGCATGGCTGGGAGTGGTGACTCTGCTCTATTTCGCGCTCCTGCGAGTGTTCGGCAGAAGAGGACACGTGTTCGCGCCGATACTCTGGTCGGCTCATGAGATGGTCTGGCACTACGGCGAACTGGCGGCTCCCTGGCCGCTCATCGCCCTGACCCAGGGATCGTACCTGCCGATTCTGCAACTTGCATCGGTGGGAGGAACCACCCTGATCACTGCCTGGGTAGTCGCGATCAACGGGCTGGTCGCCGCAGGACGCGAACGCAGATCAACAGGACTGATCGTAATCCTGATGATCGCAATTACATGGGCCGGAGGTGCCGCGAGGGAGAGGCTTGTCCGGCTGGAATCACCTGACAATTCGCCGGCCACGATCTCGCTCATTCAAGGCAACATAGAAGCGGCGAAAAAATGGGAGTTGGGTCCGGAATACAGCCTCGATGTATACGTTCCGATCACCTACGATCTCGCCCGTCAAAAACCTGATTTGATCGTCTGGCCTGAGACCGCCGCCCCGGTTCTCGTTAAGCGAGACCGATTCTGGCGATCATATTTCAGGGCGCTGTCGGATTCAATCCAAGTGCCCCTGGTTACCGGGGCGAGACACTATGATGTCATCGAACGAAGACGCGAACCGTTCAACGCATGCTTTCTCATCAGGCCGAGAAAACAGGTCGAACCGGGTAAAAGCCGTTTCGATATTTATTCCAAGGTGCACCTCGTCCCCTTCGGCGAGAGGGTGCCGTTTCAACGCTGGTTCCCCTCGCTCGGCAAGCTGAACCTTGGTCAGGCGGAATTCCGTCCGGGATCGGGCATGGTTGTCTGGGAGATATCGACAGCGGAGGGCAGTTTCCGTGCAGCGCCGTTGATTTGCTATGAAGTGATTTTCCCGGATCTCGGGCGTAGGGCGGTGGAGATGGGGGCCGATGTACTGCTCAACCTGACAAACGATGGGTGGTATAACGGCACTTCGGAGATCAGCCAGCATCTTCTGCTCAGCCGTATCAGAGCAATTGAAACCGGTAGAATGCTCGTGCGTGCGACCAATACGGGCGTCTCGGCGATGATCGGCCCCTCCGGCTTTATCTTCCAAAAACTTCCCGAAAAGACAAGAGGGGCGCTGACGAGCGAGATAATTCCTCCGGTGCGTACGCTTTACATAAATGGGGGATGGATAATCCAACCCGGTGTGTTAATCGCTGCGGCCATTCTTTATCTGTATGTATTATTCCGGCTTATCCATGATAGTACGCCCACCCGGCGGGAGACGAAGGAATGAAAATCGTGGTTGTGCTCCCAACCATCCTGCTTGCGATAATCGTAAACACGGAACAGGCGGTTGCGCTGACAGCGAGCGGTCAGGGGTACGCTGAAGGGGAAAGATGCGTTACCCGGGTGAATCCCTCTCCCAGGCTGCGGGCCGGCGAAGTAACAATGGCGCATGGACATGGCTCCCGAATCGGATATGCGGCTCTCGACGATAATGCCCCGTTCCGTGATCTCCCGGGCATCGAGCACGCGTACAGCGTCGAAGCGTGCGACTACGGGAATCGGGGATTTGAAAAATCGCCTTATCGCCATGCCGAGGTCCGGCGCGCGGGAACGAATGGTGCCGGAGAGATGATTTGGCTCGCCAGGCTTGAGTCATCCAACAAAAGGAAGGCATATTCCCGTTGCCTTGTCCCGCTGGCAATCACGATTGCGGCCGGGGTGATAACTTATGCATTGTTCAGGGTGAGAAGCAGATGATGAGTTCAGGGAGTATACAATGAGTCCCAGGTTGCGAGGATTGACGACCATTGCCGTAATGGCCTTGATGATCTTTTTGTTGGCTGTGGGTTGCGGCAAGGGAAGGAGATACGAAGGTTTGTCCGCCGATGCCGCTTGGGCAAAGATTGTCAAGTATTTCAACAAGGGTCGCTACCTTGACACGGTTGAACACCTCGAAGTGTTCCTCATCAACCACGCCGGGTCCGCAATGGCCGATTCAGCGCAGTACTTGCTGGCTGAGTCTCACTTTCTGATGAAAGAGTACATTATCTCCGCCAGCGAGTTTGAGAAGCTGTACGGCCAGTACCCGCAAAGTCCGCTGGCGATCACCGGAGGTTACAAGACCGGACTGAGCTACTATAAGCTCTCGCCGAGGTGGAATCTCGACCAGAATTTCACCCTGAAAGCGATAGATGCGTTCCAGAATTTTATCGAGGATTTCCCGGAATCGGATCAGGGCGAAGCCGCTACGAAAATGATCGAAGTCTGCCGTGACAAGCTGGCTCGCAAGGAATACGAGGGAGGGCGGCTTTACCATAAAATGAAGGAACCGGCATCGGCGCGCATCTACTACGATTCCGTTCTGAATAACTACTATGACACCCGGTACGCACCCCTGGCTCAATATTACAAGGCTGGATCTTACGAACTTTCGAAGGATTGGCAATCCGCGATGGAGGGATATTCAATTTTTCTCGAGAAGTTCGATGACCATGAGTGGGCTGTCAAAGCATTGAGAAACTTAAACAAGGCCAGGGATAAAGCCGTTGCAGCACGTGAAGAGGGCAGGGCTCAGGCGAAATCCGGAAATGGGTGAATCTTACAAACAGGCTGGAGGAGCTAACATGCGGGTTGGCCTGTTTGGAGGAACTTTCGACCCGCCGACTACAGCACACCTGATCGCAGCCGAATGGGCTCGGGAGGCCCTGGAACTCGACGAAGTCTGGTTCATACCGGCCGCTCAAAATCCCCTGAAGGAAACCGCCCCCGAAACGGATTCCCGGACCAGGCTGGAATTACTCGAAAAGGCCCTCGAAGGGAAACCCGGATTCCGCGTCGAACCATGCGAAATCGAACGTGCGGGACGATCATATACATACGATACTGTTTCATACCTCAAGAACCTCCATCCGGATGTCGATTTTACCCTGGTAGTCGGTGCCGATGCCTTCGCTTCGTTCCCGAAATGGCATCGATTCGCGGATTTGATCGACACGCTGCCCGTCGCGGTATTCTCCCGCCCGGGCGCCCACTTCGAACACCTCGATGAATCGATTACGACGCGGATCAAACCTATCCCGTTTCCTGAACTGGAAATCTCCTCGACACTCGTACGCGAACGTGCCGGAAACGGACTCTCGATCCACTATCTGGTCCCTCCCGGAGTTGAGAGGATTATCAGGGAGAGGAATCTGTATCGCGAGCGGTAGTCTGTTCCTGTTATTCTGTACGCCTGACAAGGCATTTCCATCCTCCATCAGCGTCCGGTTTCGATTCGGCAGACCTTGCCGCAAAGGGGAGGAAGTTTCCGCTGCTAATCCTCGATGTTTCCTATTTATCAATAAATTACCTTCACATGTAGTTGGCACGCCCCTTGCTGTTTAAGCTTCGGCTAAACCACGGGGAAGCCATGCTGCGAGAGATCCTGTTTGGTCAAACGAATATGCCGATCTACAAGAACGCCCTCGACGCGTTCGCCAAACGGCATCGTGCGATAGCTTCGAACATTGCCAACAGCGAAACGCCCGGCTTCGTCCCGCGAAAGGTTTCGTTCGAGGACCGCCTGAAACGCGCCCTCGGGCCATTCAATCCCAGAATGAACCAAACGGACCTGAAACACATCCCAGTCAAATCCAATCCCAGGATTGTGCGGCCATTCCCCTACAAGGAACCCGATGGGAACAAGACCGCCGGCGTGAACGACGTGGATATCGACAAGGAAATGGCGCAGCTTGCCACCAACCAGATCCAGTTTCTGATGACGGCCCAGACCGCAAAGGGATATTTCTTAAAAATGCGTAGAGCAATACGCTGACAGTAGCGGATGTAAAGAGGTGAGTGATGGAAATTAGAGGAATCTTTGCATCAATTGATATCAGCGCCACCGGTCTGGCGGCCCAGAGGCAGAGAATGACCGCCATCGCCGAGAATATCGCCAACGTGTATACGACCCGCACGGAGGAAGGCGGCCCCTACAGGAGAAAGATTTCCTATTTCGTCGAGGATCGACAGAAGGTTAAAACCATACACCTGAAGAAATCCCCGAGACGACAGGTGGAGGTAAATTACACCCACAAGAACCACCTGTTGCCCTTCGCATCATACATGCGCGAACACCGTTTTTCAGGGGTGCAACGGGGTGAGGTCAGGGACGATACGATGCCGGAATTCGTCTACGATCCGTCGCATCCGGACTCGAACGAATACGGCTATGTCGCCAAGCCGAAAATCAATATCATCACTGAAATGGTCGACATGATCGCTGCCACAAGGAATTACGAGGCGAATGTTTCAGCCATAGACGCAGCCAAGGGAATGGCGAAAAAAGCGCTGGAAATCTAATGGACCGATTCGCATGAATCGCGTTCTCCGAGTGCGGTACACAGCTCAATGCAAGGCGCGACGCCGCATCCGGTTGATTGAAAAAAAATCACGGTGACGAGAGGCGAGCTTGAAAGTAGATTCTAATTGGCAAAGATTGCAGAACCTGATCGAGCAGAAACGCATCGAGAATAATATCTACCACGATGCGCGAAGCAGAATATCCGGCAGGCCTGGAAACCCGAGATTCGCAGCGGCGGCGCAGAGAGCTCAGGAAGCGATACAGAGACGGCGCGGGGCGACCGGAATCGAAGCGTTGGGACAGGAATCATCGATGCGAAGGGAAATCGCCCTAAGAGTTTCGGAAGAATCGAGATTGCCGGGGATCGACTCCATTGGAGCCGGAGGCTTGTTGTCGGCCTTTCGGCAAAGTAATGTATTAAGTGGGGATTCAGATCCCGAAATTGCAAGACCGGCTGCCCATTTAGGACGAAACATCGATCTGTACGCATAAACTTCCTTAACCTGATTGGAGGGAGGAAGGGGAGAACGATGGCAGACATTCCCAATATCGGACCAATAAGGGGTAAACTTCCGCAAGAAATTCCGAGGGAAGAAAAGCCCGAAGAAGTCAAAGGCGCGGTGAAATTCCAGGAGACCCTCCAGGGTCTGGTCAACGATGTTGACAAGATGCAGAAGACCGCCCATGAATCGAGCCGAAGGATGTTGACCGGCGAGATCGAGGATGTCCATCAGGTGATGATTGCGATGGAGGAGGCCCAGACATCTTTCCAACTGATGATGGAGATCCGGAACAAACTGGTTGAGGCATACAGAGAAATCATGAGAATGCAGGTGTAATCGATGGCACTTTTCGGACAGATAGGCGAACAGTTCAGCACCGTAATATCGAGATTCACGCTGAACCAGAAGATCACGATCGTGGCGGTGCTGCTGTTGACGATCGGCGGAATATTCGGCGTTGTCCACTGGGCAAGCCGCCCGGACTACGTTCCGCTGTTTTCGAACCTGCCGGCTATAGAAGCCGGAAAGATTGAGAACTGGCTGCAAGAAGAGGATATCCCATACGTGTTGGACCAGGGAGGCGGCCAGATCAAGATTCCCCGTGAGCATCTCTATCACGCCCGCATCCAACTTGCCCAGGAAGGATTGCCGGGACAGAGAGCCACGGGATATGAGATCTTCGACCAGACGAACCTCGGGATGAGCGAGTTCGTCCAGAAGCTGAATTATCGTCGTGCGCTCGAAGGGGAGCTGTCGAGGACGGTCGAGGAACTGGAGGAAGTCGAGCGGGCACGCATCCACATTGTGATCCCTGAACCGGCACTGTTCAGGGAGAAGGAAAAGCCGACAACCGCCTCCGTCGTGCTGAAGTTGCGCAGAAGCCTCAGCGAGAACCAAGTTGCCGGTATTACCCACCTGATTGCATCCGCCGTCGAGGGTCTTGAAATCACGGAAGTGACGATACTCGATTCGCGTGGAGACCTCCTGTCCGATATGCGTGAACGCGACCCGTTGATCGCACTCTCGGCGACACAGATGAAGATCAAGGAAGAGGTCGAACAGAACCTGACCAAGAAAGTCGAGACGATGCTGGACGGCCTGCTCGGACAGGGGAAATCGATCGTCCGGGTCGCGATCGACCTTGACTTCAGCCGTAGCGAGACCACCAGCGAGATATTCGACCCGGAACAAACCGCGGTCCGGAGCGAAGAGACCATAGAGAGTTCGATAGTCGACCAGGGTCAACAACAGGTAAACCCGATTGATCCGACACAACCACCGCTGGGCTCTTCAAGCCAGACGACCGAAGTGAACAACGTCACCAACTATGAAGTTTCGAAAACGGTCAGCCATATTTCCTCACAGACAGGCGGAATCACGCGGATGTCGGCTGCGGTGATTATCGACGGGGTCTACGAGACTGTTACGGGTGAAGATGGCGGCACGGAACTCGTCTATCGTGATCGCACCCAGGAAGAGATGGTCGGGATCGAAGAGGCCGTCAGGGGGGCGCTCGGATATAACGAAATCCGCGATGACCAGATATCGGTGATCAACATAGCTTTCCAAGTGCCGGTTTTCGAAGAACCACCGATCTCGTTCATCGAATACCTTAAGGATAACTGGTATTCAATTCTTCAAAAACTGCTGTTGGGCGGTGCTGTTATCGGAATCCTTTACTATGTGCGAAAGCTGCTCCAGAAATCGGCGGACGCCGCCAGGCTGCTGTGGGAACAGCGGATGGCTGAAATCCCCGGAGCCGTACCCGGAGCGCTTCCGGGCGCTATCGGCGAGGGCTTGGAGCCACTCGCGCTGCCCGACATTGAGGGTGAACTGCCGCCCGACGTGCTGGAACAGAAACAGTTGCAGCAGCAGTTGATGGAATACGCGAAGGATAAACCCGAACCCGCGGCCAGACTTCTGAAAACGTGGCTGGTCGAAACCGGTGGATAAGGGGAGATAGTTGTGGCACAAAAGACAATCAGAACTGCCAAGCTTTCCGGTTCGAAGAAAGCCGCAGTGTTCATGGTCGCGCTCGGGGCCGAGGCATCGGCCGAGATCTATAAGTTCCTCTCGGAAGCAGAGGTGGAACTTCTGACAAGTGAAATCGCCCGGCTCGAGAGCATCCCCAGTTCGGTCCTGCACGATATAAACCAGGAATTTCACCAGATGGTGCTCGCCCAGCAGTACATCGCTGCCGGCGGCCTGACCTACGCACAGGAAATTCTCGAAGCGGCACTCGGGGAAGCGAAAGCGCTGGAAATCATCAAGCGTGTCCAGCGAGCACTCCAGGTCAAGGGGTTCAACGTTCTCCAGAACGTCGATACCAACCAGTTGCTCGCCTTCCTGCAGAAGGAGCATCCGCAGACAATCGCACTCGTATTGACTCAAATCAGTCCGGTCCAGGCGGCGAACATTCTTACCGAGTTGGCGCCTTCACTCCAGGTCGAGGTGATGTACCGCCTGGCCCAGATGGAGAGAGTCAGCCCGGATACGATCAATGCCATTGAGCGCGTACTCGAAAGCCGTATCGACTTCAGCGCGAGCGCCTCGAAACTCGGCGGAATCCAACAGGCCGCTGATATTCTTAACCTTGTCGGGCAGCGCTTTGAGAAGAACATCCTGGCCGGAATAGCCAAAGAGAATCCCGATCTGGCAAGCGAGATCAAGAACCTGATGTTCGTGTTCGAGGATATCATCAACCTCGACGACCGTTCGATCCAAAAAGTGCTGCGTGAAGTGGATAACAAGGAACTGTCGATGGCGCTCAAGGCGGCGAGCGAAGAACTGAAGGGCAAGATTCTCTCGAATATGTCGCACCGCGCGGCGGAGATGATCGAAGAGGAACTGCAATACATGGGTCCGGTGCGGTTGCGCGAGGTCGAGGAGGTACAGACACGGGTCATCGACGTTATCCGTCGCCTCGAGGATGAAGGCCAGATCGTAATCGGACACGGCGCAGAAGACGCGATGATATAAATGAAGTGAGATAAGCGAAACGAGATGATGCTGACCGAATCAAAAAAGAAGCCTCCAATCTTCCATGCAAAGATTATCAGAGGCAGAACTCCGTCGGACGATGACTTTGACACCCGGAGAAGGATCGAGCAGGAACGGGAGATTGTCCCGAAAGGCGTGCAAAAAGGCCGAATTCAACTCGAGAGGGATGAGAAACTTGGCGTAATTGGGTTAAATTACGATCCCGTCGAGTACGGCATTGTCAAGGTTGAAACAATCGAAGAGCGCGAGCAGCGCTTCAAGGCCGATGTAGCCCGCTTGAAGAAGGAAGCGGAGGAGAGGGAGAAGAAAGGCTACCAGAAGGGGCATGACCAGGGATACGAAGAGGGCCTGGAGACGGGCAGGAATGAAATAGTCGGCCATATCGAGAAAATGAGGGAACTCTGCGAATCAACCGTTACGGCGACCAGGGACTACTTCACGCAGGTCGAAGAGCGTCTTGTGAACTTTGCAATGTCGATTGCGAAACGGGTTGTGGGCAAGACCGCGGAGGAACACCGTGACGTGGCGTTCTCCCTCGCCGCCGAGGCTATCCGTCAGGCGATTGACAAGACTCGCCTTCTGATACTGGTCAACCCGAAGGACTACGAATCGTTGAAGGATGCGCGTGGCGACCTGCAGAAAGTTGCTGCAGGCATAAAGGAAATCGAAATCGACGTCGACGAAGACATTAGTCCGGGCGGTGTGATCCTCGAAACAGTCGGTGGATCAATCGACGCGACAATCGATACAATGCTCGATGAAGTATACAAGGTACTTATTCCGGAATATGAGAACAGAAACGGTGGGGAGACCGGGCAATGAGTAGCGCCATCGCCGCTCCTCCGATCGAGAAGACGTTCGAGACACACATCGACCGTCTTGATCGGGTTCAGCCGATGGTACCCCGCGGAAGTGTGACGCGGGTCATCGGACTGGTCATCGAATCGACCGGTCCGGAAACCGCGGTCGGCGAGGCGTGCGAGATCATCGACCGTCACGGTAAACACTGCGGATTGGCTGAGGTGGTTGGTTTCCGCGACCACCAGGTCCTGCTGATGCCTCTTGGTTCTATCGAAGGAATCCATCCGGGAAGCGTCGTGCGAAGCTTGCGCAGGCCGTTTCTCGTCGGAGTCGGGGAGGGAATCCTCGGGCGAGTGCTGGATGGGCTTGGGAGGCCGCTGGACGACAAAGGGCCGCTCGATGTAACGACCCATGTCCCAATTATCGCTTCGCCGCCGCATCCGCTGAAGCGCAAGAGAATCGACGAAACGCTGCAGCTCGGAATCAGATCCATAGATGGACTGCTGACGTGTGGCAAAGGTCAACGTTTCGGCGTGTTCTCGGGATCGGGTGTCGGTAAGAGCGTGCTCATGGGGATGGTTGCGCGCAATACCTCGGCACAGATCAATGTTATCGGATTGATCGGCGAGCGTGGCCGTGAGGTCAGGGATTTCATCGAGAAGGACCTTGGCGAAGAGGGGCTGAAACGCAGCATTGTCGTTTCGGTAACCTCCGATCAGCCCGCGTTGATTCGGCTCAAAGGGGTGATGCTGACGACGGCGATCGCCGAGTATTTCCGCAACCAGGGAGTGGATGTCATACTGATGATCGACTCGATTACCCGTGTCGCGTTCGCTCAGCGTGAAATCGGCCTCGCGGTCGGCGAACCCCCGACAACCCGCGGTTACACGCCGAGCGTATTCGCGATGCTGCCGAAACTCCTCGAGCGCTCGGGGAGAAGCGACAAAGGATCGATCACTGCACTGTACACCGTGCTGGTTGAAGGCGATGATATGAACGAACCGGTGGCCGATACGGTCAGGTCGATACTCGATGGTCATATCGTTCTGTCGCGGAAGCTCGCCGCCGAAAACCACTACCCGGCGGTTGACGTACTCGAGAGCGTGAGCAGGGTCATGATCGACGTGGTGCCGAAGGAACTGCAGGAAGGGGCAAAACGATTGCTCACCGACATGGCCGTCTATCGTGAGAACGAGGATCTGATCAATATCGGGGCCTACAAACAGGGCTCGAACGCGAAGATCGACCATGCAATCGCACAGCACGAGAAAATCGAAGAATTTCTAATACAGGAAATCGAAGAAAAAAGCGACATGGAACAGACTTGGGAACAGGTAATTTCACTGTCGAAAAATTAGCGATTGCAAATGAAGAGATTTCGTTTCCGCCTGCAAAGAGTATTGGACGCCAAGGAGAGCGAAGAGCGTCAACGCCAACGCGAATTAGGACAGGCGCAAAAGGCACTATTTACCGAAGAAAAGAAACTGAGCGGCCTCAACAGGCTGCTCAAAGAACACATTGACCAGCAGCGGGAAGGAGTCTCCAAGGCGATGTCGGCGGGAGATATGGTTATCGCCAATCGCTGGCATAAGCAACTTAATTCCCGCATTCGCCAAAAGGAGAAAGAAGTAAAGCTTTGCGAGGAAGAGGTGGCGAAAAGAAGAGAGATCCTGCTCGAGGTCAGTCGCGATAAGAAAGTGTTGGAACGTCTGAAGGGAAAACAAGAGACTGAGCATCAACGCCTGGTAAATTACGAGCAACAAAACATGATAGACGATATCGGGGCGAAAATACGGCAAAACAGGGCGAATTCAGAGGGAAATGCGCCCTAAGCCCGTAACGAAGTGTAAAGGGATTATCGACTCTCTGGAGTTTGAAAATGGACAAAAAGACTGTAAAGTATGTCGGTATTTTCGCTGTCGGCTTCCTGGTGTTCTTCCTGGCCAACTACTTTTTCCTCAAGTCTACGGTCGAGTGGCCTGAGATAGAGGTCGAACCGGATACGCTCGAAGAAGAGCAGTGGGAAGAGGAGGTAGGTGAGGAGCGGGATGAATTATATCTCATCTGGGATATTTCCGGGAAGGCCGGACCGCGCGACAAGGAGATAAAGGAATTACAGGAAAAGAAAGAGAAAGAGGAAGAGGAAGAGCAGCGCCGCAGGGAAGAAGAACAACGGAGGCAGCGCGAAGAGATGCTCACCATCGCCGATAGCGTAACCGTGGAAGAGACAGTTCCAATCATTGAGGAACTTGATGTAACCCAGGAAGAGGTGGTCGTGGCGCAGGAGGATATCAGCGCACTCGGCGAACTGCTCGCCGAACTGGCCGCTCAGGCCGATAGCATCGACCAGGTGAAGGCGAAACGTTTTTCGCAGATCGTGGCGACGATGAAGCCGACCGAGGCAGCCGCGATTCTGAATCAACTCAGCAGCCGGACCAACGCTGAAATCCTTTTGAAAATGCGGCAGAAAAGTGCAGCGAAAATCCTGGCGGCATTACCGCGCGAACGTGCAGCCGAGGTGGCCAAGCACCTGTCACGTGCTTACGCGAGGAGCACGCTATGATACAATCCGTGTTTTCAAGAATCATAGGTATGAACCCCCGCGGCGGATTTTCCAAACCCGGAATCGGATCGCGTATACCGAAAGCCAGTGTTCGAAGGAATGTTGATTTAACCGACACTCCGGATCTCAAACTGGAGTTAAATTCGAAGGAGGTCGATTCCACTCGCGGGAAGCGGCGGGGAGGCTTCGGCCAGATTATTTCCAAACTCCTCGGCAGGCGCAGACCGAGAGCATTCGTTCGTAAAGGCCGTGAAGTAAGTTTCGATAGAATCCCATTTTTCGACGCGGCCTCGGGTGGAAAACTGAAGATTGAAACCGTGCATGATAAAAACGGTCGCTCGAAAGTGGCCGTACGCCGCAGTTCCGGAGGGATCTTCTCCCGTAGAAGGACAGTGCGTTCGGACCCTGAATTCCGCTTCGAGATGGAGTTGAGTCAGAATCGCGGGGTGGACCAAACGGTATCTTTACGCAAGATCGTGAAGAATCACCTTAAGGCGACTCAGAAACTGCGACAGGGAATTCTGACCGGTAAGATCGAAACACCTGGGTCGAAACGTGCGAAACTCGAACGGAAAATCGTCGAGGCAGGAAAGGAAGTCGCTCCACTTCAGGCGATCTTGGCGAGCCTGGTGAAATCTCACAAGGGTGGAAAGGCCGAGGAGGCCAATTCTGCTGCGAAAATGAAAAACAGCCCGGATATGGGCAATAAAAAGGCAAATAGAGCCATTTCAATGGATGACCTTCCGCATCCACTGGCACGCAAAGTGAAAAAATTCGAGCCCTCGAAAGTCGAAGTACCGGAAGATCGCATCTTCCGCAATGGAAAAAAGAAAGGCACCGCGAAGAATGTGAAAGCGTCCGGCAGACGTCAATCAGGCACGAAGAAAGATGGTCGTGAAGTCGGGGTCGAGGAAGATCGCATCTTGCGCGGCGTGAAGAAAAACAGATCGACGAAAGTGGTGGAGACTCCAGGCAGGCGACAATCGGGCTCGGTGACAGGGGATTTGAACAAAGAGAAAAGAAATGAGAGCAGAATAGTCGCTGAACTCCCCGTGCGAAAGACAACCGAGCTGCCAATGCCGGGCGCAATCACGAACAAAGATCGTGAATTCGCCATTCAAATGAAGGCTGTCCGCGAAGAAGTCAAGCAGAAAACAAAAGGCAAACGACGGGTGCGTTCGGTTAACGACGTTCTCATCGCCAAGATGCGCGAGAAGGACAAAGCGAACAAGCAAAAATCTGTAATATCATCACCGCCTGAAGAAGCAACGATCAAGTCAACGGAAGAGCGTAAGTCGATGCCGAAGTCGGAAAACGCGGAACGTGCAAAGACGAAAGCTAAAAGATTGAGACGTGTAAAGGCGCGCCGCGCCGGCAACGCGTCATTAGTTAACCGAGAACCTGCGGAAGCATCCATCGAGAAAATGGAACGAAACGGATGGCGAATCCATACGCCTGGCAGTGAAAACGGCGAGGCTTCGAAGATTTCGAGCTCCAATACTGAGCAGGAAACGGCGCAAATACGCCGGAAACGTGGAGATCGATCGAAGAACGCAACCGGGAAGAACGCGAAGATCGAAGCCGAAACGAAGAGCGATGCAAATCGCAACGAACAGATACCCGCTCCCGGAGTAACGGACAACAGGGTGAAACAAAACGTCAAGGATTCCAATTCCGGCAGGAACGTAACGATGCCGGATGTCAGCGGTCAACCGGCGACTGCGAGACGGTCGAAAGTTGAAACCGATGAAGGTAAAAAAACGGCTGGATCGAGTAGCCGTGGATTATCTCAAGGCATCGAGAATCTCGAAGAGATACTGAAGAAGATCGAGGGCAAAGCGCGAATCCTGCGAGCCGACGGGCAGACGACATTGCGGATAAGACTGAAACCCGCACGGTTGGGTTTGCTGTTCGTCCAAGTGAAGGAGAAGGAAGGACGATACGAAGTTTCGATGCGTGTCGAAAACCCGGAGGCGGCGAAGGCGATTGAGTTGCAGCTTCCGGCGATACGCGAACAGCTTTCCAACGCCGGAGTTAACCTGGAGCGATTCGACGTCGAAACCAGCGCGCAGAAATTCCAGGCTGCCAACGAAGAGATGAACGGCCGCAAGCAGAGAGGCCGTGATGCAGAAGGAAAGGAAAACGCTGACAGCGACGGGGAGGCGCAACGGGAAACGCGAAACCGCCGTCCGCTGTTCATCGGGACCAACACGGTCGATTACGTTGGATAGAAAATACGTAACCGTGGGTTGTTTGCAGCTTGCAAGCGGGCAATGATTGCCTGGTCAGGATGGTCCCGGCGGCAGGAAATCTTGTGAATCCGTGCATTATTGCGGGTGGCATGTGCTTTGCGTGAAGGTTAAAGCGATATTTAAGTTTTAGTTGAAGCGATAAATCAAGGAAGTAGGTGGTGTCTATGGATGATTTCCAGACAATTACCGGGCTGGTTGGCCGTCTGCCGACATCGTACGGTGATGAGAATAAACGACCAGGAGAATTGGGCAGGGACGATTTCCTGAAACTACTGATGGTGCAGCTGAGATACCAGGATCCCATGAGCCCCATGGATACTTACAAATTCGCAGAGCAACTCACGCAGTATACGACGGTTGAGGAGCTGAGAAATCTGAACATCTCGATGGATCAGGGCATCCAAGCCGATATTATTCTCGCCCAGTCGATCAACAACACGCTTGCTGCAACGCTTATCGGGAAAGGTGTCAAAGCGAGTGGCGATAAGGTCAGCGTGACTGACGGTAAAGCAAGCGGGATCGGCTATGAACTGAAGAATACCGCAGACGCGGTGACTGTGACCATCCGTGACGAGAGCGGTACGGTGGTACGGACGCTCACGGAAGACGGCGTCCCGGCCGGCGAGCATTCGATCGAATGGGACGGGAAAAACGACAACGGCGACAAGGTTTCAGACGGCACTTATACCGTCGAAGTGAAAACAATCGACTCGAGCGGCGAGGAGAATGCGGTAGAGACGTTCATTCTTGGGATCGTTACCGCTGTACGTTACGAGGCCAGCGGGGCGGTTCTCATCGTCGGCGAGATATCGATTGCATTCGGTGATGTAATCGAGCTTAGGGAACCACCCGAGGAGAGTTCCGATATCCTGAGGGCTATTGGATTAAGGTAACAGGAGGAAAGAGAGAAAAAAATGGACTGGGATTCACAGAGAATCCAAGCGCAGATCGGCAAAGTCGAGCCGTCCACCCCTGCAAGGAGTCCCGTAAGAACCCGCAGTACGAAGGCGGGAGAACAGGGATTCGCGGAGGCGTTGAAAAGTGTTGAAGAACGGGCGGAAACGCCAAACGTTCATTTTTCAGCGCATGCCGCGGAACGTCTGATGGAGAGGGGGATTACAATCGATCAAACCGATCTGGAAAAGATCGATGCCGCCCTTGACCGCGCGAGCGAAAAGGGTGCGCAGGAATCGCTATTCGTGCTAAGGGATCTGGCTCTTGTGGTCAGTGTTCCGAATCGCACGGTGATCACGGCGCTTCACGGCGAGGGTGCGAAAGGCAACGTTTTCACCCAGATCGACAGCGCCGTGCTACTGTAAAAGTATTCACAAGGGCGGAAATACCGCCCGGGGGAAAGGCTGGACCTCAAAGAGGAAGCCTTCGGTTTCGCCGATCGACAGACGCGAAACCACCGGTGATTACCGGATCCCCTCCGTTATAATGCCGAGTTTTCGGCAGAGGAAGGAGGAACCTCGTTATGTTGAGGTCACTGCAGAGTGGTATCTCAGGACTTCGCAACCACCAGATCAAGCTCGACGTCGTTGGTAACAACATTGCGAACATCAACACGGTGGGCTTCAAGCGTGGTCGAATCAATTTTGCCGATACCATTTCATTGCTTTTAAGAACAGGTATAGGACCGCGAGGCTTACGCGGAGGAATCAACCCGACACAGGTCGGATTAGGGATGAAGGTTCAGTCAATCGACACCAACTTCGCACAGGGCACCCTTGACAACACCGGGTTCTCGACGGACCTGGCCATCAGGGGACGCGGCTTCTTCGTGGTGAAACAGGCCGGCGAGACCTTCTACACGCGCGCCGGTAACTTCACGATCGACTCAGCCGGCAACCTCGTGGCCGGAGGTGGAAGCGCGATTGTCCAGGGGTATGTGGCCGATGAAGACGGCGACCTTGTCCGCTCCCTGACCGATATTGTCCTGCCACTGTCGCAGAAAACGCCGCCGAAGTCAACCTCTGAAGTAAGCTTCTACAGCAACCTCGATGCCAGGGCGACCGAGAGCGATGCCTCACTGGTCGACGTCGGAACCTCGGGCGTGACTTCGGTTTCGGGCACGGCTATAAACGGCGTCGGCGGCACGCATACGATCGATATAACCGGAGCGAACGCGATCCAGTCGATCTCCGACGGAACGAATTCAAGCGGTGGGCCACTACTGACCCTGAGCACCAGCCTCTCCGCTATCGGCGGTGCTGGCTTTGGCGTCAGCGTGTTCAGCGGGCTCGAGGTTGTGACCGACCAAGGTACGGGAGACGAGGCGACATGGGCGATCACAGGGCTGGACAGTACATCCACAGTCGGCGACCTGCTGAACGCGTTAAACAATCAGACAGTCGGTTCGGACTTCGCGTTGGTCGGCGGAGAGATCAGGGTGACGCGTGACTATGCCGGCGCACAGGCGTCATATAGTGTCACTCTCCAGGATACGGGAACCAGCGACATCGCGGCTGTTGTCTTTACCGGTGCCGGCCAGGGCGTGCTGCTGGACACGTTCACTTCCGGCGTTGACGGAACAATAGTTACAGCAGGCGCAGCCTCCACTCTGGTTGCGGTCGATACCTTTGTCGACAGCGCCACAAACCTTACATCGGTTCAGACACTCAGCTTCGTCGCGGACAGCCTTACCGGACTGATGACCGAACTGGAAGGATTGGGTAACGGTGGCGTATCCATTCGCGCAGCCGGTGGATTCGCCGCGGCAACCGCTGGCAATGAGTTGATAGTTTCCACCGATCCGACCGATCATGCCACTTCCATCGATGTTTACGATTCTCAGGGGAACATACACACCCTGACGATGACTTTTACGAGAACATCGCGTTTGAACGAGTGGAAGTGGGAAGCCACCGTACCGGAACCCGCACAGGAGATGACCGGCAACACAGGCGTCGTATCCTTTACGAGTGAAGGCTCGATGAGAAGCTTCGTTTACGGTACTTTTGACGGATCCGGCAACTTCACGACAACCGCAACCGAAGGATTCCGGTTCGATCCGGGATATGAGATCAATGATACGCTTATTGTTTTCAATCCGGGGACAATCGGAGAATATGACGGAATCACACAGACCTCGTCACCGTTCACGACCAAAGCGACCGGCCAGGACGGGTACGGCATGGGAACGCTCGAAGGCATCAATATCGATGTCAACGGCGGTATTCGCGCTTACTTCTCCAACGGTGTCGAGAAAATAATCGCTGCGGTCGTACTCGCCGATTTCACAAACGAGCACGGGCTGATGAAGGTGGGCGACAACCAGTTCCGCCGAACCGAACCATCCGGTGAGCCGCTCTACGGTCTTGCCGAAGATGAACTGGGCAGCGCGATCGAATCGATGTTCCTGGAACAATCGAATGTCGATCTTGTCCAGGAGTTCACCGAAATGATCATGGCGCAACGCGGATTCCAAGCCAATGCGAAGACGATTACGACCAGCGATCAGATACTGCAGGAAGTAATCAATCTGAAACGTTAAAACAGGCGTTAATTACGCCGCTCACAAATATGGAAGCAAACCTGACCCGGGTCGTCCCCCGGGACGACCCGGGCAGGATATTCGGAGATTCTGATGATTAGCATTACCAGGTTGAACGATACAGAACTTGTCGTCAACAGCGATATGATCGAGTTTGTCGAAGCCACACCCGACACGATCCTGACGCTATCAGACGGTAAAAAGGTGATCGTCAAGGAATCGCCCAGCGAAATAGTTGACTTGATTATCGAATTTCGCAACAGGGTGATGGCGCCACTGGCAGGTAAAACCGAAGAGAGCTGAACGCTAAGGTAAAGTCATGGATATCGCCACGCTCATCGGTATTATCGCCTCGGCAGTGCTGATCTCGTTTGCAATCCTTAGCGGGTCGGGCGTCTCTTTCTTCTTCAGCTTTAAATCGGTCCTGATCGTTTTCGGCGGTACTTTCGGCGCCACCCTGGTCAACTATCCACTGTCCGAAGTTCTCGCGGTGATGAACGTCGCAAAGAACGCCTTTCTTTTCCAGTCGGGATCGGCCATGCAAACGATAGACGTCCTGGTCGGCGTCGCGGAGAAAGCCAGGCGCGAAGGAATTCTCGCCATCGAACGCGAGATCGAAGACATCGACGACAAATTCATGAAGATGGGTGTACAGTTCGCTGTCGACGGTACGGAACCGGAAACAATCCGTGCGATCATGGAATCGGAACTCGCAGGTATGGAAGATCGGCATAAACTGGGCAGGCAGATTTTCGAAGCGATGGGAACGTATGCACCCGCCTTCGGAATGATCGGTACGCTAATCGGGTTGATCCAAATGCTTGCCTCGCTCGACGACCCTTCGAATATCGGTGCCGGTATGGCGGTCGCTCTTGTAACCACGCTCTACGGTTCGATGGCCGCGAATATCGTCTTCCTGCCGATTGCAGGCAAGCTTGACTTCCGGTCGAGGGAGGAGATTCGGAGGAAGGAACTTGTTATCGAAGGCATACTTGCGATTCAATCGGGCGACAACCCGAGAATCGTCCGTGAGAAACTGCTAACCTTCCTGGCGCCGAAGGACAGAGAGGGCGTCGAGGAACAACCATAGGTTCTTGAGCTTGTAATAGATTGAGGATACCAAAGGTCAGAAAAGCATGGCGAGAAAGAGTTCAGGAGAGGATGTGAAGAAGGGAGCGCCGCCGTGGATGGTCACCTACGGGGACATGATGACTCTGCTGCTGACCTTCTTCGTGCTATTGCTCTCTTTCTCGGTCATCGAGGCGACAAAGTTCAAAGCGGCAATCTCCAGTATCCAGGAGGGTCTTGGCATCTGGCCCGAGAGTTCCGGAATCTTGCCAACTATAGTGATGCGAGACAAAACACAACAAGCCCGGGAAACGGCGCTAACGGTGGACGAAATTGCGGAGGCACTGGAGGATTTGGGCGTTATCGAATCGGTGGAAATCTACCACACTCCGTCCGGCGTGAGATTGATTATTTCCGAGCCGTCGTTGTTTGCGAGCGGCAGGGCTGAAATTCTGCCCGTGTTTCGGGCGATATTGCGCACTATCTCTGATGTAATCGGTGACCGCGAATTTACGGATATACGGGTTGAAGGCCATACGGACAACGTCCCGATCAATACGCCCGAGTTCCCCAGCAACTGGGACTTGAGCGCGGGAAGGGCACTCGCAGCGACGAAATTTCTGGCCTTTCAGGGAGGTCTCGACCCGGCGAAATTGAGCGCGGTCGGCTACGGAGAGTACCGGCCCAGGGCGACAAACAGAACGCCAACAGGCAGAGCCCGGAACAGACGAGTCGAAATCTTCCTCGAAATGCTTGAAGTTGAAGGCTTTGGAGAATTATGAGGTCATTATGAACGAGTTCGATGATATCGGTGAAGGCGCGGAAGGCGTAGAGATACCAGACGTCGACGTCTCCGGCGGGGGCAAGAATCCGCTGAAAGGCGTTCTCACCGCCCTAATCGTTGTGCTGGTGCTGGCATTTCAGGCGCTCGGCTCCCACTTCATCGTGAAAATGCTCTTTTTCTCAAAGCCTCCGAAGGCGAAGACGGCGAAGGTGAAGACGGTGGCGAAAGGTGAGTACGGCGAGGTTTTCCAGATGCCCGGGATCATCGTGAACCCGATCGATACGCGAGGTACGAATCACCTCCTGATCGATATCGGTTTTGAATCCACCGATAGCAAGGTTCTCGCTGAGATAGTCCTGCTTGAACCGCAACTGCGCGACAATTTCATTACATTTCTCTCTGCGCAGCGAATCGACGTGCTGACCGATATTAAAATGCGCGAGCGTATCCGAGACAGAATTATCGAGATAACCAACTACCACCTGACCAGAGGGGTGGTGGACAAGGTATATTTCATCCGGTATGTTTACCAGTAAAATGGTGGGAATATCATGAACCGGATTTTATCGCAAGACGAAATCGATGCGCTGCTTTCCAGCGTATCCAAGGGAACAAGCTACGAGACGATCGAGAAAGAGCAACGCAAAACCGTTTCGGTCTATGACTTCAAGCATCCGGACCGGATCAGCAAGGAACAGATCCGGACGATGCGCACTATTCACGAAAACTTTGCCCGGCTCTTCGCGACTTTTCTGTCGACCAACCTCAGGGCGCTGGTCGATGTCAACGTCATCTCGATCGATCAGGTAACTTACTCCGAATACACGATGTCGCTCTCGATGCCTTCGAGTCTCTACCTCCTCAAGCTTCCCGACCTCGAAGGGAAATCGGTGATCGAGATCAGTCCGCAGTTTCTGCTCTTTGTCGTCGACCGTCTGCTCGGCGGAACGGGCGAGACTGAAATCGATCTGCGGGAGATCACCCTGATCGAACAGAACATCGTGCAGCGGATCATGAACAACCTGATCACGACGCTTAACGAAGTCTGGACGCAGATCTACCCGCTCAGCGCTCAATACGATTCCTTTGAGACCGATCCGCAATTCGTTCAGATCGCAAGATCATCGGAGACGATTGCAATCATCTTCTTTGAGATCAAGGTGCGAGGGGCGGTTTATCCGATGAACATAGGTTATCCCTACTTCGTACTCGAACCGATCTTACAGAAACTGTCGACCCAAACCTTCTTCGTCAATGTGAAAAAGGTCGATGAGGACGAGCGCAAGCTGCTGGAGAAACGGATCCGCTCATCGAAGATCAATTTCCAGGCGATCTTTGCCGACACGATCCTGAGCGTGCGGGAATTTCTTTCGCTGAGGAGTGGCGATATTCTCCAGCTTGAAAAACCCTTGGACGATGAACTTCAGATCAAAGTCGGGAACAAGCCGAAATACTTTGCGGTTCCCGGCAAGAGTGGCCGTAAAATGGCCGTAAGAATCACCAGGCCAATCACGAGAGAAGAAGAAATGGCCTACGAAGAGTGAGGATCTCATGGCAGTCGATCCTAATTTGCAGAAAGTAGAGGAGAGCGGGCTTGAGATTGTGCGGGAAGTCTTCGGACCTATCCTCAACCGTGGTGTAAAGGTATCGATCAAAGAGGTTGAGGCCGCCGATGTCGCCCAACTGGCGCAGCGGTTCACCGATACGCCCGTGATTGTCGAAGCCCCGCTGGCGGGCCTGTTCGAAGGCTCACAGTACTACATATTCAGTCAGAAACTGGCGGCGGCTATCACGGACCTGATGGTTATGGGCGACGGAACCGCGCCCTTCAACGAGCAAGAGTCGTTGGACGGCATCTCTGAAGCCACCAATCAGCTGGTCGGTGCACTCGCTACCTATTGGTCCGATCAGCTCGGCTCGGATATCAAGCCCACGGGCGCCAATGGTGAATTGAAACCTCTCGATCAACTGAACCTAATCTTCAGCGACTATACACAGGTCGAGATTTCGCTGGAAATCGACGATTGGGGCGAGGATTCAATCATCAAGTTGGTGCCGAACCAGTTGTTGGAGGTACTCAGACCGGTATCCCAGGGCGAACAGAGCGAAGCAGCCTCCGCCCCGGCGGCGGCTCCGCCGCCCCCGGCTGCAAGCGTCTCCGTCGGACCCGGGCAGGGTGTGCAGTCGGCGAGCTTCGGTGAGTTCGGCCCCGATGTGATGATTCCATCGGGCGATAAACCGAAGAACCTCGATCTGCTCCTGGATATCTCCCTGCCGGTGACTATTGAACTGGGCAGGACCAGCATGCTGATCCGTGATATCCTGGAGATTGGTCCGGGATCGGTGATCGAGCTGCAGAAACTCTCCGGGGAACCGGTTGATCTCTACGTCAACGACAAGAAATTCGCTCTCGGAGAAGTTGTGGTCATCGACGAGAACTTTGGAATTCGTATTACCGAGTTGCTAAGTGTCGAAGACCGCATCAAAGCACTGCGATGAATTGCAGGATCGTCAGATTACTGCTCCCATGTCTTGCTGCCTGTTTCCTGTTGGCACCGCAGGTTTGGGCGCAGATGGCTCCCGGCGATTCAAGATCGGGATCCCTGTTCGTAGACATCGTCAGGGCGATATTCGTCCTGCTCGTGGTGCTGGGGCTTTTTTTCTTGTTCGTTTATTTGCTGAAGAGGTATTTTCCACGATTTGCAGGTCTGGTTGCGACGAAGGGGGAGGAAGGGACGGTGGTAGAAGTCCTCGACGTGCGCGCTCTATCGCCGAAACGACATATCTATCTTCTCCGGGTTCGTGAGCGAGAATTCCTCATTGGCGCAACCGATCAGGAGATAACCTCCCTCGGCCAGTGGAGGAGAGGTAAGAGCGAGGGGAGAGTAACCGACGAGAAGAGGGATATCGAGAACTGACTATGGTACATTTTTTGATTTCAAACAGTGAGGTACGCCTTTGCGTACCTTATTTTGTTCTCTAGAACGAAATAAATGTGAACTCGAGGTAGTTATGAGAACCGCTGAAGAAGAAGCAAAGGCGGAGGACAAAAAGGTAACAGCCGAGAGCGATGCTGCCAGGGATGAATTCACGAAGACTGCAGAACAGCCTGAGGCTTCCGATGCCGAAAAGCCACACGAGGATCTCCAGGTTGTCGATAGGGATGTCAGCTCGAAGATCTGCAAAATTACCCTTTCGACAGATGCGACCGAGGCCTATGCAACTATTGAGGTAGCCCAAGGATCGCCTTACCCGGAGAGAGTGATTCTCGAAGAATTGGCCAAAGAGAAAGTGACATTCGGAATAGATGAGAACCTGGTGAAACAGCTCGCTTCTTCGAGCGGTGAGCGCGGAGTTCCGATTCTCATCGCAAAAGGTTACAAACCCTCGAACGGAGAAGACGGTTCGATGGAGTATTTTTTCGATCCTGATCCGAAACCACAGTTTGAGGAGAAAGCCTCAGGGAAGGTCAATTTTCGCGAGACAGAGATACTGCAAAGTGTCAAAGAAGGCGACCTCCTGGCTATTCGCAAACCGGGCACTTCCGGTGAAAGCGGGATGACGGTAACCGGAATACAGATATCACCCAAGCCGGGCAAGGAAACACCGCTGAAAGCCGGTCGCAACACCAAATACGAAGATGACGACAAGCAAAGAATAGTATCCATTCTTTCGGGGTACGCCCGTGTCTCCGATCGAGGCGAAATCGAGGTAGCGGATTTTCTGAGAATCAATGGTCATATCGATATGAAGACCGGCAACGTGCGTTTTGATGGCGATGTGGTTATCGGCGGCGACATAAGATCCGGTTTCAGTGTCATCGCGACCAGGGATGTGGAAGTCAAAGGCATAGTCGAAGACGCTGAAATCCATTGCGGCGGGAAGTTAATTGTTCGGGGCGGTTTTGTCGGCACGGGTAAAGGACTTGCAAGGGTGGTCGGCGAGACACATATTAAATTCCTGGAGAATCAAACAATTATATGCGACAGTGACGTCTATGTTGCTGAGGAAATCATCCATGCCAAAGTTATTACGAGCGGAAACGTTTATGTGAAGTACGGTAAAGGTACGATCATCGGAGGACACATTCGGGCTAAGAAAACGATTGAAGCGAAGAATATTGGCAACTATCATTACTTGAAAACCTTGCTGGAAGTGGGCTACGATCCAAAGCTCGATGAGGTTCTGGATGATGTGGTGACCGCCCTGAATTCGAAAAAAGAGAACAAAGAGAAAATCCAGGATGCCGTCGGCAGGCTGGTAAAGCAGAAGTACAATGATGATGTGGGGGACGGTAAAACCCAGATTTACCTTCAAAGCCTGTATCAGGCGCTTAGCGAATATGACAATTGGATGGATCATCTGGAGAAATTCCAGGTAGAGCTTGGAGACGAGAGATCAAGAATTGCCAAGGGCGCCTATATCAAGGCTGATGAAAAAATGCATCCCGGCGTGATCCTCAGCATCAACCGGCGGCAGCTGAAATTAGACCAGGAGTTCGATCATTCCACCTTCGTTATGCGAGAAAACCAGGTTCAACCGTTACAGAGGAAATCCGGTGGTTCGGGGAAATCGAACTAATGGAGTGGATACCAAGTTGGAATCTCAAGTTCAAATTGGATACTCAAGGGTTGTTTAGGATACCTGTGCACCGCGAGAGAGGGAGATGAAACATCCAATAACGGCGGGAAAGCGATCCTTGCCTCGCCGGTTAGGCTTGCCGCTTCTGTTAATGCTGGTGCTGGTCACCAGCCTGCTTTCAACCGGTGACGCTCCCGCCCAGACACCACTGCCGCGAATAACAATAGGTGTCGACAGGGCCGAGAGCGCCCAGGATATCGCGGTTACACTGCAGGTGATGCTGCTGTTGACCGTGCTCACTCTTGCCCCCTCGATCCTCATCATGATGACGAGCTTCATCCGCATCGTGATCGCTTTCCATTTCCTGCGTCAGGCACTCGGCACACAGACCATACCGCCGAACCAGCTCGTCGTGGCGCTGGCGCTTTTCCTGACGATTTTCATCATGTCTCCCGTGATCACGGATATTTATGATAACGCATGGCGTCCCTATGCGGACCAGGAGATCGTGCTCACTGAAGCCTGGCAGCGGGCTCAGGTTCCACTGAGGGCTTTCATGCTGAAGCATACCCGCGAGAAAGACCTGGAGATTTTCGTTCGTCTCGCGGATATGGAGCAACCGGCAACATCTGCCGACCTGCCGATGAGGGTGATTATCCCCGGTTTCATCATTAGCGAACTAAGGGTCGGTTTTCAAATCGGATTCCTGATATACTTGCCGATGCTGATCGTGGATATGGTAGTCGCTTCTGTTCTGATGTCAATGGGGATGATGATGCTGCCGCCAATCATGATCAGCCTGCCGTTCAAACTGCTGTTGTTCGTGCTTATCGACGGATGGTACCTAATTGTCGAATCACTGGTGGAGAGTTTTCAATGACCCAGGAATTCGCCATCTGGATTATTCGGGAAACGTTTGTCACCGCACTCTTGCTGGCAGCTCCGATGCTGTTGGCCGGACTGGTCACCGGCCTGACCATCAGCCTGTTGCAATCGGTCACCCAGATCCACGAGATAACCCTGACGTTCATCCCGAAGATTCTTGCCGTTGTCACGGTCCTGATTCTGATGCTGCCCTGGATGTCCAATCTGATCATAGCATTCGCCAACAACGCATACGGATACTTTGCCCAAGTGGCAAGATGAGACTATCATGTGCAACGATGGACCACCCCGCATTCTCATTATCGATGATGATTCTATGGTCCGTGAACTGCTCACGCTTGCGCTCGAAGAGGAGGGTTTCGAAATATTGGTCGCTTCGAGTGGTGAGGAGGGGATAGATATCTTCCGGGATGATAGGGATATCGACTTGGTCCTGACCGACCTGATGATGCCCGGAATGAGCGGGATTGATGTCCTCGATCAGGTCCGCGAGATCGATCCACTGACGGAGGTGGTGGTCCTTACCGGATTTGGCGTTGACGAGATAGCCCTCGAGGCGATGAAAAAGGGCGCATATGATTACCTTCAGAAACCGGTCAATCTGAGGGAACTCCTGCTTACCATCGACAAGGCGCTTGAAAAGCGCAGGATTACGAAGGAGAACCTGGACTACCAGAAACGTCTTGCCAGGAGAAACACGGAGTTGGAGAACACATTACATGAACTAAGGGATACTCAGGCCCAACTCATACAGTCTGAAAAACTGGCCTCCATCGGCCAACTCGCCGCAGGCATGGCACACGAGATCAATAACCCCATTGGATTTATCAACTCAAACCTGTCAACGCTGCTGGAATACTCTGAGAACATCAAGAATGTATTGGACAGCGTGAAAATCCGGATCAATAATGACAAAGAGGATAAAAATGAATTCGCCAAGACTTGGCGGAAGGGGAAGATGGATGATATACTTGAGGACCTGGAAAACATAGTGCGGGAATCTCTCGATGGCACAGGCAGGATAAAATCAATTGTCCAGAATCTCAAGGACTTCAGCAACCTCGACCGGGCTCAGATCCAAGAAACCAATATCGAAGAGGAGCTTGAGCGGGTACTGAACATCATTTCAAATGAGTTCAGACTGGGGATTGAAGTGCATCGTGAATTCGGAGGCGTGCGCGAGATAAAATGCAACCGCCAGCAGATAAACCAGGTTTTACTCAATCTTCTGATCAACGCGGTTCAGGCGATTGAAAAACCGGACGGGAAGATCATCCTTCACACCCGTGAACTCAACAACAACAGAATATGCATCGAGGTGAAAGACAACGGAGTAGGGATAAGCGATGAGGCGACGGATCACATTTTCGATCCATTTTTTACAACTAAAGATGTCGGCCAGGGAACCGGGCTCGGGCTCGCCATCAGCTATAACATTGTCAAGGACCATGATGGAGAGATTTCTGTCAGCAGCGAACCGGGTAAGGGGACAACCTTCCAGGTGATTCTCCCGGTCGAAGGGAAAAAGAAAAGCTAGCGTTGGAATGACTTGTGAACAAAGAAAGAACACTGATTTTTCTCGATGATGAGCCCAATATTCTCAAGGCTTTAAAGCGTGTTTTCTTCAAGGATGACTATACGATCAAAACGTTCACGTCCGGTTTTGAGGCACTCGCCTTTCTGAAGGACACCGAAACCCAACTGGTCATTGCCGACCAGAGGATGCCCGGGATGACCGGCACCGAGTTCTTCAGGATAACCCGCGATATCAATCCCGAGTGTATTCGGATCATTCTTACTGGATACGCTGACCTGAACGCCGCGGTAGACGCGATTAACAAGGGACAGGTTTTCCAGTTTGTCTTCAAGCCGTGGAACGATACGGAGTTGCGTGCGCTCGTGCTGAGAGGGCTTGATTATTACGATCTCCGGGTGGAGAACATAGCTCTCATGGAAGAGCTGAAAGAGAAAAACGCCGAACTCGAGGAGTGGGGTCACAGGCTCAATCTGAGGGTGAAAGAGCGCACTGAAATGGTGATCGAAAAGTACATGGATATGGAAAAACGGAATAAACTGTTCGCGGACTCACTTATCAATATCGGCCATCTGATGGTCAACCTGATGGGACAGGTCGAACCTGAAGTGTCGCGCCTCGCGCAGCGCATGGCTTCCATGGCAGTGACAATGGCCGAGGAGATGGGTCTCAAGGAAGAACAGAAGAACGATCTGGAAATCGCCTGCCTGTTGCATGAAACCAGCCTGTTCGCGCTGCCGGGAAACCTCGTTGAAAGCGACGGGCGCAAAGCGGACGAACCGAGGTGGAATCTGGTTCATGGAGACGTGATATTCGCTCAAAACGCACTCGGGTCGATTGACGTACTGGAGAAAGCAGGAGTGGTAATCCGCCACATGAAAGAGCATTGGGACGGCAGCGGCGCTCCGGACGGACTGACCGAAGAGGATATTCCGGTCGAGTCCAGGATCATGGCTGCATGCAGCGAATACTTCGACATGTTGTCCAAAGGGACGGATCGCGGAGACCCATCTCTTCAGAAACTGTTCAAATCGGAAGCTGGGAAGAAATTCGATCCGACTGTAAGTCGTTTGCTGCTGCAAATCACCAAGGGAGAGGAAGAGGATTCGCGCAAACGCCACACGCTCAAACCGGGTGAGATTGAGCCCGGGATGGTGTTGGCCAGCGGTATCGAGACCAAAAAGTGGGTTTCGTTGCTTCCAGTGGGACAGGTACTCAGCGAGATACATGTCAGTACCCTTAAGGAAATCCATCGGATCGATCCGATTGCAGGCGGAATAGAGGTGTTCGTTGACGAATAACCTTGGTGGTTTGTCACCCATGAATCGCGCTCCCAAAAGGGCTCGATGCCAAATAGTCATATTCTGCGTTTTATCTGCTCGCTGTGGCACCAACAAACCTGCGCAGATACGCCTTGAATCTGAATACTTTGCGCCAAGCAGAACTACTCGATTCATGTGATCTCGTCCACTAAACGGGACAGGCCATGGATGTACTGTACTTCAATCTCGACGAGATCGAACGTTGGCTGCTGATGTTTTTTCGTGTCAGCAGCATGATGATGGTGTTTCCCGTCTACGGATTCGCTGCAGTGCCCACGAGAATCCGGGTCGGCCTTGCATTCCTGATAGCGAGCCTTTTGTTTCCCGTTCATATAGGCGTGGAGCTGGAACTTGGCGCGGGTATACTATATTTCATCGGTGCGGTTCTCAAGGAAGTCGCGATCGGCTTGGCGATAGGATTGGTAGCGCAGTTCCTGTTCGAAGGAGTGCGGATGACGGGTCATGTCATTGGACGGATGATAGGTTTCGGAATCATCAACGTAGTGGACCCCAATAGCGGAGTTTCGGTCCCGATCTTATCGCAGATTTTCTATCTTTTCGTGATGATCCTTTTTATCCTGATGAACGGGCACCATTTCCTCCTGCTTGCCCTCGACGAATCGTTCGTCCGAATCCCGATCGGTGCCGGTGTGTTCAGCTCGCTCGCCGTCGAGGGGTTCGCCAGAATGAGCGCGGATATTTTTATTATTGGAGTGAAATTCGGCGCGCCGGTGTTTATTACCATACTTGTTGTGGAATTCGCGCTGGGGATCGTTGCCCGGACAGTTCCTCAGATCAACGTTTGGTTGATCGGATTCCCGCTGAAAATCGGGATCGGGCTCATCACTATTGCCTTGTCGTTACCATATTTCGCATATCTCTTCGGTAAAATGTATGCCGACTGGCAGGGACATTTCATAGACTTTATCAGGACAATGATAAGCTGATGGATATTTAATCATGCCGAAAGAGACCCCGGACGGTACCGAGAAAACCGAACAACCAACCTCGCGAAAGATAGGCAAGGCCCGTTCAGAGGGCAATGTCGCTCGCAGCCAGGAAGCCAACAGCGCGGCGGTTCTCCTTGCCGGAATAATCGTTCTGATCGTTTTCGGCGGCTGGGTGATGCAACGGCTGACCGGCATGATGAAAGGCGTCTACTGGATATTGGATGAGGTCAACATCGACCTCTCGAACATTCAGGGATATTTTGCCGGGGCGGCGTTCTGGATTCTCTACACTCTCCTGCCATTTTTCCTGATTATCATGCTCGTCGGTCTTGCCATCAATTTTCTGCAATTCGGCTTTATCTGGTCGACTAAGGGTATACAACCTAAACTCGATAAGCTGAGTCCAACGAAAGGCTTGAAAAACCTGATCAACCAGAAATCGGCGGTGAAGCTCCTTGTGAACATCGTGAAAGTCGTAGTTGTCAGTTACATTGCATTCAGCGTCGTCAAGCGGACATGGCCAAGTTTCTTTCCCTTGATGGACGCATCAGTCGGCGCGATTTTCCTGTTTCTGGTGAGGACGATTCTCGAAGTGGTGCTGTGGGTATTGGGCGCATTGATAATCATTGCGATAATCGATTTCATCTATCAGAAGTGGAAACATCAAGAAGGCCTGAAAATGACCAAGCAGGAGGTCAAGGACGAGCACAAGATGATGGAAGGCGATCCGAAGGTGAAGGCGCAGATCCGGCAACGTCAGTTCCAACTGGCTTTCAACACGATGATCAGGGAATTGCCGAATGCCGACGTCGTAGTGACAAACCCGGTTAATGTTGCCGTTGCCTTGAAATACGATTCGGAGGCGATGGCCGCGCCTCGAGTCATCGGCAAAGGGCTGCGGAAACTGGCGGACCGCATCAAGCAGATAGCGCTCGAGAAAGAGATACCGATAGTCGAAAATCCTCCCCTTGCGCGAGCCCTCTTCAAGTCCTGCGAGATCGGTGACGAAATCCCCGGCCAATTCTACCAGGACGTGGCGGAAATTCTCGCCCAGATTTACAAGCTGCAGGATAGTGTTAATACAATATAATCAATAGTTAATGTTTCGGCACGGCGCTTGCAGAATTGTCATTGAATAAATATGACAAGGATGCATCATGGCCGAAGCGCAGAGTAAAACCTACCTCACCACCGAACAAAAGCTCGCACGCATACCCTGGCTGGAAAAGCTGACCATACGCAGCGATATCGCCCTGGCCATCGCGGCTGTAGGCGTTATCGTCCTGATGGTCATACCGATTCCGCCGGCGTTACTCGACATCCTGATTGCCACGAACATCACATTCGCCCTGATGGTGTTGATGGTCGCGATGTATACAGAGCGGTCGCTCGATTTCAGCGTGTTTCCGGGGTTGCTCCTGATCCTGACGCTCTTCAGACTCGGGATCAACGTCGCCTCGACGAGGATGATTCTCGGAGATGCATACGCTGGTAAGATCATCGAATCGTTCGGAACTTTTGTCGTCAAAGGCAATTACATCGTCGGGCTTGTCATCTTCCTGATACTGGTGGTTATCAACTTCATTGTTATCACCAAGGGTTCCGGCCGAATTGCCGAAGTGGCCGCGCGATTCACCCTTGATGCCATGCCCGGGAAGCAGATGGCGGTCGATGCCGACCTGAACAACGGCCTGATCGACGAGAACGAGGCCAGACAGCGGCGTGACGACATCCGCCGTGAGGCTGATTTCTACGGGGCGATGGACGGTGCGGCCAAGTTCGTTCGCGGCGATGCCAAGGCGAGTATCCTGATCACGTTCATCAACATCATCGGCGGTCTGTTAATCGGGCTGGTACAACTGAACATGGCCTTCAGCGAGGCGCTGACGACCTACACGTTGCTGACCATCGGTGACGGTCTTGTGAGCCAGATGCCGGCCCTGATCATTTCGACAGCCGCAGGCATAATCGTCGCCCGTGCCGCCTCTGAAATGAACCTTGGACGCGAATTCACGGGACAACTGCTGCTTCATCCACGATCGGGCTACATTACCGCAGGGGTGCTCGGTTTTTTCGCGATGGTTCCCGGTCTGCCGACCATGCCCTTCCTGGTTCTTGCTTCAGCCGTTCTGTTCATTTCCTACAACACCCAAAAATCCAAGACCGAGTTCGAAAAAAGCGCGATAATCGAAGCTGCCGAGGCGCCGAGGCTAAGAGGCGAGGAAAAAATCGAGGATTACCTTTACATTGATCCGATGGAACTCGAAATAGGATACGGATTGATTCCGCTTGTCGACACCGAACAGGAGGGCGACCTGCTCAGCCGTATCACCATGATCCGTAAACAGCAGGCGATCCAGATGGGGCTGGTAATCCCGCCGATCCGTATCCGCGACAACATCCAACTTAAGCCCAACGAATACGTAATCAAGATCCGTGGCAACGAGGTAGCGCGCGGCGACCTGCGTCTGGACCACTTCCTGGCTCTAAACCCGGGAACGGCCACGGAGGAGATCGAAGGTATCGATACAAAGGAGCCGACATACGGTCTTCCCGCGCTGTGGATCAACAAGGATACCAAGGATCGAGCCGAAAACGCAGGATATACGGTCGTCGAACCGACCGCGGTGCTGGCAACACATATTGTCGAAGTGATCAAGGCGAACGCTCATAAACTGCTCGCCCGCAAGGATGTGAAGAATCTCATCGAAAACCTTAAGGCGGACAACCCGACTGTGGTCGAGGAGCTGATACCGAACCTGATGACGACCGGCGGAGTGCACAAGGTCCTGCAAAAGCTGCTGAAGGAGTCGATTCCGATACGGGATCTTGGTACAATACTTGAAACACTCGCCGATTACGCACCGATGACAAAAGATACCGATGTCCTTGTCGAATATGTGCGTTATTCGCTTTCATCTACGATTACACAGAAATTCAGGGATGAGGACGGCAAGGTTTATGCGCTGACCCTCGATCCGGAAGTGGAGCAGGTGCTTACCGACGCTGCACAGCAATCCGGTCCAGGCGGGCAGTTCGGGGTGATCGATCTTCCTCCGGCGACGATCAACGCCCTCTACAAGAGTCTTTCGACCCTTGTCGAACAGATGACCGCCAGTGGTCGGCAACCAATGGTGGTGACTTCGCCGACAGTGCGCCAAGCGTTTCGCAGGCTGACGGAGCCTGTACTACCGCAGTTGATCGTGCTATCTTACGGTGAACTCCTGGTAAACGTGCAGGTGGAACCCGTTGGGGTGGTCTCGTTGAAACAACCGGAATCGCAAAAGTGACGAGATAATACGGCAACAGCCGGTGAGTACCGCTCCAATGCGCAGTAAAAGGGCGTCGTAGCGTATGATAATCAAGAAGTTTGTCGCCAAATCAATGAACGAAGCACTCGCCCAGGTCAAGGAAGAACTGGGTGAAGATGCCGTGATTCTTCAATCGCGAAAGGTCGAAAAAAGCGGCCTGTTGAAGATCGGCGGCGCTGGATCAATCGAAGTAACGGCCGCGACGCCGGACAGGAATCCGCCACCCAAACGCCAACCGGTCGAATTGGACGATGAGAAGAAGCAGGCATTGAAGCGTGCCGCCGAAACTATCGCCTCGGGCGAAGAGCTGCAGCGGTCGGAGGCTGAACGGACACCGGGAGCCGAGGGGTCGTTGCATTCAGTGCGCGATGGGCTCAATGAGCTGAGATCATCGGTGCAGGAGATGGCGGCACATCTGAAATACCAGAACGCTCCCAGCCTTCCGCCCAGGCTGGCACAATGCTGGAGAGATCTGATTGACAGCGGAGTGGGCGAGAGAAACGCCAACGACCTGACCCAGGAACTCTTCGTAAACCTCTCGGGCGAGGAGCTCGAGGATGAAGAACTGATAGAGTCGCATCTCCATGACCTGATCTTCGACAGGTTCAGAACCGCATCGCTGCCCTTGGTCGGCAGCCGGTCGCAGCCGCTGGTGGTGATGCTCATCGGCCCCACCGGCGTGGGGAAGACAACAACCCTCGCGAAGATGGCGACCAACCGGAAGATTCTCGGCGGTCGTCACGTGGTGCTGATTTCGACGGATACCTACAGGGTGGCGGCCGTGGAGCAGCTCAAAACTTTCGCCAGCATCGCCGGGTTGCCGATGGAGGTGGTTTACCGCCCCGAGGAACTGCCGAAGGCGATAGCTGCGCACCAGGATGCAGACGCCATCCTGATCGACACGGCCGGCCGCAGCCAGAACGACCGTGACGCCATGGCGGATCTGAAAGCATTCGCGGATGCAGGCCGTCCGGACGAAGTTATGCTCGCTCTCTCCGCGGGTACACGAATCGAGGACCAACGGGAAATGGTCAGGCATTTTGGCGTAATTCCGGCTACACGCGTAATCGTCACCAAGGTGGATGAAGTAACGAGTGCCGGACACATGCTTGACCTGTCACAGCTTATTCCGAAGGAATGGGTATATATTACAACCGGACAGAACGTTCCCGATGATATAGTACCAGCTGATCCGATTTTACTTTCGGTCATGGTGTCCAGACGGGAATATTTCGATCAGTTGCGTGCAAATGCATTTGCGCTGCCTTCGGCGGAGGATTCTACCGCCTGAGGGATTCGATGTTGGATACGGCAACACTTGTGGCAGCAGGTTGACTTCAACAATAAAGACAACGCGTAAACCGGGCATGCGGTCGCTGCCTGGCGCCCGCATGTTTCGAATAAAGGGGAGATTGTGATACGCGATCAGGTGGAATCTTTGAGAGAACAGCAGAGGGAGAACAGGGCCGATAATGCTGAATCTTCCACGATGAAGCGTGCGCGTAAAGTTGTCATCACCAGCGGAAAGGGCGGAGTCGGTAAGTCGAACGTAAGCCTTAACCTCGCAATCGCTCTTGCCAAACTCGGCAGGAAAGTCCTTTTGATCGACGCTGATACCAACCTTGCAAACATCGACATCCTGCTGGGGGTGCAGATAAAACACACACTGTCTGATGTCATTTTCGGCTCCAAGTTCTTTGAGGAGATAATTGTCGATGGGCCTGAAGGATTGAAGATCATGCCGGGTAGCAGCGGCGTAGTCGAGATCTTGAATCACGACATTGAGGTGCGGAGAAAGCTATTTGACGCCTTCGACCAGTTCGACCGCGAATTCGACATAATGCTGATCGATACGGGCGCCGGGCTTACGGAAAACATAATCGATTTTGTTGCCGGGGCAGACGATGTAATCCTGATCACCAACTCGGAACCGACTTCAATCACCGATGCTTACGCAATGGTCAAGATTGCAATTCATAGAGTGCCTACGTTGAAGATACACGTGATGGTTAACCTCGCGGTCAATCGGGAAGCTGCGACTGACACTTTCGAGAAACTGCAGCTGGCGGTGCGGAACTTCCTCCAGGTGGAACTCGATCTGCTGGGGATGATGCCCTTCGATAGCAACATTCCGGCTGCAGTCGCCGAGCGCAAACCGTTCCTTGTCGCCTATCCCCGTTGTTCCGCTTCAACCGCGATGATGATGATTGGACGAAAACTGTTGAAACTCCCGTACAATAAGGACGAAGGAGAAAGCTTCATCGCAAGGATTTTCAAGCAGAAAGGCGCCTAAACAATGCCAACCTGGCGCGATCTAAGCAAAATATTCGGCTTAATGCTGCTGTTTTCTATTATCGCCTTCAATCTCTTCCGGGGCGGCGAGATACTCACTTCAATATTCCGTGGAATCGTCGTCTACCTGGCATACAGTATAATCATTATTCTCGTAACCAATGCAGTCTATAAAATGGTCAGCGATTATGAATACAAGAGAATGAAGGAATTGAGCGAAATGGAAGACGAGGAGGAAACGGAAGAAGAGGAAGAAGAGTTCACTGATGAAGAATCCGCAGGTGAAGATGAGGCCAAGGAGGCTTCCGGATGACTGCGCCCGAACTGGCAAAACTCGATTCTGACGCCATTTGGGGCATCTGGATCGAGAAACGGGAGCAGTCGGTCAAGGATGAGCTCGTCCTGCGATACCTTCCACTTGTCGAGCAGGTAGCGGGGAGAATCAAGATCGGCCTGCCAAACTCTGTGCAACTCGAAGAGTTGGTCAATTCCGGTATAATCGGCCTTATATCGGCGGTCGAGAACTTCGAACCCCAACGTGGATTCCAGTTTGCGACCTATGCAGTCAACCGGATTCGCGGCAGTATTCTTGACAGTCTGCGCGACTACGACTGGATGCCGAGATCGATACGTAGCAAGACAAAGGCGCTCGAAGCTGCGCTGGTAAAGTTGGAGGGTGTGCTGGAACGTGTGCCGAGTGACGAGGAGATCGCTGAGGAACTGGGAATCGGCGTCGAGGAGTACTACAATCTGCTCGATGAGGTGAAAGTCGCATCGATACTCTCGCTCGACCGGTCATACGCCGGAGAAGAAGGAGAAATTACTACCCTGGCTGAACTGGTGGAAGATGAGGACGCAGTAGACCCCACTACGGCTATTGAGTGGAAAGAGGCTAAAGAAATCACTAAAAAGCTGATTATGGGGTTATCACAACAGGAGAGACTGGTTATTGCGCTATATTATTATGAAGAGTTAACATTAAGGGAGATAGGGGAAGTGCTGGGGATCAGCGAATCGCGAGTGTCGCAAATTCACAGCAAACTGATTCTGACCTTGAGAGGGAAATTAAGTTTGCTCTTCTCTACCCGATAAGATTTATGCCGTGTGCTCCGCTCCAATCGGGTTATGTGCGTTGCTGCAAGCGGCGGCCGAATGCTTGTAGGGTCCGGTGAAGCGGAGTTAAGGGGAAATCCCAATGGTAAAGCCGATTCATTTGCAGGATAATTTCGGGAAGACACTTGCCGCACAACGGGTTGTCGATCAGATGATCGAAGGTGAAGCGAGGATAAGATATCTAAACAAACAGATCATCAACGAACAACTCGAGCGTATAGCACGCGAGCAAACTGAGGAACTTGAGGAGAAAACCGGTTTGCCCACGGTCGACCCTGAAGGCCGCCGGAGGCACGCAGCGCTGAAGAAGGAAAAGAAAAAACCCGGCGAAGAAGACGATCAAGATACAACGTGGGAAGATGATGAAGCGGGGCCGGGAATACGTAAACGCCGTAATGAGGACGATAAAGGCAAAGGGTCAAAATTGGATATTCAAGGCTGAAAACCTAACCCGGGACATACCGGTGAGAATAGAACAGACGTTTTATCCATAATTGCATATGCATTGCGGTTCCCGGGGATTGAGCAGGACTGCAAGGTAAAACATGACGAAAAAACTTATCGGTTTGCTCATAGCGTCAACGGTAATCCTGGTTCATAGCGAGCCTCTCTCCGCCGCAAGACTGATATCGGCTCGAGCAGCACCCCAATTAGATGGGTCCACCCTGTTGGTGCTTCATTTTGATACCCCTGTTAATCTGGAAGTGGTACAGGCTGCGGGAAGGGAACTCACCTTTTCTGTTTCCGAACTAGATATGTCATCGGCTAAAATGCAAGCGAACGGCTTGGTTAAAAGTCTTGGTGAGGAAAACGGAAATATATCTGTCAAGACAAGATTGTATACGAATGCCACTCTTATTCCGGCTGGAACAGGCGTTTATGTAGTCTGGATCAAGAAAGCCAGGGAACCCAAAGATAAACCCCTCGCCGGGTCCGCCAGGGAAGAACCTTCGCAACAGGTGGGTTTACAACCTGAATCAGGTCCGGAGATCGGATTACGGCCTCCATCTTCAACGCCGTTGCAGACTCCAGGCTCCTTGAGTACCGGTAATGTCCGGTCGAAAGATAGTGGCGGTGGGGCTTATGGTGTGCCGGGGCAATTCAATATTGAATCGGAAACGGCGGCGCCACAGGTATCGAATCTGTTACCATTAGCGTTTCCGGAGAGGGTGAGAGAGGCTCAAAGAATCGCCGCTGAGGGAAATCCTGACAGAGCAATATCGGTGCTTCAACGCTTTGAACAGGGGACGCCTGAGTTCGGGTGGTCCAGGATTGCAGCCGGTGATATTCTCCTCGAACAGGACCAGGCACGCCGGGCGCTCGACAGCTATCGCGAAGCCTTGAGGGACAAGGAGACGGAAGAACTCGCGGCTGCCAAGCTGGCCCTGACCTTCCAGAATATGGGCAACCTTGAGGGGGCGAGTGCGATGTGGGAACGAGTCCTTCGGATAGGAGATGGATCTCTTTTCATTCCGCTCGAGGTACAGACAGAGCAACTCGATATGGCTGAACAACCCGAAGAACTCCCGAGGCAATCCGTCATTTCCCTGAGTTATCTCAAGCGGTATCTCTATTATCTGATTGGTGCGGTTGCAATTATGGTGTTTATTGCAATGGGAATTCGGAAGTTGCGCGGTAAGAAACGTGTGAAAATGGAGGATGAACTCCTCGAGGACGAACTCGGAATTTCAATTCCGCCGTTAGGAGAGGAGGAAGCGGAACCGGAGGAGGAAGCAGACGGTCTCGAGCAGAAAGTTGCTGATATGTACTCCGAGCAACAGGAAGCGGCCGAACCCGAATCCATGCCGGAAAGCGATGAAACTCTCCCGCCGACAGATTCGGAATCGACGGAGGAGGTTGACACGGAACCCGGAGCCAAGCCCGAGCGAATCCCAGAGAAGGCGGCTCCAAGCGCAGGACCCTCGAAGGATGATGCATCGATGGGAACCGCCGATTGGGGACTTGGAAGCTCAAAAAGTGAGGTAGATGAATCTAAAAAAGAACGAATAGAGGCGATGCACAAGGAGGGTCTCAGCGTTCGTGAAATCGCCGAGGCGCTTCAAATGGGACAAGATGAAGTGGAAATGACAATCAGCATGATCGGCCAGGAAGAAACCGCCTGATTTCCCCCCTGCGCGGCAACATCTTCCCAGCGATGATCAACCCTTCCTTCAAACCTGATTCAACTCGCCTGCAATCTTCATGTTATTCCTTAATTATCAGTTGGTTGGAGACCTGCTAAGTTTGGCATAACCTTTGCCTGATCATCCTATGTAATCCCTCCATGTTTCCAGGGAAACCGTGAATTTCCGTGGACGATGTGAGGGAAGAGATAGTCAGGAGGTCTCTGATGATCAAGGGGATTTACCATTCCGCAGCAGGCATGCTGACTCGATATTTAAAGTTGTCGACCATAGCGAACAATCTCGCGAACGCGTCAACTTCAGCATTCAAGGTAGATCGTCGTCACTTCAGCACGTTGCTCAACAACGAACTTATTCAACCCGGACCCTGGGGCAAACCCACCAGAATCGCAGATCTCGAAGAAGGCCTTCATACGATCTTTGCGCAGGGGCCACTGACTCACACAGGTACTGATACTCATATAGCGCTCAATGGCGCAGGCTTCTTCGTAGTCGAGAATCCCGATAACGAAGAGCGATTCTTCACTCGCAACGGTCATTTCAGGCTGAACGATGCACATGAGCTGGTGACCGCAGACGGGCTCAAGGTACTCGACGATGCCGAAGAGCCGATCGTTATATCCAAAAGACCGTTTCTGCTCAACGAGGACGGCGACATTTTCATCGATGGCCGGAAGATGGTGACGATGATGGTTGCGGATTTTGAGGACCTTTCCCAACTCCTGAAAAGGGGAAACAGCCTTTACTCGAACCCGAGCGATATGGCGTTGCGGCCCAAAGACGATGAGACCCGTGTTCTTCAGGCTCACCTTGAGGAATCCAATGTAAATGTCGTCCAGGAGATGGTGGAGATGATAAGTCTGAACCGCAATTACGAATCATCCCAGCGAGCGCTTACGGCTCAGAGCGAAAGCCTGAGAAAAGCTGTAAATGAGGTATCGAAATATTAGTGGACGAGTTTGAGCGGAGGATAGAAATATGATGCGCGCTTTGCGTACCGCTGCCAGCGGCATGTACGCCCAACAATTGAACATCGACACTATCGCCAACAACCTGGCGAATGTGAACACCACTGCGTTCAAGAAGTCACAGGTGGAGTTCCAGGACCTGATCTATCAGACCATACATGCCGCGGCGTCGGTTCGAAATCTTGGGACCGTCGTTCCGGCAGAACTGCAGATCGGGCACGGTGTGAAACCGGTAGCTATCGAAAAAAACTTCGAACAGGGTAGTCCGATGGTGACCAACAACCCATATGACATCGTTATCGAAGGCGATGGTTTTTTCCAGATTCAAAAGCCTGATGGAACCATCGCCTATACCCGGGACGGGAACTTCAAACATAGTCCGGACGGACGGATGGTCACTTCGGACGGCTTTGTCCTCGACCCGGAAATCGTGCTTCCCGAGGATACGTCGGAGCTGTCTATCTCACGCGATGGAATTGTCAACGTGCGTGTCATCGGGGCGACCGACATGATCGAGGTAGGGCAGATCGAACTGGCGATGTTCACCAACCCTGCGGGGTTGCGAGCCATCGGGCAGAACCTCTTCGTCGAAACCGAGGCGTCGGGCATACCGCTGATCGGCCAACCCGGGTATGAGGGATATGGCGAGCTCCACCAGGGTTACCTCGAAGCGTCGAACGTCCAGGTAGTCGAGGAAATGGTGAACATGATCGTCGCCCAGAGAGCTTATGAAGTCAGTTCCAAGGCGATTAAAACCGCCGATGAAATGCTGTCACTCGCAAACAACCTTAAACGGTAACCATGCGCAGAGCTTCCAGACTGATTGCAGCCGTTCTTTTGCTCTCCACACCGCTGCCTGATGCAAATGGAGGCGATCAGCTTCCGGCATTCATCGAGGGGGCGATTCATCGGTACCTCGAAGCTGAATGGGGCATCGGCAACTTCCGCTGGGAAGCTGTATCAGCCGACCGGAATTTCGTTCTCCCGCCGGGGGCGGAAATCGAAGTCGAAGGGAAGTGCAAACCGCGTGGAAAAACGATCGTTCAGTTGAAGGTTCTTCAGAACGGCAAACTTATCCGCAGGATACCGGTCGGTCTCGAGATACGGGCTTTCGCACTCGCGCCAGTGAGCAATATGCGACTTGCAAGACACACGGTTATCGATGGGACGAACTTCAGATTTGAGCGCGTTGAAGTGACTTCAACAGGCGGCAAGTGGCCTGAGAACATGCGTGAACTGACACAAGGTATCTGGTGGACACGACGTAAGATAGAAGCGGGGAACATCCTGAGATGGAATGATCTTGAAAAACGTCCTGCGGTCCTCAGAGGCGATCATGTTCTGCTTGTCGCCAAGAATAACGGAGTGACGATCTCAGCGGCGGGAATCGCTCTTCAAAACGGTGGCATTGGACAACGAATCCGGGTCGAGAACAAGACCAACGGGACAATGCTTATCGGTGAGATTGAAAGCAGAGCCACCGTCCGGGTAAAGGGAAGGGCAGGAAGATTAAAAGGGTGAGCCGATGAACAACAATCGAATATTTGCAAGATCAATTCTGTTGGCAACGGCATGCCTGATTCTGTCGGCCGGAGCATCGGCGCAAACGATCAACAGCGTCGTCGCGCGTTCGCTGTTCGCCGACAAGAAGGCATTCTATGAAGGGGACATAATCACTGTCCTGATTATGGAATTCACCGAGGGCGCGAGTGAGTCGAACACCAGGACGAACTCCGATAACCGCCTCGACGCCGATGCAAACATCAGTGGCGGGATGACCGATTTCCTGCCCTCCTTCGGGCTCAACTCCACATTGGCAAATCGCCACCTGGCGGAAGGAACGACGAAAAGCCGAGGGACCCTGAACAGTAAAATGACGGCGATTGTGACGGAGGTGCTTGAAAACGGTCTGCTCTCGATCCAGGGTACGCGGATGATCGAGATCAACGGTGAAAAACAAACCACCATGCTTACCGGAGTGATACGCCCGGAGGATGTCCATTCTAACAATACGGTTTACAGCTTCAACATCGCCAACGCACAGATCTCATACACCGGTAAAGGAATGGTGACACAGGCCGGCAAGCCCGGCATAGTGGCCAGGGTCTGGAATTGGATATTCTGATGAAAAATCGCAATTGGATCGCAATACTCGTGCTGGTTCTGCTGACGACGCAGTTGGCTTCCGGCCAAACGAGGATCAAGGATATCGCGGATGTTGAGGGCATCAGCGAGATCCCATTGATCGGCTATGGCCTGGTTGTAGGGCTCGATGGTACCGGCGACAGTCCTCGTTCGCTGTTCACGACACAGGCTATGGCGAACATGCTCGAGCGTTTCGGCATGTCGATCAAAAGCAGCAGGGTCCGGGTACGCAACGTCGCCGGAGTGATGGTAACCGTTCGGCTCGATGCCTTCGCCAAGCAGGGACAGAGAATCGACGTAACTGTCTCCTCGCTGGGCGATTCGCGGAGCCTACAGGGCGGAACCCTGCTGCTCACACCCCTGGTTGGGACCGACGAGGAAATCTACGGAGTAGCGCAGGGACCTATCAGCATCGGCGGATTCGCGGTGGAATCGGCGGGGGTCAGCATAAGGCAAAACGTGAACTCCGTCGGGCGAATTCCCAGTGGATTCCTGGTAGAACGCAACGTCGGTACGAACCTTGGGCAGATCGAATATTTCCGCTTTGCGTTGCGAAAGAGCGATTTCACGACGGCGAGAAGAATGGCAGACGCGATCAACGCGGCATTCGCGCTGAACGTAGCGTCGGCGCTCGATCCGATCAGCGTTGAAATAGACATACCGCCTGACTATCCCGGCGGAGCTATTGGGATGATCAGCGACGCCGAGATAATCGAGATAGAGCCCGACGTCGCGGCGAAAGTTGTGATCAACGAGCGTACGGGCACGGTCGTAATCGGATCGAATGTCCGCCTCTCTAATGTTGCGATCAGTCACGGCGCACTCTCGATCTCGATTGTCTCGACCCCGATCATCAGCCAGCCCGGACCGTTCGCACCGGGCCGGACCGTGGTACAACGTGTAACCCAGATCCAGGTTCAGCAGGAAGGGACCGGGGTGGTCGTAATCGAACAGTCGACGAACGTCGGCGATGTTGCCGGCGCGCTCAACAGCCTTGGCGTTACGTCACGCGAGATCATCTCGATCTTCCAGGCGTTGAAGGAAGCCGGGGCCCTACAAGCCGATCTGGTGATAATCTGATGAAAGTCGGCGGAGAATACAGGATACCGACTGAAAAGATCTTCCCGCTGAGCGGGAAGGATAAACCGATACCCGCGAATGTAGCGGAACCAGAGCTCTACCGTGCAGCACAGGGCTTCGAGGCCTATTTCGCGCGCTACCTGCTCGAAATGATGCGCGGACAATCAAACCTTTTCGGCAAATCGTCACCCGGTACGGATATCTACCAGGGCCTGTTTACACAAGCGCTCGGCGAGGAAATTGCCGGTACGGGTTCATTGGGCATAGCCGAGATGATCTATCGGCAAATAACCGAAGAACAGGGGATCGACCCTTGGGTTACACGCGATGTTAATGCACGCAGAAAGATCGATCCTCGGATAGAGAGATATACCGCACCGATCGTCAGGGCCGCGGAAAGGCATCATGTCGACCCGGACTTGATCAGGGCGGTGATCAAGCAGGAATCCAACGGCGAGAGAAACGCGGTTTCGGACAAAGGCGCTAAAGGGTTGATGCAGCTGGTCGATTCGACGGCGGCGGAAATGGGGG
>SDBV01000872.1_pt1 | contig 43993 bp, 28 predicted proteins | sample 2277081 | NCBI WGS metagenome assembly SDBV01 (sample SAMN10402039, study PRJNA504765) | marine sediment metagenome | isolation source: marine sediment core GS10_PC15, 223 cmbsf | place: Arctic Ocean: Southern Knipovich Ridge | collected 2010
TACAAGCTTGTCCAACTTTTCAATTTGAAAAGTTGCCTCCAATTCCCTTCGCTTACCAATGACGGTGTTTGTCGAGACGCCCAGCATGTCCGCTAGGTGGTGGTTGTTGGTTTCAGGGAAATGTCTGAGGAACTCCGCGATGACTTCCCTCTTTTCGTCTCTGCCGAGTTGGCGGCGAGCGTAGTTGAGAATCAGGGCGACCTCACTCTTTTCCTGCTCCGAAGCAAACTCTCGGATGATTTCTGGGCATTCGATGCCAAGCTCTACCGAGATTTCCTTCTCGTCTTTTCCATAAATGATTTCGCCCTCCGTGTCCGTTAAGATTGGGATAAGGACACCGTATCGTTTAATCATTTCTCTCAGAAACTCCGATGCCCCCGTTTTCGCGTCGGCGGGCCGGGATGGTAATCGTTTCGGCATGATAGTAACTCTCCTCTCGAAGGATCGATTGTGAATAAGTGACCGTGCGATCAGCTCGCATGGTCGTAGTAGGATAATGCTCCTGATGCACTGCTAGCGCAGCAGGAGCGGTGTAATCCGGGGTTGAGTGCCGGAGAAACCGGTGCAAAAGGGCCTTTCGGACACTGGGATCAAGACCCCGCCCGAAAAAGGGCGGATGCCAACCAACATACACGGCCGTGCATGGCGGTCGGCGTGGAGCGAATGCCAGAGCTACTGGCAAAGAATTCCGTCGAAGTCGCTCCCCCATCCGTGAAGGCAGCATCTTAGCATACGGCGTGTCTTTCGGAAATACGAATTGGATACGAATTCTCTGAATGGTTCAGATTGGTGTAACGCATGTCATAGGTTGGTTGAACTATAGGATGAACAGGTCACGGAAGTACGGTCGCTTCATGTTTTGCCATGGCCTAAGTGCTCCGCAAGTTGAGATTACGAGCTTCCTGTTTTGCAGCACTCGCAGAATTTATGAATTTTGACAAGTCCCTGCCGATCCGGCCGGGGGAGCGTGCTATGAGAATAATGAAATTTTCGTTTTGCTCCACTCTTGCATCCTGATTCAAGTTCACGACAAAGCAGAATAACGTGGAGCGGACGAGTCCGATCTGAGGGAAATGCTTTGTTTTATAGGGTTTTCGGTGCCTGAAGGCTGCTGAGTAGTCTGGCGTGGACGAAAAGCGAATTTGTAAATTCACGACCGACAATTATAGCACGCCATTAAAGATCAATTCACAACAAACCACATTCAGCGGGGCTATCAGAACACGAAAACCCTGTTTGCGCTCGTTAGGATAAAGCACGGAGATCCGTTTTGTAATCGTTTGTGATGTGATTGTAATTTGAGCGGGGCCAGAAACACGAAGTCGTAACAGTTCGTGTTATGGAATGGTAAACATGGGTTTGTAAAAACGCACACTTCATATACTCTGACACATGTGGGTTTACAAAGTAGTGAATATGTGATAGATTATTTGTCAGCAACGGAGTGCGAGTCTCGGTGAGCTACCGAATGGGTTGCAATGAATGTAAGAAAGGCCAAAGCTGAAAAGCTAAGGCCGGCTGAAGCCCCCAGCCATTTGGCTGGGGGCTTTTTTTGATCAAACATAGAAATGAGGGACACAGTTCCCTAGAGAGGAAGTAAGATGGTGATACGTTACCCAGGTGGAAAGCAAAAGCTTCACAAACGGATCGTGATGATCCTGCGGATCATGTTGCGCTACAATGAGATCGAAGAGTACAGGGAGCCGTTCTTCGGAGGAGGCGCTGTCGGTCTTAATCTAATGAGGTCAGTCGGACGCAACTATCGAGTCTGGATCAGCGATGAGGATCCTGGTATTTCGGCTTTATGGACATCCATAATTCAATGCCCCGAGGAGTTGAAAGACCTCGTAAAGGCGTTTACTCCGACCGTCGAGAAATTTGACGAATTCAAAGAATTTCTTCTGGAGGACACGGGCTGGCTGCCACAGGATATGGTTGAATACGGTTTTAGAAAACTTGCTCTGCATCAGATTTCGTGGTCCGGGCTCGGAACAAGGGCGGGCGGTCCACAAGGGGGTAGATTGCAGACCTCCAAATACGACATCGGCTCTCGATGGCACCCCGAGAAAATAATGCGGCAGATTGATGAAATTCACCGCCTGTTTTTGCGATTCCGGGTGGAAGCGTGGGAGTGTACCACCGACGATTTCGAGTGGCTGCTTGATCCACGTAGTTATTTGTTGATCTACCTAGACCCACCATACTGGCAGGCCGGTGGTCAACTATACCAGTACTCTTTCACGGAGAGAGATCACGCGAGACTCGCTGGTATTCTCCGTGAGACACCGGCACGTTGGCTTTTGTCCTACGACGATCACCCAGCCATTCGGAGCTTGTACAGCTGGGCCGACATCGAAGAAGTCGAGGTGGGTTATAGTATTTCGAAGGGGCGGAACACGCGGAAGACCGAACTGCTAATCACGCGGGACCATTTTCTGGGGACCTGCTGAGAAGAAGTGCGACCGACCCCACATCCCTGCGGGATGTGGGGTCGTTTTTGATCAAACACAAATGAGGAGGTATGAATATGAGATTTACAAAAGCATTCTTCGAACTACCCGCAATAGATCAATGCCTATTTGTCGAAAAAGAGATTGCAGACATAGAAGCCCGAATCGGGCGACATGTAAACGCTGCCGGCGACCACACCGCACGGCAACAAATAGAGGCGATACGGCGGAAGGCCGTAGAGTACGGGGTGTGGGCAGAGTAATCGATATCTAAACAAAGTGAAAGAAGGAGTTGTAGAATGCAAAAGTTAGAAACTGAACTGTGGCAAGTCCATTACGACAATAGACTGGGATCGTATCTCATATCAGAATCGGACGAGTCGCAATGGTGTGACGACATAGAAGCAATGTCGTTTCCAGACGCCCTTGCCAAGCTGATCGATATGTATGAAACAGAATTGGCACGCTGGCAAAAACCAACACCCGAAGACATTGCGAAGATTTGGGGGTTGTCGCAAGATAGCGCTGCGGAGCTAATTGCGGACGTGATATCGGATTGTGAGAGAATGCTTGCACATATCCGAAACGTGAAAACACCTGATGAATATGTGGAAGCGTTTGAAAAGTGTCGGGGCGATAATTGAAAGGAAGCCAATACCCCCATCCGCTAGCGGATGGGGGTTATTACTTTGTACTGATATCCAACGACGTAGTTGGATTTATTTTGTTTGTTCGCAGATAGGAGTTTGATTATGAGTATGTTAGATTTAGATGGTGAAGTGGTGGTGCTATCGTATAGCGAAGAGGATTTTGTCCACATGGACCATACTGTTTTTTCAACCTATGCAGAATACCAGAGTGCATTCGATCAAAACGTAGCTGAGATTGTTGCCGCTGGTGGTCGAGTCCACATTATAAAGTTTGACCAAGCGTCATACTTACAGTTTTTGGTTGATACCGACCAAAATCCGACAACGCCAGAAGAGGACTCGGTTGCTTGCGCCAGGTGGGCGCAGTGGCAAGCGTGTCAGATACCATCCGATGAATTGAAGGTTTATCAAGATTGAGAAGGATCTAACCAACCCCCTTCGCGGGCCGCGAAGGGGGTTTTATTTTACTCGCACCGCCGCCAGTTTCATCATAAAGCCATACATCGGCTTATATCGTTTCTCGTCGTATTGGCTTAGATCATCTTTCTTTTCCACCTCTGCAACTCGCCATTGTGCAGCGCCAAGAGCTTCTTTCGTGGTGAGTTTGTGCCAATGATTGGCAACGAATTGCCCGCTCTGATTTAATTCGCGTGGTTAAATTCATTCAGCAGGATAAACACAACTCCCACTGCCTCCTTGAGGCAGTGGGAGTTTAGATGAACTGAATTAAAACTTCCCCGAGTTTATTCAACTGTTTTATTCTTTCGAGTTATTTCCAGCGATCCCATACCGCATTGCTCTGATCTGCACGAAATGCCTTGTTTTGCAGTGTTTTACGCTGTGCTGGGGAATGAAAGGGCGCGTCAGGGATTGAAATAAATGTGGGTGGCAAAGTCCCGTAGAAACGCAATTTACAACTTCTGCCACCGACATTCACGAAGAAGAACAAATCCAATCGCTGAACATACGGAAGGGAATTAGCCGACCCGCCCTTTAACAAAAACATAATCAGAAGGCATGAGTGTTGTAGACATATGATCCATTAAGACCTACGAGAATATCGGGTTGTCTTTGTGCCCCGCTGTCGGTGGCAATTGTCGCGCGCCATTAACAATCACATCACAACAAACCAACTTGAGCGACCTACATTAGATAAACGCACATAGATCCGTTTGTAATTGTTTTGATCGTGGGGGCAAAACTCAAATTCATAAATTTTTTGCGGGGTTGAAATCGTTTGGGTTGATTTTCACAACAGAAGTTGGTATGATGTTTTTATTGAAAGTTTTTTACCAATACCAAAAAGATAAGGAGTTGAAGATGAAAGAATATCGTGTGAAAATAAAAAAAACCATAGAGGTCGATGTATGGGTGGATGCCAGCGACGAAGATGAAGCGAAAAAGAAAGCGTTTTGGTGGAACCCAAACTGCGTGGAGGGGGAGTATTCGTCACCAGGGCGTTACATTAGCGAGGGTGGAAAAGTTAAAGATGATATCGAGCTGTATTATGAGGATGCAGAATGCGTGGATACCGATATTCTTGATTGTGAAGAGGTAGTAGGTGAGGACGCAAAGAAGAAAGAAGAGGTGTTATAATGATTACAAAAAAACTAGCGAACACATTTGAGATGTATCACGCAGGGCTAAAAGATGGTGATCTCGATATAATCGAAGAGGTCAGAACACACTTGAAAGAGTTGGTTGCTAATGGCAACGAAGAGTTTTTGGATGTGTTGATAACGGCAATTGAGCAAGGATTAGCTACCATGATACCTTGCCCAGAGTGTGGTGGATACACCAGCGTGGGACACATGGAGTGGTCTGCTATAGTGTGTTCACATTGTGGGGGCGAGATTGAAAACCCAGAGCAAAGTGAGCAAACCCTAGACTTTATCGATGAGATCGCGGCTGACAACATCGCCTCTCACGACACTGGACGAGTTGAGTTGAGTTGAAACGAATTAGACTAACTCCCTCACCGCACGCGGTGAGGGAGTTTTAAGAAAGCGAGTAGAAGAATGAAAAAGTATTGCGTAACAACAACATCGATTGTGAATGCAGAAGTGCAGGTGTGGGCGCAGGATGAAAAAGAAGCCGCCGCGAAGGTATGTGGCTGGGAGGGTGATGTCAGCAATAGTAACGGGCAGGGGTGGACACGTGAGTATTATTTGGGTGATGATCTTATCAGTGAGCGGGTCTATTACGATTATGATTGCGAATGTGCCCCGGGCGTAGTGGTGAATGTTGCAGAAATTGAACCACGCCCATCAGAAGAAATACCATACCCGACCTATCGCATTGCCACACCTATGGGCAAGAATGTTGAGGAGCTTGAAAAAGCAGAGTGGGGTTTGGTGCTTGAAGAAGAATGTCAGGAGCTTCTGGCAGTTTTGCAGAGTCGTAAGTGAGTAGGTTAGGATTAGACTAACCCCCTTCGCGGGCCGCGAAGGGGGTTTTATTCTACTCGCACCGCCGCCAGTTTCATCATAAAGCCATACATCGGCTTATATCGTTTCTCGTCGTATTGGCTTAGATCATCTTTCTTTTGCACCTTTGCAACTCGCCATTGTGCAGCGCTCCGAGCTTCTTTTGTGGTGGGGTTCTGGTAATGATAAACGACGAATGGACGCACACCCCCGCCGTGAAAATGCACCTGCACATCAGCACAACGAACCATAGACTCGGGTTGATACACCAGCACCCAGATTTTTTTCACCAGTTGCCTGATATGCCCTTTGAGCCGTTCTCGTAATCGGATCAATTCTTCACCATCTGCTTTTTCAAGTGCCGCAACAATAGTGGTGGTCTCCTCTAATGTCTCTGCCTCGGTGTTGTTGTGTTGCCTAGGCCATTCGTTTGATGACCTTGATCTTATTGTTCATTCCTTCCAGGAGGCTGGAAACGGAAGAAAGAAAACACCGCTAATTTCGATTGTGATTGAATAGCGGTTTGGGCATCAAGAAACCCACCCCGGCCTGCCGGGGTGGGTTTTGGTTGTTCTTGATACCTGCCTCTTCAACTCCCTCGTCCTGCTGCTTCAAGACATTGCTGAGAGCGGAGCAGCCGACATTTCCAAGAAGGAAGGCCAAACGGTGGCGGAGCGGAATGGCCCGCCCCTTTGCTTTCCATCGGTTTCAGCTTCGCTAATCGTACTCATTCAATCCGTTAGGCTGTCAAGGAACGGGCGAAACTCCGGCTCCAATTGACGGGTGGCGTCGAAGAGCTTCTTGAATGGTGTGTTCGCGTAGCACTTGAGCAAATCATCCTCACCGATCTGTCCGTGCTGGAGACACATGCTTGCTGTTTCGTCAGAGAATTCACGACGGAGCACGTTGGGGAGCAGATCCCGCAATGAGCCGAACGGAAGGCGTGGGAAGTCGGGATGATGTTTCTGTACTCGATCAAGCAATGCAGACCACCACTTGGCGAATCTGGACTGCGGATTGCTGCTGTGTGTTCGATACCAAACAGTCTTTCGACTTGTCACGGGCAACACTTCCCGACCATCGAGAAAGGGAGCCACGGCATCAGCGATCTCACGCCACAGCAGATGTTCGCCATAAACCCCAGTTTTCGGGCGGGGGCCGACAATCCAGGAATCGGCGTCAGTTGACTTAATGCCAACGATAGCTGCATGAGGATGAGTCGTCCGAAGTGCATATCCATTCGTACTCAACTGCCCGACCTCTGAGGCACCAAAGGCACAGTTTACACAGACACCCAGTAGAGCCCGGCCAAAAGAATCCGTATGCTGTGCGATGATGCCGAGTTGCTTTGGTGAGTAAGTCTCTTTCGTGTTCGTCTGGAAAACGACTCCGCGTGTGTCTTCGCGTAGTTTTTCCGGGCTGCGGCGAATCTTACTGGTTCCTTTTGGTTCCTCCCATTTATAGGCCGGATGGCTGTCAAGCCAGGAGAGGAACCGAAAGAACTCCTTGTTCATGTCGTGCGCATGATCCCGCGAACAGCGGTTACCCTTCTTGGTCAAGGGGCGATTGCGCCAATAAGCCGCCATATTCTGGATTTGGGGAAGATTGAGCTTCCAGAGCGGGATGTCTTCATGATGATTCTTTATGTAACCAAGGCGGTCCTGGCACTTCCTTACCCGGCTGACGAGGTTACCTTTGTCGTCACGCTTTCCTGTGTTGTGCAGGTGCTTGCTGTAGACATCTATCGCCTCGTGCAGTGTTCGAGTTTCGGCGTCGAGAGGATTATCGGGAATCGCTTCACGTCGAAGCGCAGCAGTTGCATTGGTGGCCCATCGGTCGTCAATGCCACGCAGTGTTTGCTCAATCGCCCTGCTTACCTCTTCTTCGATCTCCTTTTTCAGGACACCATTTCCCGATGCCCAGAATTCCGGGTCTGCCACCTGGATGGGTACGCCCCAGGATTGCAGTCTGTGAATAAGGGACACGTCTTCCGCGGCTTGCCCAACGTTCGCCTTTGCCTGATTTGTAGCATAGACCTTCAGCGGCGGTCCCGACGCAAGACGCATCGCCCACGGAAGGGTCCAGTTGGCCCAAAAGTCGATGGCGAGTTCCGCGCATTGCCGGTCGAAAAGATCTCGGATGTAGTCCAGCCGTCGCTGGGCTTCCGCCTCGGTGGTATCCCTGGCGTTTCCTACTTGGAATCGCTGAGGTTTACCGTCCATTGATCGACCGACCATTGGACGCCAACGGCCTTGCGAATCGGGCTTCGGGAGGCGACCTCGGTTGCTCTTGGGAGGCATGGTTCCGGGCAGATATCAAAGTGAAACTTCGTAACTTCCATGGTCATGATACGGCTAAAATTCGCCCAAATCAACCCACAAATTCGCCCACTTATTCGCCCAATGGAAGAATTGCCCTGCGTCACGAGATCGGCGTGGATGCCGTAAGTGCTTACGTAAAAAGAGTTTAGAAGCACTGGCGCATGAAAAAAGCCCGTGTGAAACGGGCTTAAAAGTACCCCCTAGGGGAGTCGAACCCCTGTCTTCGGACTGAGAATCCGATGTCCTGGGCCACTAGACGAAGGGGGCAAGCGTCTCAATTCCAGTATATTTTCTTAGGCGAGATGTGCAATAGGGTGGGCATCATTCCAGCCTGATAATTGCTGCATTCTAAGATACTTCGGTCGGAAACGTCGCGGCCTTCATTGAATATGACGTGACTTCTCCACTTATTGGGGGGGACGTGTCCGCGGTGCAAAGCGTGGCAGCAGGCGCCCGGTCCACTGCATGTAGTCGCGGTAGCGGTCGCCGAACTTGGCGATCATCATTCGTTCCTCCTGAGGAATCCGCGTTGCGCACAGCAGGACCAATCCGCCGAGCCATAGCAGGCCGATGAACCAATTGGCTGTGATGGGGAAGAATGTGGCCGAGAAGAGAAGTGCCCCCGTGTAGATCGGATGACTGATCCGCCGATAGGGACCGCTGGTTACCAGAGTGTGGTTCTCTCTGATTTTCAACGTCACGCTCAAGTTCTTGCCCAGGCTATGATCGCTCCATGCCAGAAACGCCAGAGTGGCCGCGGCCATGGCGACGCCCGCCCAACGGACCCATTCGGGCAGTTCGAACCGACCGAAGGCGATGTGCTGGGGAAACCCCATATAGAGAATCAGGGCTATCGACCAGAGTGTCGCCAAGACGCCGAGCATGGCCGTGTCCAGCGGGTGCTTCTTCATCGCGGGCCAGCTTGCTTTGCGATCGATCTGCCGGCGATAGGGCCAGCGGATGGCTTTCATCAGGACCAGCAGCACGATGACGGCTACTTTGAAAGGGAAGTCGTTCACGGTAATCTGCCTTTGCACCCTTGCAAAGCCGCCAGCGGCTATTGGCCGGCGGCGACGACCGGTTGGGGTGGCCCGAGCGCGGCGGCCTTGGCCAGCGGGTTGGTCGACTCGGTGAGTCGGGCACGCAAGAGCCAGGGGCCCCAGAAATCGTTCACCTTGAACAACAACGTGTTGGCGCCCGGCTTCAGGTGCAACGGAACGGTGTCCCAGTCGTACCAGAAGGGCTGCGATACGAGGCGCTGCATGATCTTTTGCCCGTTGAGCGTCACTTCGAACATGTCGGCCGTGCTCAAGCGAAGGTAGACCACCTTTTCGGTGTCACTGTGGATCGTCGTGAAGGCGTAGGCCGTGGCCAGATCCATGACGCCGAACAGGCCCTCGAAGTTGAGGATGGCCGTGGGGTCTTCCAGTTTGACATCCTTCCATGCGGCCTGGACATCGCCTTTGCCGGGATAGGTTTTGGTGAAATCAAGCTCGTTCTCCGGGCCGTAGGCCGTTTTCAGGCCGTTTGCACCCGTGTTCTCGAACGGTCCGCAGACCTTCCAGTCGCGGATCAGCCCGTTGTTGCCGGTGATCTCGACCACGTAGTTGGTGATCAGCTCGACTTCCTCAGGCTTGATCCAGTTCTGATTCTTCAGCCGCATCTTCTCGACGCATGCCTTCCACTGCTCGGGCGTCTTTTGGGCGGCCGTCACCGTTCGGTACAGCGAATGGCACTGAATACAGCGGACTTCCGCCGCGGCGGCCGGATCGGTGAAGATGGCCGGGATCTTCTGGTTGGCCTCGGCGGCCAGTTTGGCGCTTTCTTGGGCATCGTAGTTGGGCAAGTCGTCCAGCCCGGGAAGGTTGTCCCATTGGGCGCCCAGATCGACCCAAAGCGAGAACAGGGCCTTTTCCTCATCGGTAAGCGGTGCGTCGGGCGGACACTGATTGACCTTAGCGGCGTGAACGAAGCAGTATCCATGCAACCGCCAGATCAATGGCGAGCGTCGCGCGAAGCCGGGATGAATCAACTTACCGATGCGGTTGTCGGCCGAACAGTTGAGGTTGAGATAGGCCCGACTGAACGCCGCCGCATTCAAGTGGTAGGCGTAAATGGTATCTTCGACCGTACGTTGGAAAACCAACTCGTTCCCGCCCGAGAGGTCCAATCCACCCGGTGCATCGGCACGGTTGTGGCAGCGAACGCACTTGGCCTCGATGAGCGGCATCAGATCGCGGCGGAAGTCGACGGTCCGGCGCTCTTCGACGGGCGTGAGCAGTTCGACCGGCGGCTTGCGACCGGCCAGCGGCGTTTTGAGGAACTCGGGACTAATGCTCCGCTGCTCGTGACAACCGACACACTGTCGGTTTTCGCCCGGCCGGACCCAAACCCAGGTCAACGCATCTTGCAACGCCATGTCGTTCTCGTCGAGCACTTGCCAGTGCAGCACGGTGTCGGCCGGCACGCGGACATGGAACGAGCCGTCCTCTTCGACCGGGGCCTCGCCGATGACACGTTTCTGCTCGAAATTGCTGATCGAATTGGTCGACGAGCCGAACGTCGAGTAACCCACGCCGGGAAACATCGTGCGGAATTGCTCATCACCCTGCTCGGTGACGCCAAAGCCTTCGATGATCCGCACCTTCTTGATCTGGCCGGGAGCAATGTAGGCCTCTCGGCCGGTTTGGCCCTCGTAGGCGTTCAGGCACAGCAAAGTGCCGCTATCTTGGCCGAGGATACGTGTGTCGGGAATGACCCGCGGTACGGATTGCGGGATCAGCGCAATGGGGTTCAGCGATTGGAATTTCGCGTCGGTGTAGATCGGCTCGCCCAGTTTCTTGTTCTGCAAGTCGAACCAATACAGGCCAAATTGTACCTTGGGGCCTTGCGGCGCATTCCCCCAGGCCGGCGCCGCCGACCAGCAGACAATCAACCGTCCGTCGGGCATGGGGTACGGATCGCGATACCGTCCGCCGGGCGAATCCGCGCTGAATGGTTGAACGTCGGGCGTAAGATTCTCGACCGTGGTCGGATCGTCCGGATCGCCGGGCGTGACCATCCCCAGCCATCCGGCTCCATAGGCCGCGTGAAAGATGCTGTCGATATAAACGAGCCGCCCGTCGGGCATTTCGCGTTGCTTCCAGCGGAACTGCCCGCGCTGGTTGCCGAAGAAGTTGACGAAGCCCGTGCCGTCGGGGTTCATGGTGAAAAAGGCCGAGGCCCCCGAAGCATGGAACCGGATGCCGTGGTGCTGCCAGCTTTGCATCAACACGCGGCCGTCGCGAAGCACGATAAACTCCGAGTCGGAACTGACGTTGAAGGTCACCTGCTCGACGTTCGAGCCGTCGGCGTCGCAACGATGTCCCAGCCGGGCAAAATCGCGGTCGTATTCGTCGCGGTTGCGCTCGGGTGTCATGGCCACATGCCGGGTGGAAGAAAACAGGATCCGCCCGTCGGGTAGGTAGCAGGGCGAACAGACGTCGCCCATCCCGTGCGTGATCTGCCGTTTCTCGGATCCGTCGGCGTTCATCTCCCAAACTTCCCACGCCGCTTCGGCCGTCTTCTTACCGGCGAAGATGATTTTCTTGGCATCAAAAGAGATTTCCGGTTCCTCGGCTGCGAAGAAGTCCTCGGTCAGGTTGGTGACTTGCCCGTCGGGCGTCGGCGGCGAGAGCCGAACAATATGGGCCCCCTGTATATGGGCCGACTGTCCGAAATGGAACATGAACGGCTCGAAATGAATGCCCGGCGTGCCGTCCGGTTTGTTGGGCACCCGCAGAAAGATGATCGCCTCGGGTGAGGCGGGCGGCGTGTCTTGGGCAACGGCCAAGGTCGTGGCCAGAAGAGCAGAGCCGAGTGTAAACGCGGTGATGATTGATCGTGTCTTCATTTGTTCGACCTCGAAATGGAATTTCGTGATAATGGAAGTTCTTCCGCCTTTGCGCCGCGTGGCCGCGGCGGCTAAACGGTTCTCATTTGTAGCTGGACTCTTGCAAATTGGTCCCCTCTCCCTCTGGGAGAGGGTTAGGGTGAGGGCTTGCGTGTCTTTTCTATGCCCTCACCCCCGGCCCCTCTCCCAAAGGGAGAGGGGAGATTGAATCTGCGTTTTGCAAAAGTCCAGTTATAACGTCATCAGGAACGCAACCAGATCTTGGATTTGCTGGGGAGTTAGTTTCGACGTCTCGCCGTGCAGGTCGTCTTCGTTCAGCGTGGTGAGGACCTCGTGGAGTGTAGCGGCCCGACCGTCGTGCAAATAGGGGGCCGTGCGATAGAGCTCTAACAGCGACGGCGTGTCGAACTCCTCGCGATTGGCAAAGTCCCGTTCCCCCAGTGTACCGACGTCATACTTCTCCAGGTTCGTATAGTGCGGGCCGCGGTGGCACAGGTTGCACTGGGCCTTCTTGAAAACTTCCTTGCCACGCTGGGCCTGTTCGTCGGGTGTGCCGTCCGCGTTACGATGCCAGGGGCTGGGGATAAACGGCAGGCCACGAAGATAGACCGACACGGCGTCGATCTCCTCTTGCGTGGGCGTGTGGAACTCGACGAACAAGAACCCTTTTTCGACGGCCGCTTCCATCTTCGGCCGCACGCCACGCCACATCGACGGCGGTGTCTCGGACGAGCCGACCAGCGACTTGGCGTTCTTCGGGTTGGTCATCCCGTCGTTCAGCAGGTCCCAGTTCAAACCATCGGCCCGGACTTGCGGATGACAACTAGCGCAACTCAGCCAATGTTGAAAGCAATGCAAGGCGTCGTGGAAGAGGAACTCGCCCTTTCGCTCGGCGGTCATGGGTTGTGCGGGGCCCAGCGCGATCTGGCCGATCACTCCGGTCGCCGCGGGATCGAGAATCGTCACCGTGTCGGAGAAGTAATTGGTTACATAAACCGTACCGTCGGCGGGCGAAACGGCAACCGATGTCGGTCCCAACCCGGCCGAGTCGACCCGCCGGATGACGCCCGGCTTCGACCACAACAGCCCCAGGTGGACATGAGCTCGGGCCATGATCTTCGGGTCGGTGGTTTTGATCATTTCGTGCAACTTGGGCAGATTCAGGACCGAGAGTTGGTGGATTCCGCGATGCGTAATCAACAGCGAGGCGCCGTCCTTGGAAACCGCCACGCCGCACGGATTGGCCGCCCCGGAGTGGACCTTGTCCAATAGCAGTGTGACGACCTTTTCGTTGGGATCGGCCAGCGGGATGACGGTCAGGGCGTTGGTTTGGACCCAGCCTTGGTTCAATTGGGTCGGCGCCACGTTGGCGTTCGGTCGCAGGTGGACGCTATAGGCATACTTGCCGTCCGGCGAGACCGCGATGCCCTCGCTCATCAGCATGGCGGTGGGCGAATGTTTTTCGGCAACCACCTGCCGACTGGCCGTGTCGATCACTGAGACGTACGCCGAAATGGCCTCCTCGGTGGCCGGCTGGTGCGAGAGCGAGTTGCTCACCAGCAGCGTCTTCCCGTCGGGGGTGATGGCCAGGAAACGGGGCGCACGGCCGACCTTGATTCGGGCTACCTCTTTCCGTCCGGCGACGTCGATGACCGACACGTCGTCGGAGATGTAGTTGGCCGAATAGAGCGTCTGCCCATCGGGCGAGAGGCACAAACCGGTCGGCTCGAAGCCGCATTTCACCTCGGCCGTCACGACGCCTTGGCTGGGGTCGATGAAACCGATCGAGTGGTCCAGTGTATTGGCCACCAGCACGACAGCACCGTCCGGCGTGACGGCAACCCCGGTCGGCCAGCGGCCCACGGGAATCTCTTTGACCACCGTCCGCCCGGCGACGTCGATCACCGCCAGCGTATCAGCCGAGTGATTGGTGACGTAGGCCGAGGCCCCGTCCGGCGAAAAGGCCACGGCCATGGGTGACTTGTAGACCGGCGTTTGCCCGTCTTGGGCCGCCGCCGCACCAACGAAGAAAACGAGGACGGCCATGGTTAAGACAGGCAGGAGATGTCGGCCCGTTGTGTGGACATGCCGAGTGAACATTCGCTTCTTCCGTGTTGCGGTCGCGTGGAGGTTGCAGGTGGGCTGGGGGTCCCGATAGGAGGGATAGCGGAGCGATAGTACGTCCGCAAGCCAGCATAACGCCACGGCCCGCAGTCGTCAACGTTCTTTGGTGCGGCAAGGTTCAGTCCCGAAGGGACGGCAGTCAATAGCCCATAGTGTTAACCTTGGGAACCGGAGTGTTACCACAGAGTGCACAGAGCACACAGAGCAAGCAAGAAGAGTTCATGAGAAAACAGAATGGCCCCTTCGCCACTTCGTCTCGTTCTCTGTGACCTCGGTGGTTTTGTCCATTGTGAAGCGTTGCGGCTTGGGGTCGGGAGGCGACAACGAAAAAGCCCCACCGGAAACCGATGGGGCTCTGAGAAGTGCGCGGATTAAGAACTATCTTCTACGAATACGATACGCCAAGAGACCCAAAGCGCCCGTCAACAATAGGAGGATGGTGGAGGGTTCGGGGACGATGGTGATCGTCCCGTCGATGACGGTCAGTGGCACCGGCTGCATCGGCTGTGTATAGAACTCGGTCCATTCTTCGACTACGGTCTGGCTGGCGATAAAATCCCAGGTTCCAGACTCAAAACCGGTCGTATCGATAGTCACGGTCGCGATGAGTCCGTTGAGTTCGGCCTCGGGGCCTGGCTGAGATGGGTCAATAGGATCCTCGGTGATCACTGTTGATTGCCACAATTGGGGATACAGCCCCGGATTATCTAGACTCCAGCCTTTGTCTCCGTCGTTAGGCAGCGCGCCGAAGATCGTGTCGGTCAGAATGTCGGCATAAGAGATAGCCGGTCCGAGTGTGCCGCCAACTTCGGGACCGCCGTCACCAACCTGCAATTCCAATATCATCAGTACCGCCGTTTCGGCTGTTGCGCTACTGATGAAGATTTGAAAGGTCTGACCGGCCGTGTCGGGGAGGAGGTGCTGCTCCCCGATGTCAATCATGGCTGACCATGCCGGGGATGTCGAAATCAAGAATACCAAGAGCCCTATTACTTTTGCTTTACCCATTTGTTCGTTCCTCTCGTTAGTTGTGCTGATCCAAGAACCGAATTAAAAAACCAAAGCTGGTAAGAAAACGAGCCAGAATCCCAAACCCCTTTTCCTTACGTTTTGTTTGAGTCGTTGCCAGAGTTGGGGCGACCTATCGTCCATAAGGACGAAGAATCCCCGCCTGCAAGAATCCGGAAACCGACTCAGAAAATGAGTCCCAGAAAACACCCAAGAGAACACGCCCGTAGGTTTATGGGCCGTTTCGTTCAGGTGCTAAGACGCTGCCTCGTGGCTTTCGTCAGATGTGAAGTCAAACAGAGTTAGTTCAAACCAGCCCCTAGTATACCAAACTCCCTATTCCTGTCAACCAGACCGCTTCCCCATTTGGGCGATTATTGAGCCATATGCCGCCCACCAGATTGGGCTATCTTCACTCATACGCACCGCTCCGAATCTCGCTAACCTTAGGCCCAACAACATCATGCAACGATTCAGACAGTCGGCCAAGTCTTGATATGTCAGGTGGTGGTTTTGCTTAATGAATTCGATTTCGTCGGCAGTCCAGATCGGCTTATGCGAGCGGCGCTCGCCGATTGCTCCTTGCCGTACTCCGTGTAAACCCGCTCCTAGGCGCCGTTGGGACTCCGGAATCTCCAGGGCATTATGGGGGAACTACGCCGACTATGCATGCCGCCCATTCGCGCACAACCACCAGGGCAAGCCTGTTTGCGCCACGCCCCCTAGCTTCCCACTCTTGACCATTCTCCCTGTAAGGATTTATCGCACCCTCAGATTCGAAAAAATCTTCCGTGGCCCAAAATATCCGGTAGGCAAATCGATGAATGTTTGCTAGATTCAGAACAATTGGACAGACTTTGATTGCTCAGTTGGCAACCCAAAACACACCCAGTTGGCCTGACTTTCCCGCCTCAGGCGATATGCAATCCTTGCGATGCGAACGTACGGACGACGAAGGTCCGCGGTTCGTTGATACCAAGCGCGTGAACCGACATGGAGGTGAACGGCATGGCAAAGAGTCGATATCCCCGCGTTGGCCACCGGCTGGCCCCAATGGCCCTGCGCGAAATGCTCGAGGCGCCTCTTCCGGCAAAGTTTTGTAACGGAGATGACGCCAATCTTCCGCAAAGGCTTTGCGATCTGGACGAAACCGCGTGGAAGCGGTTCTCTGAAGAAACATGCCAGGAGCTTGCGGCCGTAGTGATCAAGGCGATCGGCGGCGCGGCGCGGGCCCCCATGCCCATCGGAGACCGGCATATTCCGTCCATTCCCAAGGGTATGACCTTGGCCGACTTGGACTTGGAAGTGCGAACGCTCAACTGCCTTGTCGCGGCCGGCATTCACGAGCGACCGCAAGACCTGCAGACGATGACCATCGAGGGAATCCTGGAGCTCAAGGGGTTCTGGGTGAAATCGTTGATCGACTTGCTGACCGCCCTGGAGTATGTAACCGATCACCCCAAAGCCCAGAAGGCTTTGCAAACCGATTCGGTTATCGCGATCAAGGATCTGCAGGCGTCGCATCGCTATCCTCGGCCGGGCCATCGCCTTGCTCCGCAGACGCTCAAAGAAGTTTTGCTCGAGCGTCTTCCCGCGAATTTGGTTCGGGGGACGAGCTTCTCCGACCGTCGGCTGTGCGATCTGGACGAGACGGCGTGGGACGAATTGTCTTCCGACGCCATCAGCCAACTGGCCGGGCTGATTGTGATGCGTTTGGCCCGAGTGGTGAACTACCCGGCGCTGCTCGAGCGCCATCTACCCCGCCCGCCGGAAGGAATACAACTGGAGGAACTTCGGCTGGAGAATCGCACGCACCGTTGCCTGGAGCGGCAAAGGCTCGACTATCACCCGGAAAGCTTAAGCCAGTGGACGGTCGGCCAGTTGCTGTCGATTAAGGCCTTCGGCTCGAAATGCCTGGTCGACCTGCTTTCCTCGTTGGAAACGCAAGTCGCTAAGGAAGGCAAACTCGACGAGAGCCTAACGGCCGAAGCCGAGGCTTTCGGGAAGTTGCGCAAAGCGAGGAAGATCCAGTTTACCGACCCGCGACTGGGTGGGCTTCTGCGTGCAATTGACACCGAATCCAACACGATCCCGGAAATGGTCGATCGGTTGGTCAAGCGGCGGCTCGATCCACCCGACCCCGTGCGATTGAAGCAACAGCTTAGCGAACTTCGCGAGAAGATCGACCAGCTTGGCGACATCCCCTTGGAGGAAGAGCTGATCCAGATCTTTACTCCCGGCTCGGGCGGTCGCGATCGGGATATTGTTGCCCAGTACTTCGGTTGGGACGGCCAAGACGGTCGAACGCTGGAAGAGTTGGGGCAGAAATACGGACTAAGCCGGGAGAGAATTCGGCAAGTATGTATGAGGGCGGTGAAGCGAAATCGCGACACGATGGTCTTCGCTCCCGTGCTGGATCGCGCGATGGCGTTCTTGCTCGCGCGTTTTCCGATCGGCTTGGATCACCTTCAAGGGGAATTCAACGCCACCGGCATCTCGCCCCGCGGCCTGTCGATCGGCTCAATACGCCAGGCGGCCGAGTTCCTTTCCCGGAACCCGCAATTCGAGATCGTCGAAGTCGGTTCCAGCCACATGGCCGTACTACCCAAACAGGCCGAGTTGCCACGCGCGATTTGCCAGGCCGCCAAGCAAGTGGTCACCAACTATGGGGCGGCCAAACTCGGCGAAGTCGTGGCGGAACTCGCCACTCGCCATTCCATGAAAATCGATCAGTCGCTGATCCGCAAGACTCTCGATACCCAAGATGAGTTCTGCTGGCTCGACGATCGGCAAATCTGGTTCCGGCAGAAGACGTTGCCGCAGTACGGTCTGCCCAATATGATCGAGAAGATCCTCTCGGTAGCCGAGCGGATCGACGTATCGAAGCTCCGCACGGCGATGGCCCGATACCGCCGAAACGACCGCGAACTCCCCCCGCCGATAACTTTGTTGGCCTTTTGCCTGCAGATGCCCAACGTGCGCTCGGAGGGAAAAATCGTGATCTCCGATCCCCCGCGCGACTGGCGCAAGGTGCTCACCGGTGTCGAGCGGTGCATGGTCGAGGTGCTCAAGAAGCACGGGCCGGTCATGGAACGAACGGCCTTCGAGGACGAGTGTGTCGAGAAGGGAATGAACCCCTTCAGTTTCAATGCGATCGTGATGTCATCGCCCGTGATCGCCCAATATGGCCGAAGCGTATACGGCCTGCTGGGATTGAAGGTCGACCCAAAAGTCGTCCGGGAGTTGGCCCAAAAGAGAAGCGAGTCGCCGTCGTCCCGCGTATTGTGCGGCTTCGGCGAGACCCGCGACGGGCAGATCTACCTGGCCTATCAACTTTCCAAGGCCGCCATCTCCGGCGGAGTAATCACGGTCCCCGCCGCTGTGAAGCGTCAAGTCCGCGGCAAGTTCTCGCTACGAATCGACGGCGGCCACGAGGTCGGCACCCTAGTAGCCAAACGAGGCTGCGGCTGGGGCCTAGGCCCGGCCCTGCGCGGAAGCGAAGCCGAACAGGGCGACCACATGCTCTTGCTATTCGACACAGTCAAGCGCCAAGCCAGAATCCACATCGGCGACGAATCCATCCTCGAAAACGTCATCGAAGCCTAGCAGCTATTCGCCATAAGAGTATGCCACGGCCGTGTCGGCCGTGCTCGAATTAGCACAACGTCTCCAACTCCCCAGGGCCATTCATGGTCCTTCCCGCCGCAGGCGGTAATAGGCCCGACGTTGACGTCGGGTTATGCTTGCCCGGCAGGCCCAAGCCCAATTTGCAATCTACAATTTCCAATCTTCAATCTGCAATTCCCCTCCCCCCCCCTTCCTTTTCAGCCAGTTCGGGCTATAATCATGCGTTCACCTGGGGGCTACGCCACCTCTGGTGCAGGAAGCGCTGTTTTGGCGGCAAGTGTCCGCCGAGCCCTCATCCGATTACATCATCGGACGATGCGCTTGCCTTAAGTTGGCTTATAGCATCCATTCTGGCTACGTTCGACCGGACAATGATGGTCAGCATCCTACATATTTCCGATCTGCATCGTGATCCGCGGCACGAGATTACGAACGATGCACTCGTCGATTCGCTGCTGCGTGATAGACAACGCTACACACGCGACGAGAATCAAGCGATCAAATCGCCGGACCTCGTCATCGTCAGCGGCGATATCGTAACCGGCGTACGGCATGATCACCCTAATGCCGATGCGGAAGTCAAGCGGCAATACGAAAATGCGCATGAGTTCTTGTCTCGTTTGACGGACAACTTGTTGGGCGGCGACAAGGAGAGATTAATCCTTGTACCAGGGAACCATGACATATTCTCGGGCGGCTTCTTCGCCAGCATAAAGCAATTGAACGTCAATCGAGACGATCCGGGAGTTCGGGAACTGGTCCAGGAAGTATTCAACCCAAACAGTCAATTCCGGTGGTCCTGGAAATGCCTGGATGTCTTCGAAATCGTTAACAAGGAGACGTATTTGCGCCGCCTCGAACCGTTTTGCGAATTCTACACTCGGTTTTACGAAAACCAGCGACGCATGGATATCGATCCGACGAAGCAGTATGACATCTTTGATTATCCCGACTTCAACGTCACTGTCGCCGCTCTCAGCAGTTGCTACAATAGCGATCTGTTCAACCGACAGGGCGACATTCATCCGACATGTTTGGCAAACGCGGGCGAGGCTGTAAACAATTGGCACTACAAAGGCCGACTTAGATTGGCTGTCTGGCATCACAACACGTCCGGTGGTCCATCAAAGAATAACTACATGGATCAGGACGTTTTGCAGGTACTTATCGACAAAGGGTTCAGTGTTGGGTTTCACGGGCATCAGCATAAGCCGCAGTTCATCGACGAACGATTGGAGACGGTGGTCAAGCGAAAGATGACCGTGATCAGTGCTGGCACACTCTGTGGGGGTCCCTCCGACTTGCCGAGCGGCCAGCGACGATCCTACAACATCCTCGAACTCGATACGCAAACTTTAACGGGCACGCTTCACCTACGGCAGATGCAGAACGACTCGTTTGTGTCACCGGTTTGGGGACCTGCCACGTTTCCCACTTCGCTCTCCAGTTTCGTGGAATTCGATGTGCAAGCCCCTCCTGATCCTGTTTCGACGGAGGCCGGAAGCACACGCCTTCTGGCAGAAGCCGAAGCGAAGCTGAGAGCCGGGAACTACGACGAGGCAATCGGAATTCTTCTGACGTTGGTCGACACAAACGAACTGGCTCGTCGCTTGTTTCTTGAGTGTCTTGGCAAGAAGGACGGTAAAGAGTCGAATGAGTTGACCATCAACTACTTCGATCCCCCCAGGTCTACGACCGAGCTACTGTATCTTATCGACGCTTTGTGGATCGAACAGAAGCGAGAACGTCTGCGAGAACTCCTTGCGAGTGCGCAGGTCGCCGAGTCGTCCGATCCAACCACCATCGACGTCCGAAGGAAATACCTTGCGAGATTAGACTCATGAACAGCGAAACACAAGCCCTCATCACATTTGAAGTCGAGACAAGTCGCGTCCTGGAAATTCTCTCAAAGGAAATCTACGACTCGCCTCACGCACTGCTCCGAGAGAATTTGCAGAATGCGTATGATGCTGTGCTCATGCGATGCAAATTGCAAGACCTCGATTTGCGTGTGCAGGAAATCACCATCAAGGTAGAGCCGCAACGCCTCGTTGTGGCGGACTGCGGAATCGGCATGAACGAAGACGTGTTGCGCGCGAATTTCTGGACGGCCGGGTCCAGCGGAAAACGGACAGAGTTGGCTGAGCGTTCGGGCGTTATCGGCTCTTTTGGTATTGGGGCGATGGCCAACTTCGGAGTTTGCACGCGGTTGCGTGTGGAAACCCGCTATGTTGACTCTGACGTCACACTCATCAGCACTGCTGAACGGGAGAAGCTGTCCATCTCAAAGCCGTGCATCGACTTTGAGAGAGTGAAGGACGATCGGTCTGCTGGAACCAAGATAATTGCTGAATTGTGTACAGACCAGCAACTTGACGAGGCGAGCGTGCGATCCTACCTCGAACCCTACGTGCGATTTCTTCCGCTACGGGTGTTGCTCAACGGTGAGGTGATCAGTCAACAGTCATTTCAAAGCGTCCTCGAGGAAATGTCCAAGCCACACGAGAACCTCGGTATCAATGAAGTATCACACGGAATGTATCGAGGGTCGTTGGGGGTGTCAGCCAATGCAGCCGGTAACGTCGTTGCCCATTTGGGCAATATTCAGCTCGACGGCACTGAGATTCGAGGGGACATGTACTTAATCCAGCAGGGCGGGCAACTCATGGGCCTTCGAAACTTCTTCGGATTGGCACCCGTGCCCGTGAGCGGCCACTACCAATTTGGAGGTTTCGCCAACCTGTCCCTCCTCAATCCTACCGCTGGCCGTGAGGCCTTGAGCCGAGAAAGCATACAGCATGTAAGCAACCTCGTAAGTATGGTCGAAGCAGAGGTCTCCAGAAGCGTTGCAGACAATACACTCGCCGACCGGAATTCAGCTTTTCAGCAGTACATTTTGTCCCACGGGAAAACTGAATGGGCAGGGAATGTTAGCGTGGAAGTATTGCCACTCGACAAACCCATCGCACTTGGCGCCGTACGAGACGAATGCCACGGAAAGAAGCTGCATCATTACGCCGGTCGGGACCAGTCGATCCTTCGAATGTTCGCCTCTGAAGACTCTCGCTTGGTCCACATTAGCCAATCCAATCCACGCAGAAAGCTGCAGCTACGATACGTCACTAACGTCCTTTCCATTCCAGAGGTACCCGATAGGGCAACGGTATTAGAAGAGTACTCCCAACTCCAGTTGACGATGGGGGAGGCTGCCCTCTTAATCCGCGTCGCTCTTGTTGTCGCTGATGACTACTTGCTGCCTAATGTGAAGTTGAGTTTCGCACGCATCAGTCACGGAGTGCAGTTCCTCGTGTCAAAAGAGCCAGATGACTTGCAAATCAAAGTTGCACGCGACGCAGCCACAGTGCGCCAAGTTGTCGAGTGCTACGAGACGGCGCGTGAAGTGTTTGACGGGTTCGTGAAAGATTTCGTCCGTAGCTATATATATCCGCAGATTTCACAGTATGTCCCGTCATCAACCAGGGAGGGCACAGAAGCACTTCAGAAACTCTTGCAACGAAACAGAGAGCTTTACCGATATGAGGAAAGTGAACTTGGTGACCTTGAACCCTTGTTTGGTGACTACCTTAGCGGGGAGGTGACTCTTGGTGAAGTCTTGCGGACAGCGAGAAGTAAGGCGAGACCCCAAACACAGCGCGTCCGTCAAGATCAGATTGGTGAAGTCGAACAGGAATTGCCTGGTGTGGTTGATTCCCCTGGCGCGGCCGAACTAGCAGAAGTCGAGGGACAGCAGTACGATCCAGCGCCACCAATCATGCGAGAGCACGTTTCCAGCAAAATGAAAATCCTGACGGTTGCTGAAAAGCATGCTGAGTTAAATCAATTCCAGCTTTTTTTGGGACTTTCCGACAGGCTCTTCAGACGAGAAGGCAGTTTCTTTAGCGTGCCACATACAACGAAGCTCATCTGGGCTTCCCACCGTGTTGTGTACATCTTCACCGAAGCGTCCGGACGTCTCACTTTGTACTACGACATCGAGTTGAGAGAGCCGCTTGAGGACGAGGAAGCCCATGGTGGGATGTTCCCGACAACGACGCTTTTCACAAAGGACAGAATATACGTTCCTATACCACCCAACTTGGAACCTGCATTTCGAATTGTGGACGGCTTCAAAGAGTTCTATGTTCGTTTTGACGTCATAACTAATGACTGATCCGCGTAGCGTGCGACTGCTTGCGTGACCAGCAGAAGCGCGCGTAAGACGCACCGATTCGGCAGTATTGCTGAACACGCGGAAGGCTTGGTGCGTTTCACGCACCCTACGTTTCTTGTTCCCGAAGTCCTATCCGCTATCCCCTAGCCCCTAACCCCTCCCACTTTGGTTGCGGCTCAGTAGCAACCGGCATCAGAGGTATTCGGTGGGGAATTTCCACGGGGCGCGGTACTCGGGGATGGCTGCCTTGGCGGCCTCGGGGTCGCCGATGATCTTTTCGGTGGTTGGGTCGAATCGGATGGAACGGCCTAACTTGTACGAGAGAATGGACAAGACTAGCGGCACGTCGATCTTGGTGTGGTAGGAGACGCTGCAGGTGGGTTGCTCGCGGGTCTTGATGCTGTTGAGCCACTCGCGCTCGTGGCCCGGTGAGGGGGCGATCGATGTCTCCGGCGCTTCCATGCCGTCCATGCGATCGCCCTCGGGCACGATCTTGTGCATGCCGTAGTTGCAATACATCGTGCCGTTCACGCCATGGAAATAGATCCCCAAGCGACGCGTCGGCGGGCCGCTGCCTAGGTCGAATCCGTAACTGTTGGCGATCGTCGACATCCAGGTCATCGTCATGTCGGGATATTGCCAAAGCACTTCGTGCGTGTCGTAGGCGTCACCGTCGTCCTCGATGCAGTACCGTCCGCCGGAGGCGCTGACACTGGTCGGGTAGCCCAAGTCGAGAGCCCAGACGGGTAGGTCGATGATGTGCGGGGCCATGCCGGGCGTCCAACCGCCGGTGATCATCCACGAGCAATGGTTGTAGGAATTGGCGGCCAGGAGCGCGTTGTAAGGCATCGCCGGTGCCGGGCCGACCCAGAAGTCCCAGTCCAATCCGGCGGGCGGCGTGGTGTTCGGATCGTGTCCTATGCCGCCGGGTCCTTGGTTCATGACATTGAACGTCCGGGCCACACTGATCTTGCCGAGGTTGCCGGCACGAACCAGTTCGACCACGCGGCGGTAGTTCTCGCCGGCATGGATCTGCGTGCCGATCTGGCTGATGATGTTGTGTTTCTTCACGGCATTCTTCAGCGCCAGACTTTCGCCCAGGTGCATGGTCATCGGCTTCTGCACGTAGATGTCTTTGCCGGCCTTGCAGGCGTCGACCGCCGGCAGGGTGTGCCAGTGCGGCGGGGTGGCGACGATCACCGCGTCGATGTCGTCCTGGGCCAGCATCTCGCGATAGTCGTGATACGGCTTGCAGGTTTGAGCGAACTGAGCCGCCACGGCATCGCGACGCGGCTTCCAGACGTCGCAGGCCCCGGTCACCGCCACGTCGCTATGGGCGGCACACGCGCCCAGGTTAGCCCGGCCCATGCCACCGCAGCCGATCAGCCCCACGCCGATCCGGTTGCTGGGAGCCGTTTGACCGTCCTGCCCCAAGGCACTGCCCGGCACAACATAGGGAGCAGCCACACCAATCGCTCCGGCCGCGGCCGTCGTGCGAACGAATTGACGACGCGAGAATTCTCTTTTTTCGGACATGGGGTTGGTCTCCTGGGAGGTGGTGTTTTGAGGCGGGTTCGTTGCAAAGCGTGCCAAGCGGCTACTTGCCGGCGATGATCAGGTCGAGCCGCTTGCTGAACTCATCGAGCGACAGCCCGCCGTCCTCGATGGTCATCCAGCCGTTGTAACCGATGGCGTCCAACTCGCGGCGGACCAACGGCCAGTCGACGCTGCCGTCGCGGGGATGGACGAAGCTGCCGCCTTGGCCGTTGGGGTTGAGCTTGAAGTCCTTCACGTGGATTTTGACGATCTGTTTGCCCAACACGCGGATCCACTCTTCGGGCAGGGCGTACTTCACGTGGTTGCCGATGTCGTAGTAGCACTGCACCGAGGGGCTGTCGAACGAGGCGATGAAGTTCTGGAGCACCGCCGGCTTGACCCAAAGGTTGTTCCAGACGTTTTCCAAGGCGATCACCACGCCCGTCTTCTCGGCGGTGGGGATCAGCCGCTTGACGGCCTCGCGCGAAGTGTCAACGGCATGGTCGTGGGCCTCGATATATTTCTGATACTTCGAGTTATCGCCGTCGACGACCTGCTTCAAGTGGCCGGTCTTTTCGTCGAACTTGATATCAAACTCCCAAGCTTCGGGTGCGGGCATCCCGCCGATCCGGCAAGGAACCAACAGCAAGGCGTCGGCCCCGTACGCTTCGCAAGCCCTCAAGGCGACTTCGACGCCCTTGATGTCACCCTCGACGGAGTCCTTGTTGTTGAAGTTGGCCCAGCCGTAAAGGACCGAGTGGATTTTCATGCCCAACTCATCGGCCACTTTGCGAGCCGCTTCGGCCTTTTGCGGCGAGGCACCGCGATCGGTCGACTCGATGCCCTCGAAGCCGGCATCTTTCCAGGCTTTCAGTGTCTCCTCGGTCGGCGCGCCGATCAGCGACTTGTGCAATGTGGTCTCGAACGGGGCAGCCTGCACCCGGCCACCGATGGCCAAGGCGACACTGGCCGCGGCCGAAGTGGTGAGGAAATTGCGGCGGTTAAGTTCGTGGGTCATGGCGGTTGGCTCCGTGTTTGTTGGGGTGGGGGAGTATTATTACGCCTTAGTATGCCACAGCGGGCAACTGGCGTCAAATCGTGGTGTTTTGGGGCCTTGCAAAGCGTGCCAAGCGGCTGTTAGTTCCAGGAAATGAGGACCTCCAGCACGTCGTCGGCGGTCATCAGTAGGGGGCGGTTCAGCGCGAGGGTCAACTGGTCTGCCGAGATCGTCTGCTTGGCGGGAAGCCGCTGGCCGTCGATCTCGATCGTCACCTCGGCCTGTCCGGTGTTCTTGGGAAGTTCGAAATCCAGCGAACGGATCTTCAGTTGGCCGTATTTCAACTCGATCCGTTCCGTTTGGCTGCCTTCCTTGCGGCTTTGCGTGAATAGTCCCCAACCTTCGGCGCCGGTGAAGAATGAGGCATGGTCTTCCGCTCTCCAGAGAGGCTTGAAACCGATCGCGCCCTCGGGCCCGTCGTAGGTGAACCCTTGGCAGACCAACAGCATCGACCAGACGCTCATTGCCCGGGCGTAAAACTTACCGCACTCGTCGTCGCCGAACGGGTTGCCGCTATAGCCCCACGAGGCCGTATCGGCGTCGGTCAACCCGGTTCGCAAGCGGCCGTCGTAACGGTCGTAAATCGCCCGGGTGACCATGAAGCCTTCTCGCATCATGCCCGATTGCATCATCGCGGCGGCGGCTGGATACTCGAAGCCGGTCATCACTTCATCGCCGTAAAGGATTGCCGGATTGGGTCGGTTTTTCTTGGGCCATTGAATCATCTGCAAGCCCGGGTCGGCATCGTGGACAAACTTGCGTGGAACTTGCGTCGTGCCCAGGAAGTCGGGGCGGAAGTTGTACTTCAGCATCGACCCGAGTGCACTGCGGACATGTTCGGGCGGGTAGCTCGGCGCGATCCCCACCTGACCGGCCCACCACTCGCCTAAGACCTGGTCGATGGCGCATCCCTCGCCGTAGTCGTGTTGCGGCTGCGGATCGCGGATCTGGATATAGTATTCTCCGTTGAAGAGCGTCGCATCCTGTTCCTTTGCGCCCGAGGCCCGAATCCGCCGGTAACGTTGGGCCGAATCTTCGTCATCATGCAGCTGGGCCATTCGGGCGGAGGCTTCCAGGGCGGTCAAATAGAGCGAGCCGATCCACGAAGTGTTGCCACCCAAGGCGCCGTCGAGCGTGTTCCATTGGGCGCCGGCCAGTACGCCGTCCTCGTCCTTGTCCCATGTGGTGATCGAATGCTCCATCGCCTTTTGCACCCGGGGCCACTGGGCGTCGAGCCAGCGGCGGTCGGTACTGCAAAGATACTCGCGATAGACGCCGATGATGTCACCCAACTGCCCATCGGTAGCGGGATGGTACCCTTGATTGAGCCGATGCGGCAGGCCGCCGTCGGCCAGTTGCTTATCGAAGATCTGCTTACGCATCCGCCGCGCGACGTCGGGGAACAGCCGGGCATGGGCCTGGGCATAGTGCCACACGTGCGTGCAGTTGCCAGGGCAACAGCCGTTCCCCCGGGCGCAACCTTCCCAGGCGCCAAAGAAACCATCCTTCGACCAAAAACACGTCTTGCTGCGCAGCACGGCCACTTGAGACGTGATCCGATCCTTCAGCCAATGCGGCAGGTTGCCGGCGTAGAAGGTGTCGTGATACAGGTGCGTTTCCCGGTTGAGCTTGTCGAGGTTTTGGTGGACATGCCGGGCCACATCCATCGCGTCTTTCCACCAGTTGGTGTACATGTTGCCCGAGTAGGTCCAGTCGCCCCAATTGCCGTGCTTGGCGTTGGGGAAGTACCAAGTCAACACGAAGGTGACCGACTTCTTTTCGCCGGGGGCCAGTGTGAAATCGGCGGCCAAGGCCCCGTCGAACGTCTGTTTCGCCTCGGAAGGGCCGGCCTGTTTCGGGCCGTCGAGCTTCCCGTCGTCGGCCAGATCGGCAGCCAACGCTTGCGGATCATCCCACGACGCCGTGGCCGTCGCCCCCGGGGCCGTGGTCAAAAGGGCCATATCGCCGTAGCCGGGCGTCGCCTGGTCTTGTTGGCTCGTCATGTGCAGGATCGTGGCGCCGTTGCCGGTGGCAACCCGATTCTCGTTGGCCCCATAGGCGTCGAACTGCCGGCCGTCGATGGTGCCCGTACCGGTGAACCCCACGGCGTTTTGCTGGGCCGCCAGAAAAGCGACGTCCACCGGCCCCTCGGTCGTGTTCTCGGCCGAAAGCGTAAAGATCGCGCAAGGAATCGACGAGTTCTTCGTGTCCATCGGGATCAACGGGCTGAAGGCCTCCATGCGCACGCGGACCGGCAGGTCGTCGTCCTCGAAGTCGTACCATGCAAAAGGATACTCGCCACGGAAACTCAATTGCTTCATGCCCTCGAAAGTATCGACCGACGTGGTCTGCAGCGCTCGCATCACCGGCTTGCTATCGGCCGACTTGGCCCGAACGGCGAAGAAGCTGTGCGGCACGGTGGCGTATTGATAGTTGTTGAAGATCTGCCATACGGCCCGCTCGGCCTGACCGTTGATCTGGATCGTGCCGGCGCCGATTCCACCCAGTGCGAGGCTGACGGCATCGAGATACTCGCCGCGGTAGATCTTCGTCTGCCCTCGGGCAAAGAGCTTTTCGTCGGCCAAGCGTTGCTCGGTCAACTTCGCATGACGCTCGGCCCTTTCGGCGCGAAGTTGTTTCTCGCGTTCGATTCGCTCTTGGAGTCGTGCCAAAAACTCCTCGCGGCGGGATTCCCAACCCATCGCCTTGAGATGGGCAACGATCTGCTGCTCGGTGAGTGCCTTGCTGTAGATGGCCACTTCGTCGATGTGGCCGGTAAGGTGCTCTCCGCCGGACGGGACCGACGATCCGATCGATAACGGGAGGTTCTTCCGGGCGAAGTTGAAAAGAACCTGCTGCTCGGCCGCCGCCGGACACAATACGCCGTCAAGATAGAGCTGAACCTTGTCTTGCGTAGACGTGACAACCAGATAGTACCATTGGCCGCGATTCAGCGGGCCGTCGGGTGTTTGGAAGTTCATTACTCCCGAACCGTTCCAAAGCGCAAAGCTGGAACGGTCGCTCCAAATATGGATACTAAACCGGGTTTGCACATGATCGCCCGCGGAACGCTTGGCGATGATGCACGGATTATAAGCGGCCGACTCGAAGTTGGGTTGAAACCATAGCTCGATCGTCGATTCCGGCAAATCCAATTGCGGCGTTTCGCCAAACGTGGCAAATCGCCCGCCTTCGAGCACCAGGGCCTTTCCGCCGCTGGGTCCTTCGGCAAACTCTGGCTCGCCGCCTATCGACTCGCCGTCGGCCGTGCCCTTGGCGTCCTTCAGGTCGTCTTCGAGCCGCCAATAGGAAACCAAATCCGGCTCGGCGGCCACGATTCGGGCATATTCGTCGGCCCCCGGTTCGGCTCCGTGTGTGGCCAAAGTGGTCAAGAGAGAGACGGTCAAGAGGATCAGGACCGGGCAAAGGCGTTGGTAGGACATGGGTTACCTCATTATCGATTATCGGGTTGGTTGCAAAGCGTGCCAAGCGGCCGGGGCTATTCGTGTTTACTTGAGATAACGGGTGGAAGCTCGTTTGTCAAGCTACCCGGAGGGGTGGCTCATGGCGTGCTTGACAAACTCGCGCCGATCCGTCATGGTCTGGGGGTCAACCCTTGAGCCTGTTTGGGGAGAATCATCATGTGTGTGATGCGACGCCATTTCTTAGCCGCCTCGGCCGCGGCAACCGCTGCCTTGGCCAGGCCGGCCGTGCATGGGGCTGAGAAAAACAAGAAATATCGCACGGCCCTGGTCGGCAGCGGGTGGTGGGGGATGAACATCTTCCGCACGGCCATCGCTTCCGGAGATATCGAACCGGTGGCAATCTGCGACGTGGATCGCAATCAACTGGACCCGGCCATCGACGAGGTCGAGAAGCTGACCGGCAGAGCGCCAAAGAAGTACGAAGACTATCGGGAACTCATCGCACAAGAGAAACCCGAGATCGTGATCGTGGCCACGCCCGACCACTGGCACCCGCTGATCATGATCGCGGCGGTCAAGAGCGGGGCCCATGTCTATGTCGAGAAGCCCATCAGCCACACGATCAACGAGGGCATCGCCATGGTCAAGGCGGCCCGGGATAACGAGCGCGTGGTGCAAATCGGCACGCATCGCCGCGCCTCGCCGCACAACATCTCGGCTATGCAGTTCCTCAAGGAAGGCAAGCTCGGCGAAATCGGTATGGTCCGCGCGTTCGTCCATTACGGTGGCGGAGCCGGCGAGCCGACTCCCGATTCCGAACCGCCGGAAGGACTCGATTGGGACTTCTGGTGTGGGCCCGGGCCGTTGGTCCCGTTCAACAAGCGGATGCATCCGAAGGGTTTCCGTGCGTTTCTCGACTTTGCCAACGGGCAGCTCGGCGACTGGGGTATCCATTGGATGGATCAGATCCTCTGGTGGACCGAGGAGAAGTACCCCAAGTCGGTCTGCTCGGCCGGCGGACGACGTATCAAACGCGACAACACCGACGCCCCCGATACCCAGGCCGTGACGTTCGAGTTCGAGTCGTTCACCGCCACCTGGGAACATCGCCAATATGCGGCCAACAACGCCGAGAAACACAACATCGGCTGCTACTTCTACGGCACCGAAGGTACATTGCACCTGGGCTGGCTCGACGGTTGGACGTTCTACCCGGTCAACACGAACAAGTCGCCGGTACACGTCGAACCGCAGTTGCACGTGCCGGACCAGCAGAATATCCCCGAGCTCTGGGCCGATTTCGTCGGCTGCATCAAGTCGGGTAAACGGCCTATATGCGACATCGAAATCGGCCACCGCTCGACAACCATGAGCCTATTGGGTATGCTATCGCTGAAACTCGGCCGTAGCGTGGCCTGGGACGGCGAGAAACAGGTCATCCCCGACGACCCCGAGGCCAACCAACTCTTGCGACGCGATTACCGCGCCCCGTGGAAATACCCCGAGATATGAATGGATCACTTGTGGGGTCGGGAGTATCCGACCACAGAGTGCACAGAGGTCACAGAGAACGATGAAATAGTTGAAGACTTTTTTGTAACAACTCAAAGCGCAAAAGAAATGGCAGCATTGTAGCTGTAAATCATTAACTCAAGACAATTCGCAACCAATTTCAATACTTGTTTCTCTGTGTGCTCTGTGCCCTCTGTGGTTCATCTTTCTTTGAAACAAGTTATCCCTTACTCCTTGATTTCGTAAGCCCACTGATTCACCGATAGCGACAGTCTAGCCGAAATCCGGCTGCTTTTCGCGAAGAACCCAAAGAACGGAGGCACGATCAGGCAGGGATGCCTCTTTCTGTTCTCCACGGAAAAAGAATGCCCCAGCGCCCCCGCTTTTTGTTTCTTACGTGTCAAGTCGGCGCCGAACGGGCCGTCAAGGCCGAATTGGCCCGGCAATGGCCCGACTTCCGCTTCGCCTTCTCGCGACCGGGGCTACTGACCTTCAAACTGCCCGATGAACACGGCTTGTTGGCCGATTTCGATTTGAAATCGGTCTTCGCCCGGACGTATGGGTTCTCGCTGGGCAAGGCTCAAGGAGACAATCCCGACGATTTAGCTCAACAGGTGTGGCAACTCTTCGGCGGACGACCCTTTCGGCGAATCCACGCCTGGGCGCGTGACGCGGCCGAGCCGGGCCATCGCGATTTCGAGCCCTCGATCACTCCCGCGGCCGTCGAGGCCCATCAAGCGCTCCACCGGCATTGCCCCCGACCGGAAAGTCTGGCGCCCGGTGGCGACGATCCGTTGCATCCGGCCGAGCCGGGAGAATTCGTGCTCGATTGCATCCTGGTCGAGCCGGATCAATGGTGGGTCGGCTACCATCGGGCACGCTCCGGCCCTTCCACTTGGCCGGGCGGAATCCTTTGTCTTGAACTGCCCGAGCAGGCCGTATCCCGGGCATGGTTGAAAATGGAAGAGGCCCTGCGTTGGTCCGAATTGCCGATCGAGGAAGGGGCCCGATGCGCAGAGATCGGCAGCGCCCCCGGCGGAGCGAGCCAGGCGTTGCTCGAGCGCGGATTGCACGTCACGGGCATCGACCCGGCGCAGATGCACGCCGATGTATTAGCACACCCGCAGTTCACGCACATTCGCCACCGTGTGCCACAAGTCCGGCGTCGCGAGTTCCGCAAGATCCGCTGGATCGCGGCCGACATGAGCGTCGCGCCGAGCTACACGCTCGACGCGGTCGAGGGGATCGTCACGCACACCGAGGTAAACGTCCGCGGCCTGCTACTAACCTTAAAGCTGCTCGACTGGAAACTGGCCGACGAGATCCCCCAGTTCATCGAGCGCGTCAAAGGCTGGGGCTACAACATGGTCCGCGCCAAGCAGCTTTCCCACCATCGCCAAGAGTTCTGCATCGCCGCCCTACAACAGCCCTTCCACCGAAAACCACCCTCGCGACCTAAGCGACCGTAGTCAGGGATTATTCACAAGTGTGCCACGGCCGTGTCGGCCGTGCGAAGTTCGGGAACCTGCCCCGATTCGGGCACGGCTGACACAGCCGTGGCACATCGTTTGTTGGGACAGCTAAACGGGTCGTGTTTCGCGACAACGCCTACTTCTCGTCACCCTTGCCCTCGATTTCAGCGATTGCCTTTTTGGCGTGCTCACCGAGTTCCTCGGCATGAGTGGAGACAACCTCTCGGAGCACGGGCAAAGCCTCCTTGGCCGCCGGACCGATCTTGCCAAGCGTTTGGATGATCTCGATGCGGAGATCCGTGCCTTCGGCGCGGAAACGCGGCACGGTGGGGACGTACTCAAGTGAGTCCGACGACGGTGGCGGCGGTTTTAGGTACTTGGTAAGCAGACTGACCAGCTTCGGCACGGCCGGAGCGGATCGCGAGCCGAGCTGCCCAAGACCCTGTATCGCCCAATACCGGTTCCTCGCGACTTCGTTCGAGAGTAGATAGGTCAGAGAATCGACAAACCCCTCGGTATCAGGCGCGTTCTTGAGCAGCACGTCCAAAACCAGGAGGAGCTTGAATGCGTCGTGGGTGGGCAACTCTTGCTGGAATCGCGCGATCAGCCCTTCGATCTTCGCGGGGTCGATGTCGTTGCACCGACAGAAATGGGGGGCGAACTTCAGGGCCCAGTTCCGTGTGCTGTCGGACTCATCCCGCGAGAGAGCCAACACCAGCGCCAGGATCTGGTTGGCACGACTCTTCATTTCCGCGGAGATTTCCTCGACCCGCTGCATGTTGTAGCCCATACCGGACACGGGCCGGTTGGCCATCCAGATCATGAACTCACGGCTGTTGTTGTTGCCGCTGTTGATTTCCTCGATCATCACCGGCACGACGGCTTGGGCCGGCATCTGCCACAAGGTCTGTAGCGACGCCTTAAGCAGTGTTCCTTCAGGGCTGTTGTCTGGGACCGTACAGCAGTGCTCCCGCATCAACCGGAAGACCCGCCGTACCACTTTCTCGGCCGACTCTTCATTGGTCAACACGCCGAGTGCGCGAACGGCCTGGGCCAGACGTTCCGGATTCCGTTCCGTTTTCAACTCGGCGAACCATTGATCGAGCGTCTTGCCATCGTACTTTGATTCCGTCACGGTGGTCGCCTCTCTACCCGCCGGGCGAGCGACCATACCGGCCAGCAAGGCTTCGATATTCTTCTGGGCTTCCTCGCCGGAGAAACTGCCCGTAATCTCTACCTTACGGCCAATCTTGGATCGAATACTCGGCGCGGAGACGACTTGGTCGTTCAGCAGAATCGCCAACGGTTGCATCAGGTGGGAACCGGTCAACGCTTCAAATCGTTTGCCACCCGCTTTGTCAAGCTCCACCTCCAAGACCCGATGTCCCCTTTGGTCCCTTCCCAGATCAACGGCCGTCAGATACCAAGTTCGCTTGCCGTCCTCACTGGCCAGCATCACGTCATTCGGCGTGGTGGCCAACAGGACGTATTGGCGATCCTCGTACGTCGCCGTGACCATCAACCCCGGCAGGGTATCGTCGACAAGCTCGAACCAAGCAAAGGGCTCCTCATTCTTCCCGCCGGCCCGTGGTCCGCCAGTCACCAAGGCTTCGAGATATCGCTCGATTTCTTCTTTTCTGAGGACCGGCTTTGCCAACCCGCCACGAGTGGCGGCAATCCGGAAATCGAGCCGAATTGTCGGATCGGCAACGGTCAAAGAATACTCGTGCACCCCGACCATCCGCATCAAGTCGATCAACTCGACGGCCCGATTCCAAGGCAGTTCCCGGGCACAACGCAGCCGAACGTTCAGTTTCTTAGACGGGGGAACCTCTCGCAGCCTCTTCTCCAACGACGGCAGGTCGTGCTTTTCGCCATCGACGAAGATCGTGCCGTGCCGGTCGACGTCAACGATGATTGTGACTGGCTGCACGGTTTGCCGAACAGCCTTCTCCCCCACGCGCTCCAACACCAGCAGGGCCTCGTTTTCACCCGGCTCGTCCGCCATTTGTTTCGGCCGCTCTTTGCCCAAGTAAATCCTCAATCGATTGTCTTGGAGTTCGTAGATGCCAAGACAACTCCTCCCAAAAACGAAGAACAGATTGATTTGCCTCGGTTGCGCTGATGGGGTCAGGGCGTATGGGTGGGACTGATCTTGCGGGGAAGTAGTGAGTGGAACACCAACAACAGCACCGTAATGTTTCGTCGGGATCGCTTTGAACGTAATCTGGTGACGGTCGATCACGACTTCCTTGCCCTTGAGAACACTCCCTTCCGGTATGGCCATCCTTCTTATTTCGGAGGCAGCGCCAGCCATTCCGGGGAAGGGGTCAGCTTCGATTTCTCCCTTCGCGTCAACCAGGTTCCAGACACCCTGGATGTCTTCCTCGTCGGGCTCGACCGCTGCAGGACCGACCCGCCGCAGAACAAGCAATTCGTGCCCGGAGCCCATGTCCGCCCAAACGACCGACGGTCTGGAAATCTTGCCGTCACTGCTCGCGGACCAATTGAGGCAAATCTTCAATTGATCACCCCGCAATTCGTACACTCCCAGGCCAGCCATAGCCAGCATCACGTCGATCATCTTAGGACTAGCCGCGGGATTGATCTGATACTTGTAGGTCTTGTCGATCGTGTAGGGACCGTATAGCTTCAGCGCGTCCGAGGTAATCACGATCTGGGTAGTCTTGCAGAACTCTTGCGATACTTCCAACTCCCCGGGCGGATCCTCGCCCGGCTCGACCCGATAAGAGAAGACTTGCATCATGCGCGGATCGTTCGAACAACTGACCAGTTGCCACGTTCCTTGGATCGCCTGGAAGTCGGACGCTGCCGACACATCGTGCCCCGGTTCCTCTCGGGGCTGGCGTTCTGCAGTCCGCTTCAGTATCCACAACATATCGTCGACCCAACCAAGCTGGTCGACCCAACCAACGCGGGAGACGAACTCCGTGGGCCGTCCACTACTCTCCATGGGGCGTCCATCGCGATCTATATTACTCACGCAGATCGTCAGTTCGTCGCCTTCCAGTCGATAAATACCCGGTGTCGGCATCGTGCCCTCACCGATCAAGCTCATCCAGTCGATCGTGCTCGGATTCTTGGTGGGATCGATGCCATACATGAACTGCACAGAATACTTGTCCTCGGAAGAAGACATCTCAAGGCGATTCCCGCTAAACCGAAAGGTGTTCCCCCTAACCATATCCTCAGGCCACGGTATGCCGCCCTGCAGCACGGAAGTCACTTGCCACGTTCCCTCAATTGCCTTCAGATCCGCCCCCGCGTCGGCGGGCGGCGGTTTGGAAGTCCCCCCTTCGCCGTGTAAGGTGACACCGACTTGCCCTTCTTCGTCAATCTTCACCTCGGCCCCGTCGGGCACTTCAACTGTCGTGGTCTTGTCGTCGCGGGTGATGGTGATGATTATGCCCATCGCGAAACCGAAGCTGCCGACCAAGAGTAAGGCGACGGCTACGCCTACGAGTTTTCGCCATCGACCGGCCGGCTGTGGTACGGGAACTGCCGGGCGGTTGGGGATTTCTCGGGCGGAAAACTCGTCGGAGCCTTCCGGCGGTGTCTCTTGGGCGCGGATGGCCAGACCTTCCAGGTCGTAGTCGACGCAGAAGGGTTGCAAGGCGTCGGCCACTTCGGTCGGTGTGGCGAAACGGTCCTCGGGGGTTTTGGCCAACATGCGGTCGAGCAGGGCGGCCAGTGCCTCGGGGACCTCGGGCGTAACGTCGCGGATCGGGGGGACCGGGTCGTTGACATGGGCTGTCATCTTCTCGAACGCGCCCGGGTATTGCGATCCGCCAAACGGGGCGCGGCCCGATAGGAGTTTGTAGAGTGTGCAGCCGAGGCTGTAGATGTCGGCCCGGATGTCGACCGTGCGGCTGTCGGAGGTCTGCTCCGGGGCCATGTAGTCGGCCGTCCCCATGGCCTGGCCCGTGCCGGTCATCTCCTTGCCGGCCGGGCGATCCAAATGCAGTCGGGCCAGGCCCAGGTCGAGCATCTTGAGCTGCCCGTCGGACGTGAGCATCAGGTTCGAGGGCTTGATGTCGCGATGGACCAGGCCGTTTTCGTGGGCGTATTGCAGGCCGGTGGCCGTCTGCCGGGCCAACTCACAGGCGTCGGGCACCGGCAGCTTGCCGCAACGTCGCACCACTTGCGAGAGGTCCAGCCCATCGACATGGGCCATCACCAACACGGGCCGACCGTCGATTTCTCGTGCGTCGTGGGCGTGGACGATGTTGGGATGCTCCAGCCGGCCGATCGCTTTCATCTCGCGTTCAAATCGGGCAATCGCCCGTTCGTCGGCCAAGCGCCCGCCGGGCAGCACCTTCAAGGCCACCACGCGGTCGAGCTTTGTATGCAGTGCCTTGTAGACCGTGCCCATGCCGCCGCGGCCCAAAACTTCCAGCAGCCGGTACTCACCCAGCGTCTGGCCCAGCGGCAAATCGGGTAAACTTCTGCCGGCAAGGCTCCTTGCTCGGGCAACCGCCTCGGCACACTGCGATTCGTCCACGAAGGGGTCCTCGGCTCCCGCGCCTCGCAGCCCGCCCACCAACGTATCGTCGGCGTCGTCCAGCGTGACAACCTTCGCCTGGCACTCGGAACAGGCGTCGAGGTGCTCGGCCACGCTCTGGGAGTGCTCGTCGGTCAGCCGTCCTACGACATAGTCAAAGAGTTGTTCATCGTCCGGGCAGATGGCAATGGGCATGGTGGGGGCTCCTATTCGTGAACACCGAAAAAACGTCGGGCAAGCCCGACCGCTAAACGGGTAGGTCTCTACAAGAAAGAACGTTGGGACCTGCCACGACTTTTGTGCTAATGCCGCAAGTCGTTGTGCAATAACGTGTTATAGCAACTCGCCCAGCTCACGCCGAAGTCGGCGCAAGACGCGGGACTTGGCCTTGTAGACCGCGTTGACGGTCATGCCTAGGTCCTCGGCAATATGGGCCGCGGTTTGGCCGTCGACCGTTGCCCGCCAAAAGGCTTCCCACGTGCGGTTCTCGAACTCGGCACGCACCAAGTCCAATGCACGACGCGAGAGGAGACTGTGAACCTCCTGCCGGCTGGTTGCTTCGGAGAAGTCGGGCGGCTCGGGGATCTGCTGGAGTTGCACTTGGGCGTCAGTGCCGCCTCGCGCGTCGGGTCGATCTTGGCCGCGGCGGAAGTGGTCGCGGACCTTGTTTCGCGTAATCGTACCCAGCCAGCCCGTGAAACTGTCGCCGGGCCGATCGCGACGAAAACTGCCGATCTGGCGTGCCACGGCCCGAAACACCTCCTGCACCACGTCGGCCGCATCCTCGCGTCTCAAGCCCGACTGCCGACACCACCGATAGACAATCGGCCCATACAGATCGACCAACCGCTCCCACGCCTCGGGCCGTTGCTGCTTGACGCGCTGCAACAGCGTCGAGGAGATCGAGCCCGGGTCTGTTCGCGTCATCGAGTTGGTCACCGCTTCCACCTCTTTAATGGGCGTAGCACGAGACATTCATTCTACACTGGCCGCTTGCGGCTTTGCAACCGTGCCACTACAAACGCCGGATGCTTGCCCACTCATCGGCCCGGGTTCAGACACAAGACCTGGTGCAAATACTCGGGCGAACGGGGCTCACCCGCCGGGCGCTTACGGTGCCAGTCGCGATCGGTCGGCACCAGCGACTCGTCCCATGGCCAGGGATCGAACGGTTCGTAGCCCAGTGCTCGGGCCAAGCGACCGGAATCCATGGTAACGTTACCCGCCCGCGGCGGAATCGGCCCGGCCTCGCCCCGTGGGATGCCCATCAGGCAATCGGGATCGTATCCGCCCACCCTATTAACGATCTGCGCGATCTGGTAGAGACTCAGCCGCCGCGGTCCGCCCGCATGGAACAGGCCCGAGATGTCGTCGGCCAACAGCCGCTCGAACAGCAAGTTCATACAGTCGCAATAGGTAGGCGTGCGAACCTCGTCGAAATAGAGCGTGGCTGGACGCGACTTCTTGAACCGTGAGGCGATCCAGTCGATGGCCCCGGCATGGCCGTTGAAACTCACACCCATCGGCAACGAAATCCGCAAGATGCAGGCCGTCGGGTCGGCCTGGCGGATCAACTCCTCGCCGGCCACCATAGTTTTGCCGTAGACAGTGACCGGGTCGGTCGGATCGTCTTCGACGTGTCCACCATCGCCCGTGCCCGAGAAGACCAGGTCGATCGAAAGATGGACCAGCCGCGCGCCCCGCGGCACGGTCTGGCGGAGCAGGTTCCGTACGCCCTCGACGTTGGTTCGCCAGGCCAGCGGCGGATCCAACTCGCACGATTTCAGAGCACAATTGCCCGCACAGTCGAGCACGCAACCGAAGTCGTGCTGCTCGAACAGCCGAGCCAGCCCGTCAGGGTCCTCGGCATTGCAGCCAACGATACCCGGCCCGACCAGCCGCCAATTGTCCTTCTGCCGAATGCCGAAGACTTGGCCCGGATATTCTGCCTGGAAATAGTGCAGCGCATTGTAACCGGCCACTCCGGCGATCCCGGTGATGAGCATCGGCAGCCGGGGCCGCAGCGAGGCCAAATCTTGGAATGGCTGGGCAATACGCAGCATCTACAAGAGTCTCCTGGCAGGGATCGCAAACCCTCAGTCTATCCGAGCGCCGTTCTGCGATCATCCCCAAATAGCTCGCCCGCAATCCGCGTGCAGCCCCCTCTGGCGCGGGGAGGCCAAGCGCCTCAAGTCGCCAAAACCTTCTGCCGATACCTTGACTTATCGGGACATCTCGATATATACTATAGATGGAGGTACCAATGGAAGGCGAAAACCAAGACGCTCTCACGATCGAACTGCTCCCGTTGGCCTGGCTCGAGGAGGCGGCGGAGTGCCTGAAGCTGCTGGGGCATCCGATCCGGCTGCGGATGGTCGACATTCTGATGCAGGGCGAATTTCCCGTCCATCGGATCGCCCAGATGTGCGAACTGCCGCCGCATCAGACGTGCGAGCACTTGCGACTACTAAAACACCACGGGCTGTTAAGCAGCCAGCGGCGCGGACGGACCGTCTACTACCAGATCGCCGATCCCCGCCTACCCCAGTTGCTCGCATGTATTCGTAGTGTTTGCCCACAAGAGGGCTAAGATCGGCCCATTGATTGAACCAGTATCGGAGTACAGAGAATGTCCACTCGTAAACGCATCGTAATCGTTGGCGGAGTTGCCGGTGGCGCTTCGGCGGCGGCCCGGGCTCGACGGATTTCGGAAGATGTCGAGATCGTGCTGTTCGAACGGGGACAGCACGTTTCGTTCGCCAATTGCGGGTTGCCGTACCATATCGGCGGAACGATTCCCCAACGAAAGCGACTGCTGATCCAAACGCCCGAGGGCTTGCGAAAGCGATTCCGCATCGATGTGCGTATCCGGCATGAAGTCGTAAGCATCGATCGCCAATCGCGAAGCGTGACGATCCGCGACCTGCAAACCGCTCAAGAGAGCTCCCAGCCGTACGACGCACTGATCCTAAGTCCCGGCGCCGAACCGGTTCGACCACCGATCCCCGGCGTCGACCATGCCCGGGTGTTTACGCTGCGGAACATGGCCGACATGGACGCGATTCAAGGCGCGTTGGACAACAAGGGCGTCGACCACGCGGTGGTCGTCGGCGGTGGGTACATTGGGCTGGAGATGGTCGAGGCCTTGCGTCAGCGCGGCGTGGGCGTCACGCTCGTCGAGTTGGCCGAGCAGGTTTTCGTGGCAGCCGACCCGGAGATGGTCGCGCCGATCCATCAGCAACTCGAAATGCAGGGCGTCGACCTGCGGCTGAGTACGTCGATCACGGCCATTCAAGAGGCGGGCGGTAAGCTCAGTGCCGTGTTGAGCACCGGCGAGGCGGTCGACTGTGGCTTGGTGATCATGGCCGTGGGCGTTCGGCCCGAGGTCACCTTGGCCCGCGACGCCGGACTGGAGATTGGCTCCAGCGGCGGGATTGTTGTCGACGGCGGGATGCGGACTTCCGATCCGAACATCTTCGCCGTTGGTGATGCCGTGGAGGTGACTCATCTGGTCAGCGGCCAAAAGGCGCTCATTCCGCTGGCCGGCCCGGCCAATCGTCAGGGACGCATCGCGGCCGACAATGCCTTGGGGCGAGAGACGACCTACTCGGCCAGCCAAGGCACGGCCATTTGCAAGGTCTTCGATCTGGCCATCGGCATGACCGGGCTGAGCGAAAAAGCGTTGAAAGCGGCGGGAATCGACTACGAGAAGGTCTACGTACACCCGTCGAGCCATGCGGGCTATTACCCGGGCGCCAAGCCGTTGAGCTTGAAACTGTTGTTCGCCCCCGAAGACGGAAGGATTCTCGGTGCCCAGGCGGTCGGTGCTGAGGGGATCGACAAGCGGATCGACGTGTTGGCGGTCGCCTTGCGGGCCGGGCTTTCGGTTCGCGATCTGGCCGAACAGGAATTGTCCTACGCACCGCCGTACGGCTCGGCCAAGGACCCGGTCAACTACGCGGGATTCGTGGCGACCAACGTGTTGGACGGACTGGTCGAACTCTGCCACGTCGACGACATGCTCAACCCGCGCGACGATCAATGCTTGTTGGATGTCCGCACGCCCGGCGAGACCGAAGCCGGCACGATTCCCGGGGCCGTCAACATCCCGGTGGACGACCTGCGCGAGCGACTGCGTGAGTTGCCGCAAGGCAAGGAGATCCTCACCTTCTGCCAGGTCGGACTGCGTGGCTACTTGGCTTGCCGCATTCTCAGCCAGAACGGCTTCGAGTGTCGCAACTTGACGGGCGGATACAAAACCTATCGGGCGACCGTGGACACGTTGCCGGAGAGTCCGACCGAACCAAAAGCAACGGGTGGCAACGAGCGGTGCGACAAGCCCGGTTGTTGCGGCGAGACGGCCCCTACGCGCGAAGTCGACGCCCGCGGGGTGCAGTGTCCCGGCCCGATCCTTCAACTGCGCGCCGAGATCGACCAGATGACCGAGGGTCAAACGGTAAAGATCATGGCGGCCGACCCGGGTTTCCCGGCCGACGTGAAGGCATGGTGCGAAAACACGGGCCATCGGCTGGCGGAATTGGTCCCGGTCGACGGGCATTACGAGGCGATCATCGAGAAGCAACCGAGCGCCTGTCCGGTCGCATCACCGGCCACACAATCGAAACAGAAGACGCTGGTCGTCTTCAGCGGCGACCTGGACAAGACACTGGCTGCATTCATCATTGCCAACGGGGCGACCGCCATGGGTAGTCAGGTGACGATGTTCTTCACCTTCTGGGGAATCAACGTGTTGCGCAAGACCGAAAGCGTGCCCGTGTCGAAGAACCTGATCGAACGGATGTTCGGCTGGATGATGCCGCAAGGTCCGAGCCAGTTGAAACTCTCGAAGATGCACCTCGGCGGCATGGGGTCCGCGATGATCAAGGGCATCATGCGGAAGAAGAACATCGCTTCGTTGCCGGAGATGATCCGCACGGCCCGGGAAAACGGCGTTCGGCTGGTGGTCTGCTCGATGAGCATGGACCTGATGGGTATCCGCCGCGAGGAACTGATCGACGGCGTCGAGGAAGGCGGCGTGGCCATGTATCTCAACGAAGCCGAGGCCGGCAACGTGAACCTGTTTATCTAAGCCGACCGGGCGATCTGATCGATCCACCTCGGCAAACTAGTTGTGTACAGAACTGGCGCGGCCGTATGTAGGGTGCGTCGTCCGCGTGGCACGGCACTTGGCGGCCACATAGATCACGTGCGGATACGGCAGGTAGTCCAACATGCTGTGCTTGTAGACCTCGAAGTCGAGCGACTCCAGCAGGGGGCATATTTCGCTGGGGGCCCAGTATCGCACCGGGGCCCGAAAGTCCATCACCTTGTCCAGCAGCCACGTGAAGGCCAGTTTGTAGAAGGGCGAGGGTTCAATGTCCTTGACGATCAAGCGGCAATCGGGAGCAAGCTTCTTGGCGATCTCGCCAAAGAGCGGCCTCACGGCATGGGGGGGGATGTGGTGGATCAAATCGAGCATGTAGGCGCCGTCGATCGGTTCCGAGCAAGCGAAGTCGCGTGCATCGCCGACGTCGTACCGCACGTTATCCAACCCGAGTTTTCGTGCAGCGTTTCGGGCCATCTCGATCCGCCGCGCGTTGAGATCGACGCCGTGAATGCGAAGCTCCGGGTACAGCGATGCGAAGTAGAGCGAAAACAGCCCGAACCCGCAACCTACGTCCATCACCAACCCCGATCGCGGCATATACTGGCCGATCTCGTCGAGGAATCGCTGCCGCAGGATCAGAAACCGGATGGTGCTGTAGAACCGCACGATCGGGTCGTCGTACGACCGGACGATGTCACGAACGATCTGCTTTCTCGAGGATTCTGTACTCATCTTCTTCCGCGTGTAGGGTGTAGTTTCGGTCGATCCAATCGGACAGTTCGCCGAACCGTTCGATACGCTCGTATTCTCCGTCGGGCCAACCTCTTCGATAGATCACCAGAAACCGGGGAGGCCGGCTGACCAGATCGCTGAGGAATTCTTCACGCATCGCGCGGACATACGGCCCCCGGTCTTCTCCGGCGAGAAACATGAAATCATATAGGAAGCGGGTGGGTTGCTCGATCCGCGCTCGCAAGAGAGCATCAATACCACCACGCATGGTATCGAACACTTGCACCTGTTCGCCGTCGGGCAACTGGGTGCTGAGGTATTCGCCAAGCGATTCGACCTGCCGGTGCTTGTCCAGCGAATACTGTTCGTAGCTCGAGTTCATTCCACACTTCACCATCGCCAAAACAACGATCACCACCGGTGTGCCGACGCCCACCGTCCAGCGATACACGTCACGGTACGACATGGCTTCGTGGAGATGCCAAAAGCAAGTCAGCGTGCCGAACGTCAACATCGGCAGGGCATGGTAGGGCCAGCCCTTGCGCTGACACACAAAGTGAGCAAGTCCGCACAGTGTCGCCACCAGCAGCAGTCCATACCGGGCCGTGACGCGTCGTGCCAACACGCTGTAGATCGCCATGATCCCGATGAAGAACAGAAACAGCATCGAGAACGGACTGCCCAGCAGCGAGAAGAAAAGCTTCGAGACCGAGGCGGAAGTATCCACTTTCGAGTAGATGGGGATGGTGTAGTTCAAGAAGATATCGAGAAATGCTTCCAGCCCTCCCAAGGCATGCAGCCAGAGCAGCACCCCGGCGATCGGCAGCGCGAAACCTAACGAGGCAATGGCGACGGTGGCCACGATATTTGACGCACTACGGCCCAGGGTCCTCGCCCAAATCGCCACGAAAAGCATGGCTGCGGCAAACGGAATGAGACCGAACGGCTTGATCGTCGTGGCTGCGCCGAACAGGACTCCGGCAAACAGTGCCCACCAGACGGACGGTCGTTCGCGCTCCAGCAGACGAGCAAGTGCCAGTACCGCAGCCAACTGCATCGTCGCCATCATCATGTCTCGCTGCCCGCACATCTGTGGGCCGTACGCCAAATAACGCAACAAGAAGGTGACACAGGCAACCGCGGCCGAGTAGCGACGATACGGTGCCGGGAAGGCGATCACCATCAACGTCAGCGCGGTCCCCAGCAGACAGAGGTCGAACACGCGCCAGACAACATCCATATCCCCGGGCACAGAGATGATCGCCAGATGGATCAGATAAGTCCCCGGGAAGTTCATGTCGAACACGTCCCGATACGGCGTAGCCCCTTGGCTAATTTGCCACGCCGGATAGTGCAGCAGCGGCGCATCGTCGACCAGCGGCCAGTCCAACGACCGGCAGAGCACAAGCAGGCCAAGCAAGCCGGCAGAGGCGAACACCACGGCGGCCAAGCGATTGAGCCGGCGACGCGTAGTAGCCGAGAACTGTTCCATGGCGAACCCAAAAAAGAGACATACGGCGTCTTCGCCCGGCAGGACCCATCCTTGCCGCAAGCTAATCTCAGTCGGAAGGGGGGAAAGTAACGTATTCTCCCTATTCTTTCAAGATCAATTGAGGGTGTCCGAGAACCAAGCAAGCAAATGTGGTTGTCGAAAAGCCCGCCGACTGCGTCGGCGGGATCCCCCGGACGCAGTCCGGCGGCTTTGACGCCGGGGGGAGTGCGATGTTAGAATAGTCGTCGTTGCTAGCCTGGATCGGCTATCGGGGACGTTGCCTCTGGAATCGAGCCGTAAGAAGTGAACCGCACTTGGAGAGACGACTATGTTCGATCACAGGAAATGGAAGATCGCCCTGATCACGCTGGCCGTAGGCATCGGCGCCGGAGGACTGGCCGCGGAGGCGGTGGAATTTACGGTGGCCGATCACGGCGGGGCGGCCGGACGCATCGTGGCGCCCGCTCGC
>SDBV01000873.1_pt1 | contig 43985 bp, 27 predicted proteins | sample 2277081 | NCBI WGS metagenome assembly SDBV01 (sample SAMN10402039, study PRJNA504765) | marine sediment metagenome | isolation source: marine sediment core GS10_PC15, 223 cmbsf | place: Arctic Ocean: Southern Knipovich Ridge | collected 2010
TGATTAGTGGTGTTTTCAATAGGATAGCGATGCGTTTATTTTTGGCAATACCAAGTGAGCCCCACACGTCCTTTATACGACTCGATAGCCCGGTTTTCCGAATTTATCAACAGGAACTAGTTATGGGGGGCTAGTCGCTTTTCGTGCTCGCGAACGTTTCTTGGGGTCGCCGAGTCACGTGAGGGGCCTTACTGGCCCGTTGCGGCCAGGTGTCAACCATTAGCTGCAACTTTCGACGCAGCCTGGCGAGTTGCTTCGACTTGAACGTCTCCTTGGTCTTTTCCAACACCGAGATCGCTTCGAGCAGGGCTTCGTAGGTGGCGTCCAACTGGGCCGACGCAATCAGCGCCCATTCTTCTTGCAACGAGTGGTCGTTCGTCATGTCTTCCGTCAGGCGACTGAAGTTGGCCAGGGTATCGGCAACGCTCTTGAGATTCAAAGCGATAAACGCATCCAGCGACGCGGGCGCGGTTTGCTCGTCCGCCTGCTGCAGCAAGGTGTCGGCTTCCTGGAGAGTCTGACGCCAGGAGGTCAGATGTTCTCGGGCTTGATGGGCCTTGCGGCCGACTTCCGACTTTTTCAAACACTCCTGAACCTTCGACAACAAATCGTCGAATTCCACCGGCTTGACCAAATAGGCCGCTACCGGCAGGCGGATCGAATCGACCGCCGACTCGATCGAAGGATGGGCCGTGACTAGAATCACCGGCATCCCTTTGGCGATCTTCTGCAAGGAATTGATCAATTCCAGGTTGGAGTTCCCCGGCATCTTGATGTCGGAGATCAACAGGTCGTAGCGATGGCGGCCCAGCAACTGGGCGGCCTCGTACGCATCTGGCGCACAGTCGCATTGGTATCCTCGATACCCCAGCAGTTCTGCGGTGGTATCGCAAAACATCTGCTCGTCATCGGCGATCAGGATTCGGCCCGTACAAGTCATTGGTTGCCCCCTTGCTTGTCCGTAATCAGTGGTAGCGTTAGACGAAATTCACATCCTTTGTCCGTTTCGTTCTCGAAGGTTAAGGAACCGTGCGCCGCTTCTGCCAGACTCCTGGAAATCGCCAACCCCAGCCCCAGTCCTCCGGTGGAATCGTCGTCCTTGGTGGTAAAGAAGGGCTCGAAGATACTTTGGTGCAACTCGTGGGGAATACCGGGCCCTTGGTCGGCGACTGCCACCCTTATGGCTCCATCGACTGCCGAGACGGCAATCTTTACGGTATCCCCACGGGGGGATGCCTCGACCCCATTCGTCAGGAGGTTGTAGAGGATCTGCCGAACGGCGTTCTCCGGCAAGGTGGCAACCACCGGAGAACGGCTCAGGTCGACCTCGATCGAGACGTCGTGCTGTCTGGAAAGCGGTTCGAGCATGGCGACCACTTCCTCGATGGTCTCGCCCAGCGAGATCTCGGCTTCGACCTCTCGCTCCTGCCGGTGCAAATCAAGCATCTGCCGGATGATTCTAGCGACCCGATCGATCTCCTTGTCGATTCGCGCGAGGTACTTGCAGCTAGGATTGTCTTCGGGGATGTTTTCGCGGACGATCCGAAAGCCATTCTTGATGCCGGCCATAGGGTTGTTGATTTCATGAGCGATCCGGGCAGTTACGCGGCCGACGGAGGCCAGCTTTTCGGCCTCTGCCAGCCGTTGTCGACTCTCGTACAGTTCCCGTTCGGTCTCAACACGTTCGGTAATGTCGATAGAGTAATACAAGTAGACGTCATCGTCCAGCGGGAACCATCGTGTGTCCCAGATCCGGCCAAAGGCATGGACTTCTGGATTATTGGCGAACGCTTGGCAATCCAACGCCTTATCGGCCAAACAGAACGTGCAATGGGAGCCGTCCGGTGGGGCGCAGCCGTGGTCCTGCATATATTGTTTGTGTTCCTCGGAAATGTAGTCGGCATGGCCAAACTCTTGCCAACAGACGCTGCCCACAACGGCCCCAACCTCCCGAGCCGTTTGATTTGCGGCCAGGATGGTCCGGTCCCGGCGAATCAGCATGGCGGGATGGGGCAAACTATTGAGCAATAGTTCGCTAAGGCGCTTCTCTTCGCGAAGCATCTGCTCGGCCCGTTTTCGCTCGGTAATGTCGGTAAGCACCCCAAAGCTCCCCGTCATATTGCCGTTGGCATCGAACATTGCTTTTGGTGAGATGATGGTGGCAACCTGTTTCCCGTCCTTGCCGGTGATGGTAATTTCATACGGTTCTTCCCCACCCTTCTTGCGAAGGGCCGACTGCTCCATCATCACTTCTCGATTCTGCGCATCGAGAATGTCACCCACGTGACGACCGATCAATTCCTCCCGTGAATACCCAAACATTTCGCAGTATCGGTCGTTAACGTAGGTGAACAGACCATTGCTGTCCTGCACGCCGAGGCCTTCATTCATTGTTTCCACCAGGAGGCGATATCGCATCTCACTCTCGCGCAGAGCTTCCTCTGCCCGCTTTCGCTCGGTAATGTCTCTTCCGATTGATTCGAAATGGAGCACATTGCCTTCTTCATCCAGCACCGGAATGATGGTGTACTCGACAATAACCTCTCGACCGTCTTTAGCTATCCAGCCAAACGTAACGTTCTTGACGGGCTTCTTGGTGGTGTTTATTTCTTCGATGATTTGCTTTTGCGTTTGGGCATAATCAGGGTGGATGATCTTCAACCCGAGTTCCGGGTCGGCCAGCCACTCGGCCCGGGAATATCCAAACAGGCGTTCGGCGGCGGGATTCGCATAAACCACGTGGCCTCCTTCGGCCTCCACTCGGAAAATGGCTTCATCGGCATTGTCAATAATGCGATCGTAATCCTCCTTCGCTTTCCTGATCTTTTCCTCCGCCTGCTTCCACTCGGTGATCTCGGTAGAAGCGCCGATGATTCCGATGATTTCGCCGGCCGGATTGCGCAAAGGTTCGACGGTAAGATCGTAGAATGAGGGTTGGGAGCCAATCGTGAAGCGAATTTCGTCGCGCTCGCCAACGCCGCGCTGCAGCACGCGCCGCTTCAAATCGGTCAGATAGGCCGCATCCTCGGACGAGACGAGATCCGCATCGGTCTTGCCCAAAACAGATTCAACGGTCAGATCCGGGTGAGGGTTGTATATCCAGGTATAGCGCAGGTCCAAATCCTGGCTGAAGACGGTGATTTGGGAGTCCTTCAGGGCGATGCGAAAACGCTCTTCACTTTCCCTTAGATCCTCCACGACCGAGCGAGCTTTGGCCTCGCTCTCTTGCAGCGCTTCGACGGCCTGCTGGCGCTCGGTGACGTCTTGAATTGCCCCCACCATCCGCACCGGCGCGCCGCTTTGGTCATATTCCGTCTTGGCGCGGGAGTCGAGCGTACGCTGCGTGCCGTCAGGCCGCAGGATGCGATAACTGATTTCCAGCGGTTTCCTTTCGCGTAACGCTTCGTCAACGGATCGTTGAACAAACTGTCTGTCGTCGGGGTGGATGTAATCGTAAAACGCCTCTAACGTAACCGTGAATTCCTTGGGGTCCAGTCCTAAGATGCGATACGTTTCGTCAGACCAATACACCCGGTCCGTGGCGACGATCCACTCCCAACTCCCGAGATGTGTGATCCGTTGCGCCTCGGCAAGAGTGGCCTCACTTCTTTTCAGGTCGTCCTCGATTTGCTTACGCTCCGTGATGTCCCTGCCTACGGCGACAATCTCGACAACCTCGTTCTGATCATTCAACACAGCCGTATTCATCCATGCCTGCCAGCGCCACCCGTCTTTGGTCATCGCACGTCCGCGGACATAGCCCGTATACGGCGGCCGGTAGACGTTTTCGATCGCCGTAGCCACCTTTTCACGGTCGTCTTTGTGAATCAGGGACATGAACGTCTTGCCAAGCAATTCCGCCGCCGTCTTGCCGAACGTTCTGTAGTAGGACGGGCTGACAAAGAGCAGACGGCCTTGCGGGTCGAACTTTACGATCATGTCGGTCTGATTCTCAACTAGCAGCCGGTATTGCTCCTCACTCTCCGCCAACGCCCGGGTTCTCTCAGCGACCAACTCCTCCAGATGGGCGTTAACCGCCCGCAGTTCATCCTCGGCCCGCTTGATCCGCAGCATTACGCGGATCTTGGCCACCAGCTCGACGTTGTCGATCGGCCGGGAGATGAAATCATCCGCACCGGCCTCCAGGCCACGAATCCGCAACTCGGCGGTCGAGCCGTGGGCGGTCATCAGCAGGATCGGCAAATGTCCGTTCGCCCCGTCGACCTGCAGCCGCTGGCACATTTCGAGGCCGTCGATCCCCGGCATTTGCACGTCGATCAGAGCCCCGTCGAAGGACTTCTCGACCGCCAGCGCCAAGCCCTCTTCGGCACTCGGCGCCGTTACCAGAACGCACTCGGGAAGGTGTTGTGCAATCAATTCCTCGATCACGAACAGGTTCTCGGGCCTGTCGTCCACGGCAAGCAGACTATACGTCTTCATGCTTACTTCCTCGGTAGTCCTCTGTACTGCTGCGACGCATCTGTTTGGCCATGCACGATTCTAGCCCATTCATTTGCGGATCACACGGGGCGTGTCAGTTGGCGCGGTTCGCGGCGTCACTTTGCTCGGCATATTGGAAAACGTTCAGTCGGTATTTGTCGTCTTCTTGTACGATCTCCTCGACGAGGGACGTATCGAAGCATTTCTTCAAATCCTTCCACTGCACGTCCATCGAGATCTTACCGGACCGTTTCAGGAACTTCAACTCCCGTGCGAGCGGGCCCGAAGGGCCCAGTTCCTTGGCCGTGATGGCCGGGAACGAAGTCAAGCCCAACAGATCCTTCATTGCCAGATCGGCGTAGGCGTCCTGGGAGAGCAAAAGCGGTTTTTCGGCCCACGTCTGACCGCTCTGGATTGCCCATCGGCTGGCGGTGCCCAGAGTGCTCCTATTGCTTCGCAACCACTTCAAGGCACGAATTTCGGCGGCCACGATTTGACGAAGTGCGTGGGGATGCTCTCGGGCGAAGGAGGCAGAGAAATACAGGTAGCCGGACGACAGGTTCTGATGGATGATGGCCGCGTGTTCGCATTGGATCAAGGCAATGGTTGGAGTCGGCTCCCAGGCGGCAAAGCCGTCGATTTCGTCCCGGTCCAGCGCATCGGGCATGAACTCCACGTCCATGGCCACCAGATCAACGTCCTCTTCCCGCAGACCGGCCGATTCAAGGACGTGAAGCAGCGCGTAGTGCGAGACGGATCCGAAGGCGTAGCCAATCCGCAGGCCGTCGAGGTCCTTAGTCAACATGTGCCGTTTGGTCACAATGGAACAGGAGCCCCGCTGAATGACGGCCGCCACCAGGACGTTCGACTCCACGCCGGCGGTCAGCGCCGGCATGTCACCCCCGATGCCGACCTCCAGATCGCCGCGGGCGAGGAAATAGTTGACGTCGACCCCCTTCCGAAAGCCGTGAAAACGAATCTCCAGGCCCTCCTGGGCCAAAGCGTCTCGAAGCACCCTGTCGCGTCGCATGGCTTCGGTGATGATGTTGGTCGGAATCCACAGCGGCTGGGTACCCACGTCGATCACTCGTTCGCTTTGGCCGAATTCGTACTCCTTGTAGATCGGGTCGGCCGAGAGGTCCGGCTCCGAAGCGTAAGGGCTCTGCGCCGGGCCGATGGAGAACCAACCTCGCAAGCAGCCGATGACCAGCACGGTGACGACCACCGAGGCCGTGGCACTCACGGTCACAATCGTTCGCTTCCGGTCCATGGAAACCACCTTTGGTCAAGGCGCGACGTTCGTCAGTGTGGCAAGGCTCTATAAGTTATCGATTATCACTCGCTAGTCGGTTCTAAACTCAGCCATCTCCGAATGTTTGATTCCAAAACGGCCGTATCAAACGGCTTGGAAACGTAGTCGTCAAATCCTGCTGCCAGAATCGTCTCTTGATCGCCCTTCATTGCCTTGGCCGTCACCGCGACAAGGGGAACGTCCCCCAAGGTTGGATCCGCCTTGATCTGTTTGGCTGCATCAAGGCCGCTTAACTCGGGCAGTTCGATGTCCATCAGTACCAGGCCGGGGCGGAATTGTTTGGCCAGCTTCACCGCCTGGCGGCCGTCTTCGGCCGTGAGGTACCGGCAGCCGATCTCATCCAGGATCGCCGTGATCACCAGCATGTTGCTGGGGTCGTCTTCCACGACCAGGACGGGCCCGCCGGTGCTCGGTTTGGCCGAAGCGGCAGGCCGCCCGGCCGGCTCCGCGGCAGCCGGCGCCGGCGCGGAGGGTCTCCCCAGCAACTCGTCAACATGCTTCAAGAGTTGGCCCCGGTCTACGCTCCCCTTCTGAATCAGCTCTTGGATGTTGTTTTGCGTCAGCCGGGCGTGGTCTTCGGCGGTCAACTCCTTGGAAGTCAGCACCAGCACGGGCACGGCGGACGTCCGCTCGTCCGAACGGATTTCTTCAAGGACCTGGAAACCGTCGATCTCCGGCATCATCAGGTCTAGCACGATGGCGTCGGGTACTTGGTGCTTAACGCTCTCGATGGCTTCGCCGCCTCCGGTGGCCACGGTCACCAGGTAGCCACGTTCCTCCAGGACGGAAAGGATCTGCAGGGCCGCCACCTCGTTGTCTTCGACCACCAGAATCCGCGGCTGACCTGAGCCCGGGCCGACCGGCTTTGCCGCGGTTGACGGCGTTTCGGTCGGCAGGCGGGTCGCCGGCGCCGTTTGTGGCGGGGCGGGGCACTGCACGGGGAGGGTCAGCGCGAAGGTGCTCCCCTCGCCCGGTGTGCTCTCGACCGTGAGGTCTCCGCCGAGCAGCCGGGCGAGCTTCCGGCCGATGTTCAACCCCAACCCCGTGCCCGCGTGTCGCCGCGTCGTCGATCCGTCCACCTGACGGAACTCGTTAAAAACGTGGTCCAGATCGCCCGCAGCGATCCCGATGCCCGTATCTCGCACGGCAAACGACACCTGCTCATCCGCCGCCGCAACCGTGACCTCAATCTGGCCCGCTTCGGTGAACTTCACCGCATTGGAGAGGAGATTCAAGAGGATCTGATACACTTTCTCTTCGTCGGAGCGCATTTTGGGTACGTCGGCGATGTGGACTCGTATCGGCAGACTCTTTTCTTCCGCCAATAACCGTGCGGTCTCCAAGGCACGGTCCACCACTTGGCGGGGATCGAACTCGGTCACGATCGCCTCCATGCGGCCGGACTCGATCTTCGAGAGGTCCAACAGTTCGTTGATCAGGTTCAGCAGGTGGCGCCCGTTGCGCTCGATGACTTGCAGATACTCGGCGTCCTGTTCGGGGTCCTTGCCCGGACCGCGGGAAAGCATCAACTGCGACAGCGCCATCACGCTGTTGAGCGGCGTGCGCAATTCATGGCTCATGTTGGAGAGGAACTGCGACTTCAACCGGTTGGCCTCGTCGAGCGCAGCCCGCTGGACTTCCAACTCGTCGGCCTGGTCCCGCAACTCCTCCGACTGCGACTGGAGCTCCTCGTTCAGACTGGTGAGTTCCTCATTGCTGAAGCGAAGTTCCTCGGCCATTCGCGCCGTCCGCTCGGTGGCCAACAGGTTGGAGAAGGCAATGTTCATGCCGATCTGCACCTGGTCCAGGATCTTGCGGTGGTCCTGCGAGAAGCCCCCGAGGGTGGCCAAGGAAACGACCGCCGCAACTTCCTCTTCCACGAGAAGGGGTATCGTCACAATCTCTCGTGGAATGGCCATCCCGGCGGTCGTCTTGAAGACGAAGAGAGTGTTTTCGGGAATCCCCTCGATAAAGGCAATTCTTTTCGTCGCCAAGGCTCTGCCAAGCTCACCTTCGCAAATCTCGGCACTGAACGAGGGCACGGCCTCGGCGGTCAGGCCCACGGAGGCAACGTGCCGAAAATTCTGCCCGTCTTCACGGTGCACGTAAAAGGCGCCAAGATGTGATTCGGTCACCTCCAGCAACTTCATCAGCAGGTCCGAGGCGAAGGACTTGACGTCCGCGGCGGCCACCATCGTCTTGGAAACTTCGCCGCCTCCCCGCAGAATTGCCATCTGCGAGGCCAGCCTGTCGGCCATGGCGTTGAACGACGTGCCCAGCGCGGCGACCTCGTCCGAACCCCTGCCGCAGTAACGGGCTTTCAGGTCTCCCGCGGCCAGGTGCTGGACCGTCTCGCTGATTTCCAGCACGGGTCGGGAAATGACCCTCGATAGTGCCAAGGCCGCCAGCAGTACGACAGCGGCAGAGACCCCCAGGAGAATTGCCATGTCCCACAGCATGGCGTGGATGGGCTCGTAGACCTCCGCCAGATCGCGTTTCGCTACAAACCCCCATCCGGTCCTGGGGATGTGGGTATAGGCGGCCAGGACCATCTCGCCCCGGTAGTCCGGCATTTCCGTAATGCCGGTCTCGCCGGCCGCGGCCCTGGCGGCCGCCTCGGCGGTGATCTTCAGCGTCAGGGGCGCATGGTCGTACCACCGCAGCTCGTTCAGCGCATAGCCCTCCTCGTTGACCAACAGCGTCTCGCCCGTCTTCCCCAAGCCCGTATGCTCCTGCAGCAGCGGATACAGCGAACGGTCCAGATCGACGCTGGCTACCAGAACCGCGAAAATATGCTCACCGTCATGCTCGCTGCAGTACACCGGTATGGAGACACTCATCGCCGGCTCGCCCTCCGTCTTGGAATGATAGATGGGCGTGACGTGGATGTCCTTCTTCCGTAGTGCTTCGGTAAAATATGAGGCCTTGCTCCCGTGGCGTCCCTCCCGGTCCGCCAGGTTGGAAATCTCCATTTTGGGGTGGACCGCGCAGACGACGAACAGCTCATGATAGGAATCGTAATGGTCGACGTATCGCTGCAACATCCCCCGGACGCCGGCGACGTCCTCCAGATCCTGTTCGGTCCATTCGATCCGGGGTTTCGCCAGGATCCGTTCCAGCCCGCGGATATCGTCATTCGACGCCGCCACGGCCAGATCGCCGAGCCGCTCGTCCAGCCAGCCGTTGAGTTCCCTGACCTTCAAGTCGCGAACCGTTTGCAGCTTCTCGAACTCCCTGCCTCGGATCACGGCGGCCCGCTGGAAGTACAGGATTACAACCGCTGTGAATATCGGCAGCATGGCCACAACGAGGAACCAAAAGGCCTGGCGGGTCTTCACGCTTCTAAATCGCAGTCTCGCGTTCATCATGCTATCCGTGCTTTAGGTAGATCCGATTCCTGCCGTCGACCTCGGCAAGGCTCGATTGCATGCCCCGGCTCAGTGACTCGGATTCCCCTAAGATTAGGTAACCGCCGTTATCCAAGGACTTGAACAGCTTGTCAAGTACCCGGTCTTGAAGCTCCAGCGAAAAGTAGATCAGCACGTTGCGGCAAAACACCAGGTCGAAGGTGCCGAAGATGCTGTGCTTGGGGGCAAACCTGTGCGGAGAGGTCAGATCGTCCTGAGAGAACCAGACCATCTTGCGGATGAAGGTCCGGATCCGGTATCCCTCCCCGACCGCCGTGAAGTGCTCGCCCAGGATGCCCAGCTTGGTGTTTTCGAAGCTCTCGCGGGGATAGACGCCTTCCGCCGCGGTTTTCAGGGCATTGGCATCGATGTCGGTGGCGAAAATGTGAAGCCGCCAGTCCGCCAACTCGCCCTTCAGCGCCCGGTGGATGAGGATTGCCGTCGAAAAGGCCTCCTCGCCCGCCGCACAACCCGCGCTCCATACGCGGATCTCGCGGTTACCCGCTTGACGCTTCCGCTCGAGGATCTCCGGCAGCACCGACTGGGCAAGAATCTCCCAGACGATCGGGTTTCGGAAGAACGAGCTGACGTTGATCGCGATCGCTTCGATCAGCCGATCGCACTCGGCCGGGTCGCTTCGCAGCCGGGCCAGATATGCCGCCGGGTCGTCGCATCGCAGCCGCACCATCCGCGCGGCCAGCCGCCGCTCGAGCATACTGCGACGATAGCCGCTAAAGTCGATCCCCCGCGACTTCTTCAACTCCGCCAACACCGCATCGAGATGAGATCGCATAGCCGTGCCCCTGTTTTCGCTATGCCCTGCCGACGACTCTCGCCCTACACTTTGCCCCATTTTGCCAGTTTACCGGTCGCCGGGCAATGGAGATCCGGGAGAAACTGCACTGCCAAGAATCTGCTCTATGCGCATACCAAAGGCCTTGCATAACTCATTGCTACACAAGGCCTTGCAAGTGCCCCCTGGAGGACTCGAACCTCCAACCCTCTGATTAAGAGTCAGATGCTCTGCCAGTTGAGCTAAGGGGGCTTCGGCAGTAAAGCTCCAATCATACGCGGTTGGGAGGGTTACGCAAGGGCCCGAAACGCGATTTCGGCGGCTCCGGTCGGAAGGAATCGCCGGAATCCCCTTTGTGGAGGGGCTAGCGAGGCGGTTCCATGCCCAGTTGACGCATCTTGCGGTAGAGGTTCGAGCGATGCAGACCCAGGCTTTCGGCGGCCCGGCTTACGTTGCCCTCGGCTCGCTCGATTGCCTGTAGAATATATTCCGCTTGGAAACGAATCGTGGCTTCGCCCAGCGGCAGGCCGAAATCGCCCGACATGGGAACCTGACCCTTAGGCGAGAGGATGAACGCTAAGTCTTCCGCCTCGATCGTTTCGCCGGAAGCGAGATACGCCAATCGTTCCATCAGATTGCGCAGCTCGCGAACGTTACCCGGCCAGGGGTGTTCGATCAGTCGCTTTCGGGCGGCCTCGGTCAGTTGCGGCATCTTGCGTCGGGCCTTGATGCAAAAACCTCGCAGGAAATGCTCCGCCAGCAGAACGACATCTCCGGCCCGATCACGCAACGGCGGCAACTCGAGCGTGACCACGTTGAGTCGGAAATACAAGTCTTCGCGGAACCGCTTCTCGCGAACCATTTCGGCCAGGTTTTGATTCGTCGCGGCCAGCACGCGCGAGTCGGTATGAATGGGAACCGAGCCGCCGACTCGCACCAACACCTTCTCTTCCAACACGCGCAGCAACTTGGCCTGGCAGGCCAGACTCAGATCGCCGATCTCGTCCAGAAAAAGGGTCCCCCCGGTAGCCAACTCGAACTTGCCGGCCCGGGCCTCTCGGGCGTCGGTGAACGCGCCCTTTTCGTGACCGAACAGCTCGCTCTCGGCCAAGGTCTCGGGAATGGCCGCGCAGTTCACAGCGATGAACGGCTGCCCGCTTCGGCGGCTGAGGTAATGGACCGATTGGGAAACGACTTCCTTGCCCGTGCCGTTCTCGCCCAGGATCAACACGGCCAGATCGGTGTCGGCGACCCGATGGATGATCGATCGCAGGGCCTCGATGGCCGGGCTTTGTCCGATCAACTGAACACGTTGGGCCGCCTGTTGAGTGATTTGGCGATTCGTCGAGAGCAGTTGTTGGCGATCCTGGGCGTTTTCCAAAGCAACGGCCGCATGGGACGCCAGCTCGACCAGGGCCGCCTCGTCTTCGTCGCTGAAACTGCCCGAGCGCTTGTTGAGGATCTCGAAGGCCCCGAACAACTCCCCCTTGCGACCGCGTAAAGGTACGCACAGCAGATTCTTGGTCTCGTATTGCAGTTGGGTGTCGACCTGGCGATCGATCTGGTCGGGCTCGAGCGTGGCGTCGACACGTCGAGGTTGGCCGGTTTGAATGACTTGGCCCACCACGCCGCGGTCGTCGGGGATCCGCAACTCACCCTCTTCGATCCCCAAGGCGGGCCGCCCGACCAGGATGTGATTCTTGCGGTCCCAAACGAAGATGCTGGCCCGATCCGACTCGAGTAACCGCGTGGCCGCCTCGGCCATCTGGGTCAACAGTGGCTCGACCTCTTGGGTCTGGTTCCACTGATTGGCGATTTCGAGGATCGCTTCCAGCCGTCGGATCTGTCGCCGACGGTGGCGGGCTTGCCGCACGGTGGCAAGCGCCTCGCTAAGTACGGGGGCCAAATCTTCGGCAATCGACAGCATGTCGTCCGACTTGGCCGAATCGGAACGATGCAGCACGAGGACTTCACTCGCGATGTTTCGGTCTCCCAGCGGCGCGGCGACCCAATCGTCCTTCGTCAGCGGCGATTCCCGATCGAGCACTTCGCCGAGCAACTCGACCGGCAGTGGTCGGCGACCGCGCGATTCTCCCTCGATGGCCCAACGCCCTTCGGCAGCCACCGCGACCGCCGCATAGTCACTCCCGGCGACCTCGGCCATGTCAGGCAACACGCCTAAGAGATAAGGTCCCACATCGTCGGCCTGGCCGGCTTGCCAGAGCAGTTTCACGGCGACGGGCAGGAGATCCGTTCGGCTGCAGAGCCGTTGTGGGACTGAAACGGCAGGAGCCGGAGAATCAGTAGAACTCATGGGCCAAACTTCCTGAAAGTGACACCTTATCGATACACGAGGACCATCACTGTATCAATATGACATCTTCTTGGCAACCGCGTCGGCAAAGAATGTCGCGGTTTGTTAGTCGCACCACCCATAAGTATGTAAGCCCATTTCAGGATCGGCCGTGAAGGGGAGCTCACGTTTTCCCCTTCGAGACAGGCGGTCATCCATTACCCCCTCCTTACCTACCTTACCGAGTTTCCCGCTCCGGCCTTGACGCATCTCCAGGCGACTGCTAGGTTTGAGAGTTTTACCCGTTGCGTTCTCCGGAGTTCAAGATAGTGCCTTACGACAGCGTTGTATGTGTGAAGCAGGTCCCGGATACGGCCAACGTGACGGCCGAGGCCATGAAGGAAGACGGGACGGTCAACCGCGGGGCCTTGCCGGCCATCTTCAACCCGGAGGACCTGCATGCCTTGGAAACGGCCCTGGAGGTTCGCGATCGGTTCGGCGGCACCGTGACGGTTCTCACGATGGGACCGCCGAAGGCCGGCGACGTGCTTCGAGATTGTTTGTTCCGCGGCGCAGATCGGGCGATCCTGTTGACCGACCGACGTGCGGCCGCCAGCGATACCTTGGCTACCAGTTACATCCTCAGCCAAGCGGTCAAGACGATCGGTCGCTGGGATCTGGTCTTCTGTGGTCGTCAGGCGATCGACGGCGACACGGCCCAGGTCGGCCCGCAGTGTGCCGAAAAGTTGGGCGTACCACAGATCACGTATCTGGAAGAAATCGTCGATCTGAACGACGGCGTGGCCCGAATCCGGCGGAACATCGGCCATGGCTGGGAGATCGTCGAGGTCAAGTTGCCCGCCTTGGTGACCGTGCTGGAGACGGCCAACCGTCCGCGCCCGCCGGCGGCCAAACGGGTGATGCGATTGAAGCGGGCCAAGACGCCAGCCGAGGTGGCCGGCGACGTGCGCAATGAGGAGCCCGATTCCTCCGAACCGCTACGCGACGCCGAAGTACAGCGGCGAATCAACTCGCTGAAGGGGCGCAACCTGCTGATCGAGCAGTGGGACCTGGACGACATCGGGGCAGACCTCGCGCGTTGCGGTCTGGCCGGGTCGCCGACCAAGGTGCACCGCATCCAGGCGATCGTGTTGAAAAAAGAGGGACATACTGAAATCGAGCCGACCGAAAAGGGCGTGCGTCAACTGGTCCACGAGTTGGTGGTCGACCGGACCTTGGGATAACATAGAGATAATAGCAGCCAGCGGAATAGGAAAACCAAGAAGACGATGATCGAACCGAACCGTCAGGGCGAAGTTTGGGTTTTTGCCGAGCAGGAAGATGGCTCGTTACACGACGTGTCGTTGGAGCTTTGTGGCAAGGCGCGCGAGTTGGCCGACCGGTTGGGCGTGCCCGCGGCGGCCGTGTTGCCGTGCTCCGGAAACGACTCACTAACCGCGGATCTGATCGCGCACGGCGTCGACAAGGTCTACGTGGTCGACGACCAGCGATTGGCCCATTATCAGACCGGGTCTTACGCCAACGTGTTGACCTCTCTGATCGAGAAGCATCAGCCGCAGATCGTAATCTATGGGGCCACACCGATCGGGCGCGACTTGGCGCCGCGGGTGGCTTCGACCGTGCGGGCCGGATTGACCGCCGACTGCACGGACCTGGAAATCAGCGACGTAACCGACCCGAAGACCAAGACCGAGCACGCGAATCTTTTGCTGCAAGTCCGTCCGGCGTTCGGCGGTAACATCATTGCCACGATCGTCAACTTCGACCGTTGGCCCCAAATGGCCACCGTTCGCGAGGGCGTGATGCCGCTTCGCGATCGCGACGGTTCCCGCAACGGCGAGGTCATCGAGGAGAACGTGGAGATCGATTCGGCCGCCTTGGCCCTGAAACTGATCGAGCGGCACCTCGAACCGCGTACGATCAACCTCAAGGGCGCGCGAACGATCGTGGCCGGCGGCGGCGGGATCGGCAACAAAGACGACTTCCGGTTGATCCACGACCTGGCCGGCGTGATCGGCGGGGCGGTCGGTGCCAGCCGAGCGGCCGTGGACGGCGGGCTGATCGGCCATGAACACCAGATCGGCCAGACGGGCACCACCGTGCGTCCGGCGTTGTACATCGCGGTGGGTATCAGCGGCGCCATCCAGCATCGGGCCGGCATGGAAGAGTCGGCCAAGATCATCGCCATCAACAACGATCCGGACGCCCCCATCTTTTCCGTCGCCCATTACGGCATCGTCGGCGACTTCAAACAGATCATTCCGATGATGATTAAGGCGATTCGTGAGAAAGAGTAGGCCCTAGGCGGTAAGCAGTAGGCAGTGAATGTTGGATGCCGCTCGCGGCTTAGCAAAGGAAACGTGAAATGGCGAACTTCTTTACCGACAACGAAGACATCCTGTTCCTGTTCGAGCATATCGATCTGGCCGAATTGGCCAGGATCCAGGAAGAAGACTTCCAGGGCATAGACCGGCACGAGTGCGATATCGCGCCGGAAGACGAAGCGGAAACGGTCGAAAACTACCGTCGCATTCTTGAGATCATCGGCCAGGTCGCCGGCGAAATGATCGCGCCGAACGCCGAACAGATCGATCGCGAGGGAAACACGCTCAACGACGACGGCACCGTCACGCTGCATCCGCTGGTCCGCGAGAACCTCGATCGGCTGACCCAGGCCGACATGATGGGCTTCACGCTGCCGTACAAGTACGGCGGGTTGAACTGCCCCAGCTTGATGTACACCATGGCCACCGAGATCATCAGCCGGGCCGACACCTCGCTGATGAACATGTTCGGGCTGCAGGGGATCGCCGAGACGGTCCACGCCTTCGCCAACCAAGAGATCAAGGACGAGGTTCTGCCGCGGTTCGCCCGAGGTGAGGTGACCGGCGCCATGGTGCTGACCGAGCCGGATGCCGGCAGCGACCTGCAGGCCGTCCGATTGCGGGCCGACCAGGACGAACAGGGCAATTGGTATCTCAACGGCGTGAAGCGATTCATCACCAACGGCTGTGGCGAGATCCTGTTGACCCTCGCTCGCAGCGAACCGGAGATCTCCGACGGTCGGGGTTTGAGTCTGTTCATCTCCGAACGATCGGAGCGAGTGAAGATTCGCCATCTGGAAGACAAGTTGGGGATCCACGGCTCGCCGACCTGCGAAATGGTCTACGACAACCTACCGGCTCGGCTGATCGGTGAACGGCAACGTGGATTGATCACCTACGTGATGGCCCTGATGAACGGCGCCCGGGTGGGTATCGCGGCGCAGTCGTTGGGTGTGGCCGAGGCCGCCTATCGACTGGCTCGGACCTATGCCCATTCGCGGGAGCAATTCGGCGGGCCGATCGAGCGGCTACCCGCCGTGGCCGAAATGGTCACCGACATGCGGATCCACATCGAGGCTGCCCGGGCGCTGGCCTACGAGACGAGCCGCGTTTGCGATCACGAGAACAACAACCTGCGCGTGTTGGAGTGGCAAGCCGACCTCGATCCGGACGAGAAGAAGCGTCGCAAGAAGCGCTCTCGTTCGCTCAAACGGCTCAACGCCATGCTCACGCCGATGAGCAAGTACTATTGTTCGGAGATGTCCTGTACGGTGGCCGACCAGACGATCCAGGTGCTTGGCGGGTCGGGCTACATGAAGGATTACGCGGCCGAGCGTTACCTGCGCGATGCCCGAATTACCACGATTTACGAAGGCACCAGCCAATTGCAGGTGGTGGCGGCCGTGCGGGGCGTTTCCTCCGGAACGTTCGATACGTGGACCAAAGAATACGACCAACGGCAATACGACGATCCCCTGCTGAGCGAACTGCACGAGAAGCTAGTGGCGGCCAAGGGACGCGTATTGGAAATGGTTGTGTTCATCAAGACCCAAGGGAGTTCCTATCTGGACTTAGCCGGCCGGCGGTTGGTCGACTCGGCCCTGATCGTGATGATCGGGCACCTGCTGCTGGCCCAAGGCGTCGAAAACAACCGCAAGAAGCGGGTAGCCCGACGCTTCATCCTCGGTCAGCTTCCCGTGTTGGAAATGAACTGCCAACAGATCCTCTCCGCCGACACGGCCGCGATGGACGAGTACGCGTTACTGGCCGGCCCGGTCCCGGCCACCGAGTAGCACACAAAGCTGACATTTAGCGGTGTTGCCGTGTTGCCGTTTAGCGGTCGGGCTTGCCCGACGTTTTTGACGTAAGCCGTTTAGCCGCCGCCGGCACGGCGGCGAGGGCCGCTGTTTCCAATCTCACCGCCGTGCCGGCGGCGGCTAAACGAATACTCATAGTATAGTGGTTGCCATGAGGATGTTCGCCGGTAAGACGGGATTGGTGATGGGGGTGGCCAACGACCACAGCATCGCCTGGGCGCTGAGCAAGGCGCTTTTCGACGAAGGGGCCTCGCTGGCGTTCACCCATTTCCGGAGCCCCTCGGCCGAGCGACGCGTGCGCCGGCTCACCGAACCGTACGGCGCCGAGGTGATTCTGCCTTGCGACGTCCAGCGGGACGAAGACATCTCGCGGGTGTTCGATACGGTGGGTGAAACGTACGGCAAGTTGGATTTCCTGATCCACTCGATCGCCTTTGCTGTGCCCAATGAATTGCGCAACCCCTATCTGCAAACCAGCCGCGAGGGTTGGCATCTGGCGATGGACATCAGCGCCTACAGTCTAGTGGCCGTGGCTCGGGCAGCAGCGCCGCTGATGGTCGACGGCGGGGCCATTGTGACGATCAGCTATTTCGGCGGCGAGAAGGTCATACCCGGCTACAACGTGATGGGCGTGTGCAAGGCCGCCTTGGAGCACAGCGTGCGCTATCTGGCGTGGGACCTGGGTCGACGGAAGATTCGGGTCAACGCGATCAGCGCCGGGCCGATACGGACGGTCAGTTCGGCCGGGATCTCGGACTTCGACCGCATGCAGGCACATGCCGCGGAGAAAGCCCCCTTGGGCCGAAATGTCGAGCCCGGCGAACTCGCAACCACCGGGCTCTACCTCTTAAGCGATCAGTCCGACGGCGTGACCGGCGAGACGGTCCACGTCGACTGCGGGTATCATATCATGGGGCTGTAGGTCGGCCGTGTGCCACTGCTTCGCAGAAGCAGTGTTTTCTCCCAGAAGTATGGCGGGCACTGCTTCTACGAAGCAGTGGCACACCACCGCTGAACAAGTTGTAGGAGGCGACTCGCGTCACCTCCTACAGAACTTGCATGTTTCAAGCTTTACCGCACCAGCCATACGCCGGAATGGACGAAGTCGCTTTGCGACGGGCCCGAACCGGGGATTCCTCCGGTGACTTCCACCAAGGCTGGCTGGATGGTTACGTATTTGTTGACTCCGGTCAAGTTGACCTCCAGGATGCGAATGCCCACAAAACGGACGATCGTGTATTGGCAGTTGTTTCCCGGATTAACCACCGAACTGAAGATCGGGACGATCCGCGTTTCACCCACGATCATCTCCAACTCGGCTTTCACGGCGGCGCTGATGCCGGTATCGCCGTTGAGTATGATCTCGCCGCTGGCGAACTGAAGCTGCCCGCCGTGATACGACAGATCTTGCTCGGTGATGCCGTCGAGGATCTGCCGGGCGATGTCGGCAGTGCTATTGTCGGCGCTACCGATGTCCACCGTACCGCGGTTACCCGCCGAGCCGATTCCCTCGGGATAGAGATTGATTTCGGGGATTCCATCCGACCCGGGCTCGAGACTTTGCGTCTGTTCGTTCCAGTACCAGTTGTCGTCGTGACCTGCCGGATTCAGTTTTCCGTCCGCCCCGAACAACGATTCCCAGGTCGGCAGATCGAAGGCAAACGGTAGGATCTCCAGATTCTCGCCGTTTGTCGGCATTCGGAAGCCGGAGATATTGTTCAGGAACATGGCGGTTGCTTCGGCCTGCTGTTCGGAATCGTTAATGCCAAAAATCCTGGCAAAGAACAGCGACACGGACCCGTTTTGAGCGTCCGTTCGCCGGACACGAATTCGGATTGCATTGAAGGTGCTGGGGTCGCTGAAGTCCATCGGCGACACGGCGTCTTCCGGGTCGGCCCGATAGCCGATGGTAATGTCCTCGGCGGTCAACAGCGGGGCCGAACCGGCCACGCGATTCCAGCCGGCAAAGTCCGAAGCCCTATCGGCGCTAGCTGCTAGAACCTGCGTAGGATTGGCGGTGCCGGTCAGTACGTCCTCATCGATCAGGTCCCAAGCGGCGGCCATGGCGGCCGAGTCGGCACACGTTTGTAGTTCGGAACGAACGACCTGCAGGTAGCCGATATCCACGGCGAATGCTACCATTGCAAACATGACGATCATCATTACGGCCGTGAACACCAGTACGGACCCCGATCGGTTTCGGTGACGATTGCAGAATCTCATAACGTTGTCTCCCAGGAGAAAGTGACTAGGTTGTGGCAAAACGATCGAACCTCATTGATCCGTGCTGACCGCCAGTTCGACCGCACTTTCGTGGGTTTGTCCGTCGGAAGTGATGAAACGAACCCGTTTCAGGACCAACGAATCGACGCGATTGGCCGCATAGCCGACGCGCGAGTTGGATACGGAAACGGCCGGGTTGTAACTGCCGAGGCTGGTCAGCTCTGTGGGGTGACTGGCCTTTAGATAGCCTTGCCCTCCAAAGCTACCCCAGGTGGTGGAACTGCCGTTGGTGACCTCGAAATTCAGGTTGCCTTCCGTCAGCTCGACGCTTTGCGTCCAACGGATCGTCTCGTTGGAAGTCCTCAACACGGATCCATTGGGATAATTGTTGGCGACCAGAGACTTTTCCCCGCTCCAGAGCTGAAGCTGCAGCCCGCCCGAGGAAAACGAGGGTAACGTCTGGGCGTTCAGCTCCAACACGGCGTAGACCGAGTCGACCCCGCCGACCGGCGAGATGACGCACGTGATTTGCGGCGAATCACTGTCCACATCCGGAGTTCCAACGACCAATTCCCAATCTTCTTCCACGCGCACGACCTTCGGCCCGTCATCCGCCCAAGCGGTGCCGGTCCAGGCTACAAGAAGCAGCCCGACGAGAAACCATCGAAACGCTCCGCAGCGCAACCAAGTGCTGTGACCAGACATGACGACAAACCTCCCATTAGAAAAGAAACGTGACGAGTCTTCGGTAAGCTTTCTCCGAAAGGATCTGCTCCCAATAGAAACCCTAGTTCGATTTCCCCCCTTGGTCAAATGAAACTTGTGACCCTTCGTGCCCTCGAAAACGGCACAATACTTGCCTGCTGGCACTGCAAGCATCCAAATACCGGCGAGAATCGGGGTTTGTAATCCTCGGCCGAAGGGTTACATTTTCAAAAGTTTACAATTCGACACGCATGGGGCAGCCCAATCGAAAATGTCGCCGCCGACCTAAGGCTTCGGCCACAACGAGGTTGCGACGTCCGGCGCCCGGGTACTACAAAGTTTCGGCATCTTTGGCTCGCAATTTGCAATGCCCACCGCGTGTCGTTCCGGCCGCACGGAGGGGCCGGAGGCCTGAATACTGACAACCGTGGAAGTGAGGTGGAGCATGGAAGCTCGCTGGATTCGGGTCGCACTGATTGCGACGGTGCTACTGGTCTCGATGGGTGCCCGCCATCAAACGGCCAACTTCACCATCAAAGCCCCCGACGCGAAACTTGCCCGAGCGGTCGCCACCTCCGCCGAGCGGTTTCGGCACGATCTGGCCGTCGAGTGGTTGGGCAAGGCCATGCCCGACTGGTCCCAGCCCTGCAACATGACCGTCCGTGTCGGCCCCAACTTGGGCGCGGGCGGGGCCACCACTTTTGTCTTCAACAACGGACACGCCTACGGATGGCAGATGACCATCCAAGGGTCGGCAGAGCGTCTGTTCGACTCGGTCCTGCCACACGAGATCCTGCACACGATCCTGGCCAGCCACTTCCGCCAACCGCTACCTCGTTGGGCCGATGAAGGGGCCGCCAGCAGTGTGGAACACGTCAGCGAGCGGATGAAACACCGCAAGATGCTCGTTAAGTTCCTCCGCAACGGGCGGGGGATCGCGTTCGGACGAATGTTTGCCATGAAGCAGTATCCGCCCGACATGATGCCGCTGTATGCCCAGGGACACTCGTTGGCAACGTTCCTGATTCAAAAGGGTGGCAAGCGGAAGTACATCGCTTTCATCGGCGACGGCATGAACGAGAACCGGTGGTCCGAAGCGATTCGCCAACACTACGGCATCGCCAATACCCGCGTCTTACAGGAGACTTGGCTGGCCTGGGTTGCCGGCGGTTGCCCGGACGTGAAGCCTTCGCCGGGCCCGTCCACCAGCAAGCCGGACCCGGCCATGCTGGCCGACGCCGGACGCCGCGTGCGGCCCGAGCCCAACTTGATCCACCGCATCCCCCGCAGACTCTCGAAACCCTACGCCCCCGGCAGTACGATTCCCCCGTCGTCCGGGAGTTCCGGCTGGTACACGGCCGGGTCCCGGCCGGTCACCACGAATCAGACCCAAGTGATTCGCAGCCAAGTCACGCGTCCCCCACCGTTCGAGCAATCCCGCCAGATCATCCTCGAATGGGGCGGCCGCTAACGGTACACCGATCGATGTTTTCCTCGGCCGCCATCGTTTAGCGGTCTTACCTTGCCCGACGTTCTTTCTCGCGTTGTTTTCACAAGCTCAGCCAATAGCGTGTCAAGTGGAAGAAGACGGGGGCGGCGAAGCAGGTCGAGTCGATTCGATCGAGCACACCTCCATGGCCCTCGACCAGGGTGCCGTAGTCTTTCACACCCCGGTCGCGTTTGATGGCCGACATGGTCAGTGCGCCGGCAAACCCCGTCAGGGAGATTACGGTCGACATGGCGGCGGCCATCCACCAATGGACGCCCTGAAAGGGCGTGGCCCACCACAGCATGGCCCCGATCAGCGTCACACTGGCCGTTCCGCCTAGGAGTCCTTCCCAGGTCTTGCTCGGGTTGATCGACGGCGCGATCACGTGCCGGCTGGGGATCTGCGACCAGGCGTACTGCAAGGCGTCGCTGAGTTGGACGATGATTAGGAAGAACAACAGCAGCGCGTTGGGGTCCCAGTTGTACTCGACGGGCGGGGCGTTTTCGGCCGACTCGGGACTTTCCGCCACGGGTTCTTCCGAGCTTCTTTCGACCGTCTGTTGCGGCAGCGTTTTTTCCACGGCCAACAGGGCCGGGGCGTGACTGAGACAATAGACGCAGATCAGCAGCCCGGCCTGGATCTTCGCGCTGCGTTCGAGGAACCGGCGGTAGTCGCCGGCCATGGCGATCCGAGCCGGGATGAACAGAAACGCATAGACGGGGATCAGGATGCTATACAACTCGTACCAGCCCAGCCAGACCATCAGGAACTGCAACGGCGTGAACAGGAAAAAGACCCAGAACAGTGCCCGGTGATCTCCGCGTCGGGTGGGGGTCAGCGTGATGAATTCCCGCAAGGCCCAAAACGAAATCAGCCCGAAAAGGATCACGGTTGCCGCCCTGCCGAGCAGAAACGCGCCGGCCAAGACGGCACACAGCCACCACCAGGCCTGCACACGCAGGCGAAACGTCTGCAGAATGGCCGTATCGATGTCCAGGTCGTCCCGCTTGCTCAGCGCGCGCAACACGGCGGTGGCGGCCCCCAGCAAGACCACCAACCCGCACACCAAGCCTACCGTTTGCAGATTCATCGTCGTTTATCGCTTCTCTATGCTTGTTTCAAACGCAGCACGGCCTGACGAGCCCGACGCAGGAAATCGACCTTCGGCTCACCCGATTCCAGCCAGATCGGCGGGCCGAAGCTGATGCAAGTAAGCATGGGCACAGGCAAGAATTCGCCGCGGGGAAGAATCCGGTTCATGTTATCGATATGCACCGGGATCAACTCCAGATCCGGTCGCCGTTTGCAAAGGTAATACAGGCCGCTCTTGAACTGACCCACGCGCGATCCCGAGCTGCGGCCCCCTTCCGGAAACACGATCAGCGAATGGCGATCTCCCATCTCGTGGATCATCATGTCGATCGGGCTGTGATGCACCTTGATCTTGGTCCGGTCGATCAAGATCGCGTTGAACAGTTTGTGGGCGAAGTAGCGCCGGACCCGACCCGCATCCCAATAATCCCTCGCACCCACCGGCCGGGTCAACACGCGCACGTTCTGGGGTAACACCGACCACAGCACGATCGCGTCGAGGTGGCTCGTGTGGTTCGAGAAATAGACCCTCTGGCACGTATCCGGTTGGGAATCGATCCAACGCACGCTGGCTCCGCTGAGAAACTTAGCCAACAGGGCCAAGAAACTCCGGGCAAGATTCGTTTGCAGGTCCGTTTCCATCATCCCAGGCTTCATCATTCCAGCCGAACAGACATTCTAGTTGAACGGGCATTCTAGCCGAACGGGCCTCGCCGACCGCCGAAAAAGCATTCTAGCTCCCGGCCAGTAAGCATAGCGTGCAATCCGATCGAAGCCAACCCCCTGGGGCCCCCAAATGGAGTAAAAACGGCCGGCGACCCCAGCTCACGCCTTCCGCTTTGCACCCGAATTCCCGTACAATCACGGCATGAACGCGATTTGTCTTGTGGTCGATCGGTTGCACGCGGGGTTCCTGGGCGCCTACGGGAACGCCTGGATCGAGACGCCTTCGCTGGATCGGCTGGCCTGCGAGGCGTTTACGTTCGACCAGATGCTGATCGACAACGCTCGGCTCGAATCGGTCTATCGCTCGTACTGGCACGGATGGCACGCCTTGTGTCCGGAATTGCCGCCGCCGCAACGACCCTGCCTGGCCGAGATGTTGCGTGATGCGAACGTGCGCACAGCCCTGCTGACCGACGAACGGGCCGTGGCCGAACATCCCTTGGCCGTCCAGTTCGACCAGCGGATCGACGTCGACCCGCCTTGGCAACCGCGCCAGGCCGAAGAAGTCGAGCAGACCCATCTGGCCCGATGCTTCGTCCAGGCGATCGACTACCTGCAATCGGCCGACGAGCCGTTCCTCTTGTGGTGCCATCTGGCCGGACTGGGGACCGCGTGGGACGCCCCGCAGGAATTTCGCCAGGCCTATTGGGAAGAGGGCGATCCGAAACCACCCGATTCGATCGACGTACCCGAATTGACGCTGCCCGAGGACCACGACCCGGATCAACTGCTGGGGATCACGCAAGCCTACGCCGGGCAAGTCTCGCTGTTCGACACATGCCTGGGGGCCTTCCTGGAATTCATAGACGGCAGCCCGCTGGCCGAGGAGACGTTGGTCGTGTTGACCTCGCCGCGTGGATTTCCACTGGGTGAACACGGCCGCGTAGGCCCGTGCGATGGGGCTTTGTATGGCGAGTTGGTGCACGTGCCGTTGATGATCCGATTTCCCGACCGGCTGGCCGCTTCCGCCCGCAGCCATGGGCTGGTCGAACCGGCCGATCTTTGGGCCACGCTGTTGAACTGGTGGAGGATCGGTCCGCTGCCGCCTTCGCCCTCGTCGGTCAACCTGTTGCCGATCATCCGGCAGGAAGTCGACGCGTCGCGCGATCGGTTGTGCATCAGCGGCGACGCCACCCAACGCGCCGTCCGCACGCCGGCCTGGTACTTGCGCCGCGGTGACCGTGTCGAACTGTTCGCCAAACCGGACGACCGCTGGGAAGTCAACGACGTCTCGGACCGCTGCCAAGACATCGTCCAAGACCTGCTCGACGTGCTCGACCAGTACGAGCAGACGCTCTACTCGGGCCCGGTCAACGAGCTATCGCCGCTGGGCGAAATCCTGCGAAGCGGGCTGGATTAGTAGGTCAGGGCTTGCCCTGACGGAACCTCTACGTGCTTGTCGAACCACGTCCTACGCGTTAAACTGAGCGTTTTCCCGGCCGGTTTTCCCGTTTTCCCGACGAACGTTCCATGAGCGATCCCTATTTCCAGCAGCTATTTGCCCAGCGAATCGGTGGTGCCAACTACGGCAAAGGTACCGGGATTTACAAGTTCGAGCAAATCAAACGGGCCAAGCGGAAGGCCCTGGCGGAGCATCCCGAACGGTCGCTGATCGACTTCGGTATCGGCGAAAACGACGAAATGGCCGCCCCGTCGGTCCGTAAGGCGATGGCCCAACAGATCGATCGGCCGGAGAACCGGGGCTATGCCGACAATGGGATCGCTGAATTCAAGGAAGCCGTGGCCCGATTCATGGACCGCCAGTTCGGCGTGAAGCTTGATCCGGTCACGCAGGTGAACCACTGCATTGGCTCGAAGACGGCCCTGGCCATGCTCCCGGCCACGCTGATCGACCCGGGCGACGTGACCTTGATGACCACGCCCGGCTATCCCGTGGCCGGCACGCATACACAATACTACGGCGGCGAAGTGCATCGTTTGCCCCTGTTGGCCGAGAACGATTTCCTGCCCGACCTGGACTCGATCCCCGAAGAGATCCGGCGTCGGGCCAAGCTGCTGGTGATCAACTACCCGAACAGCCCCACCGGCAAAGTGGCCACCGAAGAGTTCTTTGCCCAGGTCGTGCAATTCGCCCGGGACAACCAGGTCGTGGTCGTACAAGACGCAGCCCATGTCATGCTCACCTTCGAAGGCCGACCGCTGAGCTTTCTCCAAGTGCCGGGCGCCGACGAGGTGGGTGTCGAAATCCATTCGCTCTCGAAGGGCTGGAACATGATCGGCTGGCGGATCGGTTGGGTCTGTGGACACGAGCGGCTCCTCAGCGCGTTTGCCGACGTGAAGGACAACTGCGATTCGGGCCAGTTCATCGCCGTGCAGAAAGCGGCCGCCGCCGCACTGGACGACCCCGAGATCCCCCGCAAGATCCGCGACAAATACCAGCGCCGGCTGAGGAAACTGGTCGACGTGCTTTCGCGCTGCGGGTTCGATTGTCAAATGCCGGGCGGATCCTACTTCCTCTACACGCGAAGCCCGAAAGGGATCGACGGCGGCCCAACGTTCGACACGGCCGAGGCGGCCGGCCAATACCTGATCACCGAGCACTCGATCTGCACGGTCCCCTGGGACGACGCCGGAGCCTTCCTGCGATTCTCCGCCACCTACGAAGCGCCCGACGAAACGGCCGAAGACGCCCTAATGCAGGAAACCGAGCAACGCCTAAAGCAAATTCAGTTGCTCTTCTAAGAACCGTTTAGCGGTCGGGCTTGCCCGACGTTTTTTCTTTGGGAAACGCTCAACGATTCCGCTTCGGCCGATAGATATCCGTGGCCGTGCCGAAGTGGACCTCGGCCGCGAAACCCAGGGTCTCGCTCATCGTCGGATGAGGGTGGATCGTCTCGGTCAAATCGCCGATGACGGCCCCCATTTCGATGGCCAACACGGCCTCGGCGATCAGCTCGCCCGCCCCGCTGCCGACAATGCCACAGCCGAGAACGTGTTCGCTGTCCGGGTCGATCAGCCACTTGGTCATGCCCTCGGTATGCCCGACGGCCTGGGCCCGACCGCTGGCCGCCCAGGGGAATTGAACGACCGCAACCTTGCGGTCTTGCTGCTTGGCCTCGGTGGCAGTTAGCCCGGCCCAGGCGATTTCCGGGTCGGTGAATACGACGGCCGGGATGGCCCTGGGGTTGAACACGGTCGGCTCGCCCGCGATGGCTTCCACGGCCGCCTTGCCTTCATGGGCCGCCTTATGGGCAAGCATCGGTTGCCCGGCCACGTCGCCGATGGCCCAAATTCTCGGGTCGGCCGTCCGGCGTTGCTCGTCGACCACCAGGAATCCGTCGGCATCGACTTCCACGTTGGTATGTTCGAGCCCCAAGTCGGCACTGTTGGGCGTTCGACCGACCGAGACCAACACGCGATCGAACCGTTGCACCTTTTCGTCCAAGTCACCCTCGAACGTGACTTCGATCGCACCGTCCTTCTCGGCCAAGGCGGTGACCTTGGCGTTTAAGTAGATGGCCTCGAACTGTTTGCCGAGCTTCTTGTCCAGCGGCCGGACCAAATCGCGGTCGACGCCGGGCAACAGTCCGTCGGTCAGTTCCACCACCGACACGCGAGAGCCCAAGGCCGCATAGACCGTACCCATTTCCAGCCCAATGTATCCACCGCCGACCACCAACAACGACTCGGGCACGTCGGGCAGCTCCAACGCGGCCGTCGAATCCATTACCCGGGGACTCGGCAAACTCAACGCCGGCAAGTTCGTGGGGCTCGAGCCGGTGGCCACGATACAGTTCTCGAAGCGAACCCGATCGTCTTCCAGCGGCTCGCCGTCGACCGCTTCGATGCGCAAGGTTTGCGAGTCCTCGAACCGAGCTTTCGCCCGGATCACGCGGACCTTGCGTTTGGCGGCAAGCTGCTTCAAGCCGCCGGTGAGCGTGTCGATGACCCGTTGCTTTCGCGCCCGCATGGCGTCAATATCGACGGTCGGCTCATCGAACCGCACGCCCCAATCGGCCAAATGCCGGGCCTCGGCCATGGTCTTGGCCAGATGCAACAGGGCCTTCGACGGGATACACCCGCGCAGCAGGCACACGCCGCCCAGCCGCGGCTCCCGATCAACCAGCGTAACCTCCATGCCCAAGTCGGCGGCCAAGAAAGCGGCCGCATAGCCACCCGGCCCGCCGCCGATCACCACGAGTTGAGTATCCATTCGTGAGTTCCTTCCCGTAAAGCCACGCTTGCGGCTTTATGCGTTTGCCAACAACAGCTTGCCCGGCGACTCGAGCCAGTCGATCACCTCGTTGAGGAATCGGCCGGCGGCGGCACCGTCGATTAGCCGGTGATCGTACGAGAGGCTCAAGGGCAACATGAGCCGTGGCTCTATCTTACCGTCGCGCACGGCCGGCATCCAGCGGGAGCGGCCCAGCAGCAGGATGGCCACCTCGGGATGGTTGATGATAGGCGTGCTGTACGTGCCGCCGACCACCCCGAGGTTGCTGATCGTGAACGTGCCGCCGCGAAGGTCCTCGACGGCGAACTGGGCCGATCGGGCACGCTCGGCCAGGGTTTTGAGCTGTCGGGCAATCTCGGGGATCGACATCCGATCGACACTACTCAGCACCGGCACGACCAGCCCGCGCGGCGTATCGACCGCGATCCCGACGTTCACATACTCCCGATAGACGACCTGTTCGTGCTGGTCATCGAGCGTGGCGTTGAGTCTCGGGTGCCGCTGCAGGGCCAAGGCGACCGCCTTGAGGACCGGTGGCATCATGGTCAGCTTCAAGCCCTTGCCCAAGAACCCGGGCGGGACGTTTTTACGCACGTGTTCCAGGTCGGTCACGTCGGCGTCGTCGAAGTTGGTCACGTGCGGGATCGTGGCGACCGACTTGACCATCTGGGCCGCAATCGTCCGCCGAATCCTCGACATCCGCTCGCGACGGATCGGGCCCCAGTTGTCTCGGTCCGGTTCCCCTGTTGGCAAGCCACTAATGGCACCGCGAACGTCGTCGGGTGTGATGCGGCCGTGGCGCCCGGTGCCTTGGAGAGTTTGCAGGTCGACGCCCAGTTCGCGGGCGAGACGACGTGTTGCCGGTCCGGCGGGGGTTAGGGTGGCGTCTGAGGTTAGCGTGGGGCTTTGCAAAGCCGCAAGCGGCTGGGGCGGCTCTGGCAATGTCTCCTCGGCACTGGTGGGCAAGCCACCAGTGGCACCGGATGGTTCCTCGGTTTCGACGCTTAGCAGGGTTTGGCCGACGTTGACGGTTTGACCTTGGCTGACGTGGACCTTGGTCACCTTGCCGGCATGGGGGCAGGGGATCTCGACAACCGCCTTGTCGGTCTCCAGTTCGATCACGCCGTCATTGGCGCCGATCGTCTCGCCCTCGCGAACCAGCACTTTGACGACATCGCCGTTTTCGATGTTTTCGCCCAATTCGGGCAGTTTGAATTCGAGGGTCATAGGGGGATCGGCCATTCTCACACATTCCTCGTTCCCACGCTCTGCGTGGGAACGTCATGGTTCGACGCTCCGCGTCGGGAACTCTGGACTACGCTTTTTTCATGGTTCTTGGGACGCGGAGCGTCCCGGCAGTGGGTTCCCACGCAGAGCGTGGGAACCAGATTGCTCTCACACATCCATCTGATTCGGTTTCTCCGGATCGAGCCCTAGTTTCTCGATGGCTTTGGGTAAATCTTCTATGGGATACTTTCCTTCGGCGGCCAATTGACTCAGGGCGGTCAGGGCGATGTTCTCGGCGTCGACCTCGAAGAAGCGGCGCAACTCCTTTCGGGCTTCGCTGCGGCCGAAGCCGTCGGTCCCCAGCACGGTGTACGAGCCGCGTATCCAGGGCCCGATCGATAGACCCACGGCCGACACATAGTCCAACGCCGCCACCGCCGGACCCGATTGGTCATCGAGCACTTGTTGCACATAGGGCACGCGGGGTTCTTCGTTCGGGTGCAAGCGATTGTGGCGTTGGCAATCGCGGGCGTCGGCCAACAGGGCCTTGTAGCTGGTCACGCTGTGCACATTGCTCGAGACGGCGAACTGCTCTTCGAGGATCTCTTGGGCCCGAAGCGATTCGCGTAAGATGGCCCCGCTGCCGAGCAACTGCACCTTGGGTTTGTTCGGCCCCAGGTCGCGCTCGGAGAGCCGATACATGCCGCGGCAGATGCCTTCGGTCGTGCCCGGCGGCATGATGGGCATCTCGTAGTTCTCGTTCATCAGCGTGATGTAGTAGAAGATGTCTTCCTCTTCGTAGTACATCCGCTTCATGCCGTCGAGCACAATGACGGCCATCTCGTAGGCATAGGCCGGGTCGTACGCCCGCAGGTTCGGGTAGGCCATGGCGAACAGATGGCTGTTGCCGTCCTGATGCTGAAGTCCCTCGCCGGCCAGTGTGGTTCGCCCGGCCGTACCGCCTAACAGGAACCCTCGGCATCGCATGTCGCCGGCCGCCCAGATCAGGTCGCCGATCCTTTGCATCCCGAACATCGAGTAGTAGATGAAAAACGGGATCAGGTTCACACCGTGGCTGCTATGGGCCGTGCCGGCGGCGATGAACGACGACATCGAACCGGCCTCGGTGATCCCTTCTTCGAGGATCTGCCCGTCGGTCGCTTCACGGTAGTAGAGGAATTTCTCCGAATCGACCGGTTCGTAAAGCTGGCCGGCGTGCGAGTAGATACCGAACTGGCGGAAGAGCGATTCCATGCCGAAGGTCCTCGCCTCGTCGGGCACGATCGGCACTACGTAGCGGCCGACGTTCTTATCGCGCAACAGTCGGGCCAACAGCCGCACGAAGGCCATGGTGCTGGAGACTTCCCGCCCCTCGCTGCCGGCAAAGAACTCGGCGAAATCTTCCCACTTCGGCGGTTTCAAACGGACCAGAGCGGAGCGCCGGCCGGGGACGAAACCGCTGAGCTGCTTGCGACGCTCGCGGACGTATCGCATTTCCGGGCTATCTTCCGGCGGTTTGTAGAACACGGCGCCGGCCGCCTGCTCGTCGGAGATGGGGATATCGAACCGGCGTCGGAACTCGATCAACTCTTCCTGGTTGAGCTTCTTCTGCTGGTGCGTGATGTTGCGACCTTCGCCCGCCTCACCCAGGCCATAGCCTTTGATCGTCTTGGCCAGGATGACCGTGGGCGCGCCCTGGTGCTCGATGGCCGCCCGATAGGCCGCATAGACCTTGGCCGGATCGTGTCCGCCGCGGTTGAGCCGTTCGATCTGCTCGTCGCTGAGATGAGCGACCGCCGACTTGAGTTGCTCGTCGACGCCGAAGAAGTGCTCGCGGGTATAGCTGCCGGGCATGACCGTGTATTTCTGGTATTGCCCGTCGACCACTTCGCTCATCCGCCGCACGAGGCGTCGGTCGGTATCGGCCTGCAGCAGCGGATCCCATTGCGAGCCCCAGACCACTTTGATCACGTTCCACCCGGCGCCGCGGAAGGCGCCTTCGAGTTCCTGAATGATTTTGCCGTTGCCGCGAACCGGCCCGTCGAGCCGTTGCAGGTTGCAATTGATCACGAAGATCAGGTTATCGAGTTTCTCCCGGGCGGCCAGCGTGATGGCGCCGAGGGTCTCCGGCTCGTCCGTTTCGCCGTCGCCGAGGAAGGCCCAAACGCGCGAGGCCTCGGCGTCGGGTTTGATGCCGCGGTCGACCAGATAGTGGTTGAAGCGGGCCTGGTAGATGGCCATGATCGGCCCTAAGCCCATCGAGACGGTGGGGAATTCCCAGAAGTCGGGCATCAGCCAGGGATGCGGATACGAGGAAAGTCCCCCGCCGGGCGCCAGCTCGCGGCGGAAGTTTTTCAATTGATCTTCGCTGATTCGGCCCAACAGAAACGCCCGGCTGTAGATCCCCGGTGCGGCATGGCCTTGGAAGAAGACCTGGTCGGGCGGCTGGCGACCTTCCTTGCCGTGCAGGAAATGGTTGAACGCCACCTCGTAGAGCGTGGCGGCCGAGGCGAAGGTCGAAATGTGCCCGCCAATGCCCGGGCTTTGCTGGTTCGCCCGAACGACCATGGCCATGGCGTTCCAGCGGATAATGCTCTTGATGCGGCGTTCGATCTCTCGATCGCCCGGATAATCGGGCTGTCGGTCGACCGGGATGGTGTTCACGTAGGGCGTGGTGGCGACGGACGGAAAGTGCACACCTTGGCGATAGGCCGTCTCTTTGAGCCTATCCAACAGAAAGGCCGCCCGCTCGCTCCCGTCGCGGCGCAATACATACTCGAACGACTCGAGCCATTCGGCCGTTTCTTGCGGATCGAGGTCTTTGGCCAGTCCCGGTAAGGCCCCCTCGGGCAGTGTGCCGGTCGGCGTTTTGCGTGGATCGGGAGGCATGACTGTCTTCAACCGAGGCAATGAATAGGCCTTTTGCCCTCCCACATTCTATGGGGTCGACGTAAGCCGTCAAACGGGAGTCGGTCGCCAAGGTCGGCTAAACGCGATCCGTTGGGAACGAAATCTCGTGATTCCACAGGCAGGCACTTTGCAGGACACTCCCGTTGGGCTACCCGAAGTTGACCCCGATTTTCGGCCCCAACTCCAAGAGATGGCGACGCGACTTGTCATATTCTTCGGCGTTGGCCATGTGCTCGATCATCAACGGCACATCGCCCGGCAAGGCGGCCAGTCGCTTCAGGTAGGTCTCGTAATCCAACGAACCGGTCCCGAGGGTGACCTCGCGGAAGTGGATGTTCATCTCGACGTCCCAGGTCAAATCCTTGGCGTGGCAACTGGTGATCCAAGGGCCGAGCCGGTCGAAGCAATCGTTCAGCAGGTCGGTGTTCTTGTAGAATCGCGTGGGACTGTTGATCAGGTTGCACGGATCCAGATGCACGCCGAAGGCATCGCGGTCGATCGCCTTGATGAGCTTCAAGTAGGAATCGACGCTGTCGGGCAGCGCCCAGCCCATCATCTCGAAACAGAACTTGGCCCGCTTGGGCTTGACCGCGTCGATGATCTTTCGCGAGTTTTCGACCGTCTCCTGGAAGAACCGCTCGGAGAGGTTGTCCGGATGCGGGCCGAACCAGCTCTGGGGGTTATACGAACCGGCGATATCGACACAGCATCGGGCGCCAATTTCCTCGGCCAAGGCGAGCCCGTCGGTGACCGTTTTCAGGTTGGCCGCTCGCTTAGCCCCGTCGGCTTCCAGCAGATTGACCCAGCGTCCCACCTCGGCGATCACGACGTCGTGCTTCGTAAAGGCGGCCGCGATGTCGCGGATCCGCTGCGTGTCGTCTAAGCTCACGCCCGGGCAATAGGCGGCCCGATAGCCGATCTTGCGATGGGCCAGTGCCAGTTCCTCGGGATCGGCCGAGGCGCCAAAGACCGGCCCGCCAAGCCGGATAGGCTTTGTGTCCTCGGCGGCGGTAGCCCTGGAGCCGAGCCATCCGGCGGCCAGTACGCCAGTCGAATACTTCAGAAAGTCACGTCGATCGGTTTTCTCGGGGTTCATGCTGAGTTTCTCCGCAAAAGAAGGCCTGGGAGGGGGTTGGTTCGTGTATTATAGCGACGTCGAATCGCCCTGACACCTTCCCCGGGCCCTATTTCCGGACAAAAAGGGTGGCTGCGTTGACGCTCTGACGAGAGTTTCTATAATACGGACAGGCTCGGGTATAGATTCCCGGTTGCGGTGAGAGTTAACCGAACACAGAGCAGACAAACGCAAGGAGATCTGACGGATGGCCAATGTGAATGAACTGACGGATGCTAATTTCGAGGCCGAGGTCCTGCAATCCGACGTACCGGTACTGGTCGACTTTTGGGCCCCTTGGTGCGGGCCGTGCCGGATGATCGGTCCGGTGGTCGAGGAGCTGGCGGCCGAGAACGGCGACGCCCTGAAGGTCGGCAAGGTCAACATAGACGACAACCCCAACACGGCGTCCACTTACGGAGTCAGCAGCATTCCCACCTTGATGCTGGTGAAAGGGGGCGAAGTGGTCGACCGGTTCGTGGGCGTGCAGCCGAAAAACCGACTCCAAGAGGCCATCGACCAGGCCAAAGGCTAACGGGGATCGTCAACTATTTGACGTCGACCGAGGCGGTTTCGCCGGGGCTCTTGTGCTCCTGCTCGGCCAGACGAACGGAGACGGCCGCGGCGGTCGCTCCGGCGTGAAGTTCCCCGGGCGCGAAATAGGGCCGGCTGGTCCCGTTGGCAAAACGGAGTCGCTTGGCAGCCAACTCTTGCAGGCTCATCTCGCTGTTTAAGTGCCAGGCGGCCACTTGAGCCGCACGCTGCTCGACTTTCCCCAGCCCCAGCAGGCGGCAAAGCTGATGCACGGCCGGCTTGTCGGTGAAGCTCTCGATGGGCTGGATCTCGTATTTCATGGCCGGCCGCGGTTCCTTCTTGCCGTGTTCGAGGCAAACGGTAGTGACCTTGAATTGGCCGACCTTCTCAGGCGCAACGTTGAACTGGCCGCCTCCGCCGCCGAATCCACCGCCGCCGCGGCCGCCGCCGCCGCCGCCGAATCCGCCGCCGATACCTTGGCCGCCGCCCCCGCCGACTCCGCCGCCGCCACGGCCACCGCCGCCGCGGCCGCCGCCGAACTGCGCCAACACGGGCACGCCGGCGAAGGCGGCCGGCAGCTTCACGTTCAACGGCTGCTCGGTCTTGTTGCGGATCATCACCCGACACTCGGTCGAGTCCTTCGGGATCAGTTTCACTTCGATCTGCTCGGCTTCGATGGCGGCGAACATTTCGACCGTTTCGTGACTGGGATTGAACACCCCGGGCTTGAGTTTCTTGCCCTTGCGATCGGCTGCCATCAGCAGCGTGGGCAGTAGCAACACGATGGTCGCAATCAGGCCAACTCTCGCCCAACGTAGTCCGCGCAACGAGAAGGTCATTTTCAGACTCCTTCGAATGTTCCGGTCAACACAGACAGACCGCGCACAACACCAGCCGGTGCGCCGTCTCCGTATTATATAGCCTAACCGCCGGGGCCAGGAAAGCCAAGCAAAAAAAACGTCGGAATGCAAGAGCCTGGCGAATGAGCCTAGTAAGAGTGAGGGGGATGATACTCTGGGGAAGTTCGAGTCAGCGGGTCACGGGCGTGGCGTTTGTGCTATGGTTGACAAACTGGGGAAGGGTTCGCTAGACTTACCCGTTTATCGTTTCGCCACCGGCGACCTCCGTGCGCCCTTGCAAGGAGCCCCCGAAAGGATTTGAGGCGGTTTTTAGTGCGACCAAGGGCCAACCGACCCCCCGTTGCATTCCCGGCCAGCGCCGTCCGTCGACCGGCTGGTTGACAAGGCATTCAGGCCCTCGGGTGTCCCGTAAGCGTGACAGCCCGTCGGCGAACAAGCAGAATTACCAGCATTTCTCGAGCATTAGATGAGGTGAACCATGAAGTTCGGTCAAATGAGAACTACGGTCGTACTGGCCGCGTTGATGTTGTTGGTGGCCGGGGTCGGTCCGTGCCTGGCCGCTGAGCCCGAGACAGTCACTGCAGCCGCGTCGCCTGCGGGGGGCCTCAATGAAACCGTGTTCGTCGTCTATTGGGCCATCGCCTTTGTGGGTGCGATCCTGGCACTGGTCTTCGCGGTGAAGTTCTTCAAGGAGGTGATGGCGGCCGACGAAGGCAACGAGGAGATGATCGAGATTGCCGAACACGTCCGCACGGGGGCGAATACCTACTTGTGGCAGCAGTACAAGGTGGTTTTCTGCTTCTTTGTGGTCATCTGTGCGTTGCTGACCTATTTAGCCTTTGAGTTGGGAGTGCAAAGCAAGTGGGTGCCGTTCGCCTTTCTGACCGGCGGTTTCTTCTCCGGGTTGGCCGGTTGGTTCGGCATGAAGACGGCCACCTGGGCTTCCAGCCGTACGGCCGCCGGCGCCCAGAAGTCGTTGAACCAAGGCTTGAAGGTCGCCTTCCGCGCCGGTGCGGTCATGGGCTTGACGGTGGTCGGGTTGGGTCTGCTCGATATCACCCTTTGGTTTGCCGCCCTTTACTGGCTGGTACCCGCGCTCGGTTATGAAGCCTTAAGCCTGGAAAGCATCACCGTGACGATGCTCTGCTTCGGCATGGGCGCCAGCAGTCAAGCGTTGTTCGCCCGGGTGGGCGGCGGCATCTTCACCAAGGCGGCCGACGTGGGGGCCGATCTGGTCGGAAAGGTCGAAGCCGGCATTCCCGAGGACGACAAGCGAAACCCGGCCACCATCGCCGACAACGTGGGCGACAACGTGGGCGACGTGGCCGGCATGGGGGCCGACCTCTACGAGTCGTATTGCGGTTCGATCCTGGCCACCGCCGCACTCGGCGTGGCGGCCTTCGCCAGCGGCAAGCTGGTGCCCGAGGGCATGAGCATTGTCGACCTGCAACTTCGGGCCCTGTTCCTGCCGATGGTCATGGCGGGCGTGGGGATCCCGCTTTCGATCCTGGGGATTTTCATGGTCCGGACCGAGGAGCAAGCCGATCAGAAGACACTCCTGAAGGCGCTGGCCCGCGGCGTGAACCTCTCCAGCATTTTGATCATCGTCGCCTCGTTCGGCCTGACCTATCTGTTGCTGCCGGCCGGATTCCAGGGCGTGGCCTATAGCGTGATTGTCGGACTCGTTGCCGGTTGGTTGATCGGCAAGTGGACCGAATATGCGACCAGCGACGAGTTCAAGCCGACGCAGAAGTTGGCCGATCAGGCCCTGACCGGTCCGGCCACAATCATTATCGGCGGGATTGCCAACGGCATGATGAGCGTTTGGGTCCCGGTGATCACGGTTAGTTTGGCCACGATCCTGGCGTTTGGATTTGCCGCCAATTGGGCGTTCAGCGACGTCGACCTGTTCGCCATGGGCCTCTACGGCGTGGGGATTGCCGCGGTGGGGATGCTCAGCACGCTGGGGATCACTCTGGCTACCGACGCCTACGGCCCGATCGCCGACAACGCGGGCGGCAACGCCGAAATGGCCGGCCTGGAACCGGTCGTCCGCGAGCGGACCGATGCCTTGGACAGCCTCGGGAACACCACGGCCGCCACCGGCAAGGGATTCGCCATCGGCTCGGCCGCGCTGACTGCCTTGGCCCTGTTGGCCGCCTACGTCGAAGAGGTCCGCATGGGTCACGAACACTGGGGAACCGACGTGGCCCGCGAGGTCGAGGATCTCGGTTGGTACAAACTCAACGACCAGATTATCGCCAAGGTCGGCGAAGAGACCGTTACCGTCAAGGGCAAAGAGAAGCCCAAGCGAGTTGCGGAAGTCTTTATCCTCATGCCCGGGGACGTTCGGGCCTTGAATCCCAAGGTCGCCGAAGGTGCCGAAGCGGCCGGCTGGGATAGCGTGTCGACGGCCGATGGCCCCGCGGCGATCGATGCGATGGTCGCCGAAGTGGACGAATCGCCCACGCTGCAAGTCGGCGACGTGACGGTCGCGCCCGTGGAAGCCAAACACGCCAACATGATCGACTGGATGACCTACTACGCCTGCAATATCATGAACCCGAAGGTGATCGTCGGCATGTTTCTGGGAGCCATGGCCACGTTCGTCTTCTGTGCGATGACCATGAAAGCGGTCGGTCGCGCGGCGTTCGGCATGGTCGAGGAAGTGCGACGCCAGTTCCGCGAGAAGCCGGGTATCATGGACTACACCGAGAAGCCCGACTACGCTACGCCGGTAGCCATCAGTACCAAGGCGGCCCAGTGGGAGATGATCCTGCCCTCGTGTCTTGGGCTGGCGACGCCGGTCGTTGTCGGTCTGCTGTTGGGTGTGGCCGGTGTGATGGGGCTGCTGGTCGGGACGCTGACCTGCGGGTTCTGCATGGCAGTGTTTATGGCCAACGCCGGCGGTTCGTGGGATAACGCCAAGAAGTACATCGAAGCCGGCGCCCATGGCGGCAAAGGCACCGAAGCCCACAAGGCGGCCGTCGTCGGCGACACCGTGGGCGATCCGTTCAAGGACACCAGCGGGCCCAGCCTGAACATCCTCATCAAGCTGATGAGCATGGTCAGCGTCGTGGCCGCCGGACTGATCGTTCGCTACAGCCTCACGGCCATGGGCATTTTCTAAGGATTGTTTAGCGGTCGGGCTTGTCCGACGTTTTTTGGCCCCAGGGCAAACGCCAACATCCGTCACGCCACCCCCCTGGCGAACTATATCCACCCTTGGAGTTTTTCACCAAATCGGGTATACTATCCCTCGGGCAATGGAACAAAGTGAGGAGGGACTGGTCATGCGTTGGTCTTTTCGCGTCGGATCGATCTTGTGCGGTGCGTGGTGCGCCGCCATGCTGTGCTGTCCTTTGACCGTGACGGCCGCCGAGGAAGACTCGGCCGCGCCGAGCGCGTCACAAGAACCGCTGGGGCTGTTTGCGGCCGTCGAGCAGGGTCGGCTCGAAGCCCGCTTGATTGCCAAGGACTCCACACGCTGCAACCTGTTGCTTAAGAACCTTTCGGACCTTCCGCTGTCGGTCGAATTGCCGACCGCGTTTGCCGGAGTGCCCGTGTTGGCGCAGTGGCAAGGCAACGGCAATGGCAACAACTTCAACGGCAACAACGCGCCTCAAAACCTGGGGATCGGCGGCGGCCCGCAAAGAAACCAGAGGATGGGTCCCATGATGAATCTTCCTCGGCAGAACAGGCAAGGGCCCAACTTGGGGAACCCGCCGATGTTCGGCCGCCCGATGTTCAACATTCCGCCGGAAAAGGTAGTGAAGGTGAAGCTGCCGGCCGTTTGTCTGGACCACGGGCACCCCAATCCGCGAGCGGCGATCCCTTACGAGATCAAGCCGTTGGCCGATTGCACGACGAAGCCGGGTATCGCCGAGCTATGCACGATGTTGGGCCGTTCAGAGCTCGACCAGCGCGTGGTCCAGTTGGCCGCCTGGCACATCAACAACGGTGTGAGTTGGAAAGATTTGGCCGCCAAGCGGCGCAAGTCCACACTCCTCACGCGCCCCATCTACAGCCGAAAAGAGATCGACGCCGCCAAGAAAGCCGTCGCGCAGGCGCGGAAGGCAGCCAAGGAAAATGAAACGGCAGCCCAAGAAACCAGCGTCTCGTACAACCGGTGAGCGACGATCGATTTGGGGTCGCTCAAGCGGGCGCGTCGTCCGACTGGCCCAATTGCGATTTTAGATGGCGAAGCTGACGCTGCAAGTCGAGCCGTTCGGCCTGCCATGCCAGGGTCTGCTCGCGATGGGTGGCTTCCTGTTGTTTTAGACGTTCTTCCCGGGCGATCAGCCGCTGGGCCTGTTGGTCGAGTTCTTCCTGGCGACCGGCGGCCCATTGCTCGAACTGTTGCTTGTCCGTGGTTAGTTGCTTATGATGGTCGGCCAGTTGGGTACGAATGGACTCCAGTTCGTTCTTCTGCTTAGCCAACTCGGTCTGGGTCGACCGATATTGATCGGCCAGTTTGCTGCGGATTCGTCCCAAGGATCGCGTCAAGGTGGCCGGTGGCGCGGCGCCGGAAAGCTGTACCCAAAGTTCTTCCGTGGCCAGGCGGATCTCCAGCGTCTCTCGGTGCACTCGTTCCAACTCACTGCGAAGCGCCTTCAGCGCGCCATGCGACCGGTCCACCTGCTCGGCGCGACGCTGCACGGTCTGGCTTTGCTGCTTGACTTCGGCGATGGCCTGCCGGTGTTCGTGCGAGAGTTGTTCCTGGCTGGCACGGTGTTCATGCTCGATCTCTTGGCGAAATTCGGCCAGTTCCCGTTGAAGGTTGCAGACCTCCGCTTCGGCCTCGGCCAATTCCCGGTGTTTCGCTTGCAGTGACGCGGCCGGCGGTTGTTCGGTGGCTTGGGGTCGCCGTTGCGAGGCCGTCTCGACCGCGGCCAAACGATCCAGTCGCCCTTGTGCTTCTCGCTGTTGTCGAATGAGTTGTTGGCGGCGCTGTGAGAGTTCGGTGTCGCCTTCGGCCAGCCACAGCCGAGCCGTGCGCATGTCGCGTTCGAGGCTGGCCGTCTGAGCGTTCAGCCGGGCTTCGCGATGGTCGAGCTCCTCTTGACGCCGATCGAGGTATTCGCCCAGTTGCCGGGCCTGGGTATCGAGTTGCTCGGTCTGGACCAGCTCAGCCGGTTGCGGAGCATCGGAAGCGAGCTCAGCAGGTTCTTCCTGTTTGTTGCTCGGATGGGCCGGATCGATCCGGTTTTCTCGCGGCGGGAGAGTTGCCGGCATTTCTCGGGCCGCCTGCTGGGCATGGGCCTCGGTGGACGAATTGGCCATTTCGGATCAACTTAGGGGCCTAAGGACGCACTGCTTGCGCAACCGGCAAGATTGCACCAGCTTCCTTAATCGGCATATTTCCCCAACAAGTTCATCTGAAACGGGATGCAATTACGCAGATGCCCCAGCTTGCCCACTTTTGCCGGAAACCAGTCGCATACCGTTTAGCGGTCGGGCTTGCCCGACGTTTTTTGGCGCAGAATCGAACGACATTTCCCAAAGAAAGAACGTCGGGCAAGGTAAGACCGCTAAACGACGGTTCGACGAATCAGAACCGGCCGCTACGAAAGGACCGACGTGCCGTCGACCGCTAAACGACGGAACGACCTGGTACCTATTGCTTCTTTGGCCGTCGCTTGCGGGGCATCTTGTTGATTTCGCGTTGGGCTTGCTTCAGCGCCAGACGAACTTGAGGCACGTGAAATTGGGGATCGAGCGGTTCGTCGTCCAGTGGGTATTGGGCCTGTTCGACCTCTTGTTGCAAGGCTTCCAGCCAGGCGGGTACCTCCAGGCCGGGGTCGGAGAGGTCGGCCGTGAATTCGGCGATCGCCTGCTCCAATCGCTCGAAGGTTGTCGATTCGCCGGCGCGTAGCTCCTCGACGGCCGGGCGGATCATCGCGCAGAGTCGATCGATGTTCAACGGTCGGACGAACCGTTCGGCCAATCGGTCGGCAATGCTGGGCAACCGCATGCCGTATTTCCGGCAGAGTTGAGTGAACCGATCTTGGAAGCCCTCGGCGATGTCACCCGTTCGTTCGACGACCGCCTTGCGCCAACTGGCGGCCGCCTGTTCCCAGCCGTGGCGGACCAGGACCTGATGGGCAAGCACCACGGGCAACAGGTTCCAAGCCATCCGATCATATTCCACCCGCAGCCGAAGGAAATCCAACAGCGTGTAGAGCATATCGCCGCGGTCGGATTGGGTGGTGATGCTGTTGTAGTCGACGTATTCGGCGTAGTTCTCGGCCACGGCTTCCAGGACGAATCCCAGGCAGCCGACGGCCTCGTGGTGCGGCAGCTTTTCGCCGAGTTCAGCGAGCAAGCGAAGTTCCTCACCGGCGTCGAGTTCTTCGGCGAGAGATTCCAGATAGGTGTCGACGCCCTCGTGCAAGATCGCCCGCACGTTCCCCAGACTCAAGTACTGCTGGGTGAACAGATCCTGGCCGTAGCGTTTGATGAACTGCTTGATTTTGCGCCACCGGGGGGCTTCGCGAACCGTTTCCATCACGGAAAGCCGCACGCTTTGACTGTGTGCCAACCAGGACTGCAACAGAGATTCGGTAGTCTGCTCCAGACACTGGACGAGCTGGAAATCGCGATGGCGCTGCTCGGGGGCGTCCGAGGACCAGTCTTCCGACGAAAGGACCAGGCACTGAATCAGGGCCTTGCAGCCGATCTGGAAGAGCCGATCGAACTCGGTGATCGCCCCTTCACCCACGGGGTGCGAGAGCTCCATGTTCTGAACCGTTTCGATCAACTGACTCGTCTTGTGCAACAATCCCAGTCGGGGTAAGTAGATCAGCAGGCGTTCGATCACGCACTGGATGCTTCGCGACGCGACGATCCGCTGGGGCTTTCCTCCCCGGGCCAACGCCACGTACAGCAGGGGTTTCTTCAGCAGCGCGGCGGTCAGGTCGTCCCAATGTTCGTCCACGGCGTCCGGGTCGGCGTGGATCACTGCCCGAAGCACGCGCCCGGCCAGTTCTTCCCAATCGTCCGAACCGTTAGCTGGCCCGGGGTCTTGCATGGTCACGCGAATCACCTGGACCGTGTCGACCGTCTCGACACATGCCGTAATGATCCGTTCCAGGAGCAGTTCCTTGACCGACTGGTGGTGGTCGTACTCGACGAGCGATTCGTGGGTGCCACGGGGCAAGGGGATCTGGTAGCGGTTGAAGGCGTCGAGCAACTTGATCAATTCCCGGCGATTTGTCTTCGCCCGCTGGAGCCAACCGCCGAGAACCTCGTCGCGCGCCGGATCGGCTCCCGATTCGGCCATGGACGCGGCGGCGGCCTGTTTCCACAGTCGGGCGACGGCCGCGAGGAAGTCGAGCCGGTTTTCGATGCGTTCCCCTTCCGCTAGCAGCTCGAAATCGGTCAACGGAGGACCGCCTTCGAACGTCTCGCCCTCGAATCCGTCGTCCGTCGTATCGCGATAGGTGACGTCTTCATAGGCCGCACTGAAGAGGTCCTCGTCCTCGTCTTCTTCTCGATCGGCCCCTTCCGAGTTCTCGTCGGCCAGTTCGAAGCGGGGTACGTCCCAGTAGGCTTCGGCATTGGATTCCAGGTAATCGAGAAACTTTCGCGAGAGGGCCCACGGATCGCCGGGTGAGTCTTCGGGTCGAGTTGCCTTGTCTTCGCTCTTCTCCTCACTTGTCCAGAGTGCGTCCATCCATCGCAAGGCCAATTCGTGGAAGGAATAGTTCTCTTCGGCCAAGGGGATCGATTCGGCTTGCGAGACCCATTGCACCAGCAGGGCCATGGCGGCGATCAGGTCGTTCTGATCGATCAGCGCTTCGACGACCAGGGCGTAGGCCTTGGGCGAACGGAACACGCCGGCGTGGCTTTTCCAGAAGGGCACATCGCCGGCGGCCGTTCCCGCCTCGCGGCGTGCTTTCAAAACGGCCGCCACATGGTCGGCCGATTCGGTCGTCTCTTGGCCCGAGATGCCTTCAATGGAGCCGACTTCCGTGCTAGCGAACTGGTCCCACCAATCGGCCAGCTCTCGAAGCCGCCCGGCCAAGCTCTCGCACAAGGCGTTCTCGCCCGCGGCGGCCGCTTCGCGCTGCAGGCAGACGTGCAGGTCGAATAATTGGCTCATCAGTTCCAACAACTCATCGACGCGGTGGTCGGGTACACTGTTCTCGGGTGCGGGGAAGAGGCTGAACTGGGCCCCAAATCCCAGCATATTCCACGGATCGACCACCGCGCCGCATTCGATACCCCGGTGCAACAGCGGTTCGATTTCCGGGAGCATGTCGGCCGCTTCGGCGAGATGACCTTGGCGGATTTCGTCGAACGTCGCGATCAGTCGGCAATGCAGATCGCACTCCATGCGGGCCGAGACGACCGGCACGCGGCGGACTTGCAGCGCGGCGGCGTCCCAGTTCCCCATTCGCGCGTAGAGCTGGGCCAGTTGTACATGTTGCATCTGCTGAGCCCGACGTGCCACCAGATACTGATTGAAATGTTGCCGAACTCCGCCGAAGGGCTGTTTCAGTGCGGTCGCTTCGGCCCGAAGTCGCTCGGCGTGAGGTCCCGAGAGCTGGGTGATCAGTTGTTCGTAGAACGCATCGCGATAGGCGGCAATGTGCTGCACGAGCCCGGCCAAGGTCGCGTTGGACCCGTGGGCGTCGGGCCGGTTTCCACTGATTCCCGATCCCATCAACATGGTCCCGGCCAAGACGGACGCCGCCTCGAAGAGTAACTCCTCGCGGGGTAACTTCCCTTGGCTCTCGACCCGCGCCAACATGGCTTCCAGGGAAACCTCTTGCAGCACGAACCGGCGGCACATCCCCGAGTTGTCGAGTTGCAACATGTCCCACTGGCCGAACATCTGATTGGGCCGCTTGTGTGCCGGATGATCGAAGTCGTAGGCTCTGGGGTCCATGGCCAACTCGTCAAGCAATTTCGGATCGAACCAGGCCTGGAACAACAGGGAGGACTCCGCCGCGCCGAGAATCTCCAAGGCCTTTTCGATCAGTTCCCGATAGCGCCCCGCAGCAACACCCGCGCCCCGAACGTAGAGCGGAATCGCGCCCACGTACTCGTGTTCGTAGGGCTGGATCTTCTGCTCGCTTTCCAGTACGGCAACCGGCCGATAGCCGAGAAGATCGTTCAGGTGGCGAATCGCACCGGAGACAATCCGTTCGGTTTCTTCAAAGGGGCCCTGCTGCTGCAACACGGCCTGGCAAACCCGGCCGAGAAAAAACGGTTGGAACAATGCTTCGTCGGATTGATGGGCCAAGAGATCCCCGTGGTAGCGGCGATAGGCCGGCAGCGTTTCGTCGAAGACCAGCCGCAAGACGGCCTCGGCCTGTTCCGTGCCGGCAAAGGCCTCCGAACTGCGGTGTAGCCGTTGCAGTTGCGCGCGCAAGAAGGCACCCAGCGCCTGCCACGTCGGCTGGGGACTTTTCGCGCTGGAGTCGATCAGGCCGAACAGACGGTCGACGTTCGCCAAGAAATGGGGATCCGCCGTGCCCGAGGAAAAGTTCACATAGCCGAGTATCTCTTCGGCCGCTTTCGAGGCGTCGGGGCCCAAACTGCTAAGCTCCATCGATCACGTGTGCTCCGGTCACCGCTGTCGCAATGTCCACCGTTTCTCAGCCCTTTGGTCGGGCCACCTTGGCAAACGGTCTATCCTAGACGCCGCACCCGAAATGGTCCAGCGGCACGGCGGGCCAAGGTGGGAAACCCTGGCCTACTTCCGGCAAGCAAAACACGGGGTACCCTTCTGGCGAGGGGCTCGCGAGATGTGTCCTCGGCAGGTTTTTCGCGTGTCATGGGGACCTTTTCAGGGTATCATGGAGGGGTCGGAGTTCGCGCGCCCGATGGCCGACAAACTTGATCGGCAAACTCGATTTTGGAACAACACGTTAGAGGACTTTTACGATGCGACGTTTCTTGTTTGCGGCGGCGATGGCCGTGGCCCTTGCCTTCCTTGCCGATCCGGTACAGGCCGGACTGCAAAGCGAGATTATCCCGGAACCGGTCGCACGGCGACACGGGTTGACCCGGCCTTGGCATACGCAGGTCCAATTGGATCGCACCCGGGCACGCGTGCACGACATCCTGCTGTACGATGGCACGTTGTACGTGCAGACCACCCGGGCCAAGGTCCATGCCATCGACGCCGAGACGGGAGAAACGCTCTGGGTCCGACGCGTCGGCCGAGCGAATCATCCCAGCTTGACCCCCGGGGCCAACGAATTCCTCTTGGCCGTGATCAACGGGTCGCGGCTGTACGTCTGCAATCGTGCCACCGGTAATCTGTTGTTCGAAGTGGAGGTTGAGGGCGCGCCCGGCGCCGGTCCGGCGTTGAGCGATCAACGAGCCTACATTCCCATGGTCAACGGGTTGGTGATGGCCTATCGGCTGACGCCGACGACGGATCCGCTGGCCGAGTTGGGGAAAGGAAAGAGAAGGGCTTCACCGGAAGATGTCTCGGCCACGGTCGAGGAATTTCGCCAGAATATCCGCCTTCGCCAAGAATACGTTCCG
>SDBV01000874.1_pt1 | contig 43961 bp, 36 predicted proteins | sample 2277081 | NCBI WGS metagenome assembly SDBV01 (sample SAMN10402039, study PRJNA504765) | marine sediment metagenome | isolation source: marine sediment core GS10_PC15, 223 cmbsf | place: Arctic Ocean: Southern Knipovich Ridge | collected 2010
AATATATTTCCAAACTACTTCCAATTACACGGTACCGAATGCATTACATACAAGTACAAGTTCCATATGTTTTCTGGTATTTCAACCATTGTATGTGTCGGAGCGTATACCGAATCTTCGTCCGGGTAAGATACCCCCGAAATTGCCAGCCACTCTATGCCAGAGGCTTTAAAAACTCGGCCATACGGGACGTTATCTAATTGAAGAATTTCAGCAGAGTCTGCGCCGATTATCGCATGAACTGTTACACCTGCAACAGGCCCGCTTATCCCCTCAGTTACTACCAGCCAACTCGGCTCTATTCCGTCATCAAGGTCGCCATAATATTTCGACCGTAACGATTTGATTACATCTATATCGCCTTCGATCGCGAAAACCCGTTCCTGGAATATCCGTGCTTTCTTATCCTGCAAAATCTCACTGATACCCGAAAAAACCTCTTCGGCCTGTTGCTCCGCAGACTTTTTAGTACTTGGAACAGCTGTTAAATACAACTCAGCAACTCCGTCGGAAAACTCAGATATCCGTGTTTCGATCTTCATTATCTAAACCTGTAAAAACTACATTCAATATCTCTCCGCCTTTGTCGTGCAAGCCCACATCTTGGCGAGAAATCAAAAAAATTATTATATCCTACTATCGACATTTTACAATCCAAAAATTAAGTGGTTTCCCCATCTAATCCTATCTTTGGTTGCCTCCGGCAAAAAACAAGGGATGATTCTAAAAAGGTAAAAAAGCCCATTCCTGTCACAAAAACTCATCAGAACTTCCAACTTATAGAATCTGATAACTCACTGAGCCAATAGATCCTTCAGCATCATAAGGGCCCTGGGGTGTTTCGGCTCGATTTCCAGTGCCTTATTGTATTCAGCTATAGCGTCTTCTTTGTGACCCTGGCGAACGAGAATATCTCCTATCCTGCATCGGATTTCAGCGTTACGAGGCTGAATTTGCAAAATCTCGTGAAACTGAAAAACAGCCTCTTCAAAACGCGTCTCACGTTCAAATGCCATCCCCAAATTATAGCGCAACCTTGTCTCGGCAGGATTAAACTCCACCGCCTTGGTATAATGCTCAATCGCTTTATCTGCCTGGTTGAGCCTTAACAAAATTAAACCAAGATTATCCTGAGCGCTAACATTATAAGGATTACTTTCTGCCGCCTTTTCTGCCGCTTTCAATGCTTCGTCCATTTTTCTTTTACTTTGCAATGCCCAGGATCTTATTAACCACGCCGACGAAAAATCTGGTCGATCTTGCAGAAGGTTATTCATGCCAAGTATCACTTCATTAGCCAAACCTTTGCTTATGGCGTAACCTGCCGAAGACAAGCATTGATTCTCCTGCTCGATTAAAATTTTGTTGTCGGGCATAAGCTTCAATCCTTCGTAACAGTTTTGCAATTTGACCAGATTATTTCGTTCTCCATGTGACTTTAATATATAGTTTGAAGCTTTATGCACTACCTCATAACGCTTACGCCACGTACGCGCCTCATCATCTGACAAACCCGTCCAGTCAATGTGATTAACCAGCGAACCCTGACGAACTGTTTCGGTAAACTCCGTCAGAAATGGTTGCAGCATTATTCCCCTTCTACTGAAATTAAATTCAACGTAAGGCTTATAGTCACTATTGATGCGAAAATCCTTAAGATATCTTCTGATATCCGTTTCGTCTCCGATATAACAACTAAATACGTCGAAGCTGTTGTCAAAATTCAAGTATTCTACACTTCTGGTTACATCTTCTTTGCTAAGTTCGCTTTCAATATGTCCCGGCGAAAACACCTGCTGCTGATCTGAACCTACTAAATAGAAAAACATATAAGGCTTCGTCGTTGGAAACCATATCGTTACATGCGGATATGCTTCCAAAAAAGTGCCGAGAATACTGTTGAAGTTGGATATTGCAATATCTCCTAAATGCAGTTTTGTTATGAATAATCCCCCTCGTTTCAAATGTTTCCTGGAATTTTCGAAATGCTCTATGGCAAACATTGGTGCACTGCCGGAATATGACGGCACATCAGCGCCATTTATAATAATGTCGTAACGTTTGTCGGTTAAATGCAGATAATTCTTGGCGTCCGCATAAGTCATATTCACCTTCTGCTCCAGCTCATCGCCAAGATTTATATGCCTAAAGAATTTCAATGCAACCTCAACCACCTCAGGTGCGATCTCGACACAATCCAATCTCTCAAGATCATGACGCGACAAACATGCGGTTGTCTCCCCGCCGCCAAATCCGATCGACAGCACCTCCTTAGCATCCTTATGCAGAAAAACGCCCAAATGTCCTAACATTTTTTGTGCTGACCGGTGAATATCGTCACCTGCTATACGAACACCATCTGAAGCTAGTTCAAGACGACCATCAGCTCTTTTTTGAACCGAAACTGTCGTCGTAACTCCCTCCTGTACAGCAAGGGTCTCAAACCCCGGCATATTGACAATGTTTTTCTCGAAAAGATCCAAAGGCATAACAAAGACGGTGGCAGTCAAAATAACCGCCACAACTAAATAAGAGATCCGAGATACAACTTTAATTCCATCTAATTGCGACTCTATCATCAATATACCCAACCATATTGCCAACATACCAAGCACCGTGATCGAAAGCTGTGTCCCCACTAATGGTATCAACACAAAACCCGTCACTGCTCCACCCAGTACCGCCCCAATAGTATTCACCCCATATACCGTACCGGTGCTCTGGCCCACTTTTTTTCGGTAATTACTCCAAGCTTGAAGAGCCAGAGGAAAACCAATCCCCATAGTAATTGCGGGAAGAATAAACAATGTCGTGCTATGAAACAGTAACAATAGCGTCTCACGAATGCCCTCGGACTTAAACCACTCCATAAACAAACTGCTGACCTGACTCTTTACATTCAACTGCCACACACTGAGCCATGGTAGATAAAATATTCCTAAAACCCCCAGAAATGCCAAACTGATGCCAAACCCTATCGCTGGCCGCCTTAAGAATTTGGATAACCTGCTCCCAATACCAGCCCCTATTACATTACCCAACAAATATACCGTCAGTACTGATGAGAAAACATAAGTAAATCCGCCAAGCGGAACAACAATACTCCGCATCCATATCAATTCGTAACCTATGCTTACGAACCCACTGACAAAAAATGCTGCCATTAAAATATAAAGCCTGAATCTACTTGCCCTCTTACCCTCTATGCTAACCTCTTTAACACGAACCGCCTGTGGCATCGGCTCGCTGGGAACATCATAAAATCTTGACAGTATCCACCCTCCCAAAGCTACCAGCAAATTAATTCCTGCTGCTATATACAACGTCCCCATCACGCCAACCATACGAATCAAAACAAACCCTGCAATAAAACATCCTAACACCGCCCCCAACATATTCAACGCATACAACCTACCAACTAATCTTCCCACGCGATCCTTCATATCTGTAACATGTCTGGCCAACAGAGGAAGTGTACTACCCATAAGCATCGTTGGAATCAAAAGAACCAGAGCAGATACAATTACCTGCACTACCATTAACACTGTACGGGAAGGCTCAAATTTGACAAAAAACCACCGGTATGCTATATCCGCAAATCGCAATAACCACGGCAATGACAACGCTGATACAGTCGCTAAAATTTCTAATATCGCATATAACCGCAGACGCCTCTTTATCTTGTCCGCATAGCGGCCCATTATCAACGCACCAAGAGCTAATCCTCCCATGAATACCGATACTACGATGCTCGAGGCATAAGCCGTATTGCCAAGTGTCAGTTTCAATAGACGAACCCAAACCACTTCATCCATCAAGGAACACACACCTGAACAAAAATAGACTAACATCAGCCAGCCGATCCCCCTGGTCCCAAACATACTGGATTCCTGCTTGACCGCTCCCGCTGTAGCTTTACTCATGTTTTTCAATTCTCTCTTTTGGAATAATTCAATAATATATCTGATCCACTCTTAAATATTACTTGTGCCCCTGCTTCCATGGATCAGAACCGCCGGCCATCGGCGAAGCACCAGTAAGAGGCATATCCACCTCGATCTGCTTGGGATTTCGCACCGTCTGAGCAAGTAAGTTCTTGTTGACCTTAACCGGCCCTGTAATTAATTCGGGCACACTGTAGGTCTCAAGAAATGAATCGTAGAAAGTGGGGTCTTTTTGTGGAAGCACAAAAGCTTTGTATGATTTACCCTCCTCATCAATATAGGCCAGATACGATCGAGTAAACAGCCCGCCACTTCTACGACTGCTAAAAGCTATCCATCGGCTGTTGCTCGACCAGCTATGCCAAGATTCCGAATATTCGCTATTAATAGAAAGCTTGTGATAGACGCCTGTTTCGAGTTCCATCAGATAAAGATCGCTGCTGGCCTGATGGATCGGAAAACAACCGAATTCACACATACAAAACAGCAAAAAACGACCGTCTGGTGAAATACGCGGCAACAGAATGCTCAAGCCCGTTGTTTTACTCGATAAGATTGTCTCAACCTCACCCCATTGGTCGCTTTCCAAATCGTAACTGATTCGCACCAAGTCATATTTATTTTCATCGTAATGTGCGGGAGGAACTTTTTTGCGGTTACTCCATAATATCGGCGCTTTGCAGAAATAAAGGTAGCGCCCATCAGGACTCCACGCAGGATAGGTCTCCAGAAACCCTTTATCGGATATCGCAGGCGTTGTCTTGGCTTTCTGGCTGTCAACAACATAATATGCCAACGCCGAATCAAGGTCGATAACTTCTCTCACCTCACTACGTGCCGTATGGATAAACTGAGTTACATTATTGATCGAATATGCCGCCAGGCGACCACTGGGATGCCATGCTGTATAGCCAAACTTTGTACCTATCTTACTCGCCGATTCATTATTCGCAAATATTACCGAATTGCCGTATGCACTCCGAATACCTAAAAACATCTTCTCTGGATTGTTTTGGAGAAAACTGTGACAATTAAGACAACCACCTTTAAATGATTTGCCATGCAATATAACAGACTCATTGTAACTTTCCAGATCACGCTGATAAATACCTATATCCTGCCAAAAATTATATATTGGCTTCATTCTACGGTATGCGATATGACTATCAATCTGGTCTTTTGCAATAGTATTAGTGATCGTTTTATATCGGCCCCACTTACCTTCATTATCTTTTATGTAAATATCGAAAAACAGATCATTACCTTTGTTTATACTCAAGAGACGTTTCCACAACTGCTGAGGGATTATTATTTTCCCGGTCCTGCTGAATACCTCGATCGGTTCGCCATTTGCAGAATATATCTTAACTAAATACCTACTGCCATGCTCCTTAACTACAAAATTCAATGGTGCTACATTCGGCGGGATAACAGTATCTGTATAGTCCGGACTAATACGAACAAATCTGACTATATCTTTGTAATTTTCAATACTCTCTTTTCCGTAAGCCGTATAGCAAATGATCACACCTGCTAAAACAGCGATTACTAATATCAACAGTATGTACCGATATGTACGATTCATCTTCTCACCCCGGATGTCCTAAACATATAGTATAAAAAGTAGCTCTGACCATAATCGTACGCCAGCGCATTAAAAGCTGCCTGCCTATCACGCCCCAAACGCTTGTAAGTGCTGATAAATTTTCTGCTGCGGGCAATAGTTTCTGGTCTTATTTGCCGACCGTTTAGATTTACTTTTTTGCCCGAACCCATATACATCACGAGCGCTTCCTCATAATGAAGGGGAATAGTTTCATATCCAAAGTCGTCAAGGCGATCTATATTTTTCACAAACTTATCTAATTGAGCTGTTAAAAGATAATAGGCCATCAAATATTCAAAGGCCATCCGATTATTTCTATTACTCTCCAAAAGCCCTTCCAATAAGATATCCTCGTTGTAATCGTCAATGTTTATGCAATAATCTTTGGTTATCATTATCGAACGCAATCGTTTGATTTCCTCGTCATTGTCAAACTTACCATCTTCAAGCTGCTGTAGAATATCCTCTGCGTCTCTGCTGTGTATTAAGTCTGTACTTAAAGCATTCAAAAATACAGATGCCGTCTCATCTTGACCTTTGATAATATTGATCTTTGCCAGCCTTTTTAGAATAAATGGATTGTAACCTTGCGCTTCCAGAAATTCATGAGATTCCCTCTCAGAACGATTCACGCCTCCCAATTCCAGGCACGACTCGCTTCTTTTCATAAACTTCACAGGGTTGTACCCCAATGCCTGGCCGAAAAGTAATAGCGTATGAGGCGCCTGCGGAAAAGAAAACATCTCATCGCCGAGTCGACCTGTATAATATAGTGCTCGGTTTACTTCATGACCACAATAAGCGCTATAATAATTAGAGGGAATCTTCCTTGCATACTCCAACAGCTCAGGCCACATCTTCTGATGCGAAAAACACGTTATCTGAACCAGGCTCTTTCGCGCATAATCAAACGAAAAATGAACGCTCGAAACAGAAATGGCAACTAATATCAATGTTTGAACCACCGGTTTCAGCTTGCTTTTTGAACCAAACAGGATTTTCTCGTCGAACTTCAACCATACTATCTTATGCCGCAATACTGCGAAAAACATTACTACGGGAAAAAACAAATACAAACATTTGCCAAGAACGTCTACATACCCTTCCCTGAGAAAATCATTCATCTCCGGATGAAATGGCGTCAAAACCAAATAAGCATCGGTAACCTCCTGTCCAAAAATACCGATACCAAATAACGCCGGAACCGTAGATCCTATCAGAAGAAAAAACATCCCCAAAACAAGTTGCCGCCGAACAAAGATATCATAAACACCCGCCAAAACCACAAAAACTAAACTCGCACCGCCAGCCACATAGTATAAAACAATGCACATAACAAAAAATACCGCCGCCCGCCGACTGCCGCTCTGTATAGACAACCCTTGATACAACACTGAAAAACAAAGCCCCGCCAATAAAGCCAGACAAATATTCAACGGATTGTCATAACGAATATACATCATCAATATCAATAACACCGGCAAATAACACAAAACCTTGCTCTGACCTGCCCCTGCAAGTTTAATTAGTTTCTCTGTGCACCAGCAGATACACAAGCAAACTATTGTGATGATTAACGCGCCTGCCCATGGAAAGTAATATAGCTGTGACAAAAATGCCCCCACATACTCAACCAAACCACCCGGCCAGCTTACAGTCTCCTTAAAAAACATCCAGTCCACCGAAAAACGAGGAAACCGCATAAAAATACCAAAGGCATGATAAACAAGATACGGATTAACCGCCAACCAGACATACAAATAAAAACAGGTAAAAAACAGCACCTGCCTCACCGGAAAATTCCAACTGTCTTTTGACGCTTTCGCATCAGACGTTCCCATGTCAGCCGTCCTTAATAAATGCTCAGCTAAATAAGCTTTTAAAAATTATATGAATATAACTCCAATATGGTTCAAAAGTTGCCAATTAAAACACCTTGAGCAGATTTCGCACTTTCGCCAAGCTAATCACATCGCAAACAGGGGTAATTTTAACATAATCAACCACAAATAATCAATTGAAAACCACCACTAAGCAAATGCTTTAACCTGTGCTTGTCCCTGCCAAAAGTCGCATCTGACCATAAATAATGTCTATTTAACTATCCAGTTAAAGGTTGTCGGGATGCTTAGGAGCGATATTGCGTAAGGTCTTGTAAAATAAAGGCTTGCAGTTTTTAGGCCGGTCAAATGACCGACAGATCCGCCACTCATTGAGGGCGTGATTTTGCAAATACTTAGCCCATATAAAGTATCTTCAGATATGCATACGATGCCCCCGCTATTGGGATTTGGGGATAAATTCATGTCTTTTTTTATGCATGGTGGTCCGCAAGATAATGTTGGATGTGTTTTTTCACCGTCCGGCGATCCAATTCCGTTATCTTTGCAACCTGTTCGTATGTGCTGTGTTTTTGATACAACGCAGTACAATAAGCGGCTAAGATTTCCTGGGCGTTGAGCCTGCCGGCATCGATATCCGCAAAGAATCTGGAACGCAGATCCTGCGAAGCAGTTGCAGTATCACCAGCGTAATCACGCTTTATAACTACCCTTCTAACACATTGGGCTAATTCCCTTACATTGCCGGACCAGGGGTAATCTTTGCCAAGGTTTTTATCGACTACTTCTTTAACAGTTTTGATTAGTTCTTCTGCTTTGTGGCCGGTGATACGTTCGACGGTGTAAGCGATTAGTTCTTCGAGTTCTTTCGGATTCTCCTGTATGCGCTGCTGTAAAGATGGAACGACAATTAAATCTGAGCACAAGCGGTAATAAAAATCATCGCGAAATGTTCCTTTCTGGCGGAGCTGGTCAATTGATCTGTTTGTTGCTACGATTACTCGGCCGTGGAATTTGAGTTTTTTGTGGCTGCCAACTGGAGAAAAGATTCGCTCTTCCAGGACCTGCAACAGTTTTATCTGTACCTGTGGACTTACGTCTCCAATTTCATCGAGAAAGATTGAACCGTGCGGCCCACATAACGAGAGAAGACCGTCATGCGAAGCAATTGCGCCGGTAAAAGCACCTTTGGTATGGCCGAAAAGTTCTGATTCGAGCAGAGTTTCCGGGTATTGTGAAAGATTGATAGAGATGAAAGTTTTTGTGAAATTTTCAGCGAAGGCTTGTTTTTGCTCATCGAATGGGATGAAACCGCTTTTTCCTATAGCAGCTGCTGCTGCACCTTTGCCGGAACCGGTAGGTCCAAGTAACAGCGTAGAAAAATCTTCCATCTTGTCCCAGAGGTAGCGTTCATAGTAACGAATATCATGCGTGAAAATATTGTTCCAGAGATTCATGCGAAGTTGACTCATAGATTTGCATTGGCCGATCAGACCGTGATCAATGAAATAAAATGCTCTGCGAATCTGATAGAACAGGGAAAAATATCTATTCGCCAGAGTGCCGCTGAATCCCCGTTTTATTAGAAGAGATAGAGCTTGCCTGGCAAAGGGTACAGGGAGCGGATCTTCGCCGTTTTTTATCTGGTCGATTATCAGTTCATCAAACTGTTTGACGAATTGATGAAACACATCGAACAAGAATACATGCTCGATCAGGTCACGATCCGCCTGTTTGAAATCTTGTATTTTTGAAAACTCATTGGCATCAAGCTTTTCTATTCGTTTAGCAACTTCATTTACAGCCTCTGGGACAATATTACGCCAGGGCACACTTGCCGAACTTCCGGATATCTTTCTGTCAAGCTCTGCCCGCTGTTCGCTGAAAGGATTAGCAAAAGCGGCTTTAGATACGAGAGAGAAAAACTCTTTGTCGCTCGAGGTTAATTTTTTTATTGTCATGCATTTAATGTACAGTACGTATGCATTAAATGTCAATTTCTTTTATTTTTCACTTGACCTAAGTTTTTAAGTTTTTCCGTTAAATCTTTATTAAAAAAAGAGTTAGCAGGATAAATATTTCCTGGCACTCCAGTTGCTTTATGTTCTTTCATTGATACAGGAAAAGAGTTTTGAAAGGAGTTGGAAATGGCAAATATGAAATTAACGTCAATCTTTTTTATCGTTATACCATTAGTATTTTCAGGTTGTGCAGAAAGAATAAGTAAACATGGTCCTCTTTCTGGAGACATGTCAATTTCACCCGATGACCAACACATACTTTTTTCGTTTTACAAACATAATGTGTCATCAATTTATGTCGCTGATATTAACGGCAAAAACGTTAAACAACTTACTTTTGCCAAAAAAGAGTTTCATTTATGTCCTAAATATTCACCTAATGGGCAAAAAATTTCATTTTTGGTATTTCCGCAAGGAACCAAAAAACTGCAAAGCTATCTTTACTTAATGAATTCTGACGGGACGGATATTCATCAGATAACTACAGATCAGCAACATGTTACGGAGGCAGTCTTTTCTTCAGATAGCAAAAAAATATATTTTTTAAGGTCAAACTATTACGGACATTATTCTCCAATGGTGTCCTCTCGTCCACACGATTTTGATATATATTCAACCGATATTGATGGTTCCAACCTAAAAAGGTTAACGAATCTGGAAGAATATGAGATGTCTAACCTGAGTATTACTCCAAGTGGACAGCATTTATTATTTAGCACTTATGACGAGCGTACACCTTTTCATCTTTTATCTTTGGCAGATCCAAATCAAATAAATTCTTTTATGCCTTCAGGAGCTTTTGGTTCAACTATTTTTTATGACCCTAAACTTTCTCCAAAAGATGAATCCATCGCTTTTGTTGCGGTATCAAAAAGTCCAAAGCCAGGTTTTCAGTACGAACTTTATCTAATGAATCTAAAAAGCAAAAAAACTAAGCAGGTGACAAAGCTTGATAGCCGTGTAAAGAATCCTTGTTTTTTAAATAGTCAAAATAAATTACTTTTTATGCAGGATTTGAATTGGCCGGAACGTTATCCAAATTATCAGTTGATGAGTATAAATTCAGATGGCACAAATTTGATGAATATTGAATTAATTGTTCCTTAATCAAATAATTTCGAAAGGAGAATTAAAAATGTGCAAACCAATCAGAAATCAAATGATTATTGTTGGTCTTTTAGTTAGCTGTGTCATTTTTTCGGGCTGTAACGAAGGCTATGTTACACCGCAACATGGTACTAATCTTACTAATTTGACAACACCCGACGCCGAACCGGTTAAAATACCGACGTCTATCCAGCAAGCGTGGCAAACTGCTCCGGCCTGCGATCTGCCAGTAAACCTTGCTATTGTTCGTATACAAAGCGGCTACAATGTTAACCAATTTCATGTAGTCAATACTCGTGATATTGAACAACAAGAAGACATGGAACGCATCAGGAACCTGCCGGAAATCAACCAGGTTCTGCCCTTAAGCCAACTACTGGTATCAGGCGAACATAACTCTGATCAAAGTCTTCGCAGGGCCGCCGCCTCCAGCCGAGCAGATATGCTTTTGATTTATACTATTGATTCAAAATATGATGAATCAGACTGGTCTTCGGCTGTTAGCATAGCGACCTTAGGTCTGGCTCCAACGGTAAAAGTTAAAGTTACCACTACTGTTTCGGCTGTTCTTATGGATGTACGCACCGGCTTTGTTTATGGTGCGATCGAAGCTACCGAACAACGTGCCCAAAAAGCGGCTTTTGTAACACGACAAAATGCATGGGATCAATGTAGTGCAATTACAGTACAAAAAGCATTCCAAGGCTTGATTACAAGATTCGAATCCTTCTGGCCGGAAATCGTCAAAGAATGTCAAGACAAATAAACAATTGTTTTGAAAGGAGCAAAAATGAAAATGATATCAAGTTTGATGTTTCTGGTTTTAGCTGCAGTCGGATGTGTATCTTGCGATCTGAAATCTGATGAGCCAAAAGTGCGCGTCGGTGTATATGATTCGCGGGCGGTGGCTATTGCTTTTGCTCATTCGGATTTGAACGAAAAAAGGCTGGAAACCAAAATGGAGGAGATGGAAAAGGCTAAGGCAATAGGCGATACGAAAAAAATTAAGGAACTGGATGAATGGGGCAAAGCTCAACAGGCCAAACTTCATAGACAAGGATTCAGTGCAGCCTCGGTAGATGATATTCTTGAACATATCAGAGATGACTTGCCGCAAGTTGTCGAAGATGCCAATATTATCGCTCTTGTATCAAAATGGGACAAGAAAACACTCAAGCATTACAAGTGTGCCGAATTGATTGACGTTACAGATATGATAGTAGCTCCATTTAACCCGGATGAGAAACAACTCAAGGCCATTGAACAACTCAAAAACAAAAAACCCATCCCGCTGTGGCAACTGGAGATAATGACAAAACTTGAAAAGCATTAAGTTACAAAAGAGCTTAAAATGCGGAAGGGGATAAAGCCGAGGATGCGTGTTTTGAAATTATTGGTGCTAATTTTAATGATATGTTATGCTGTTATCGGTTGCAATCAAAAAGTGGACGAGCGTTGTAATATGGAAAATAATATCAACCAAATTAAAGAAAACCTGAGTCCGCTGATAAATGCCAATAGCCAGGACTACCCAGCAGCAGTTGTCGACTATTTCAAGTTTTACAGCCTTGATATTGACAGCAACGATGTCGAGCATATTTTCGGCACATTCGAATCTGCCGGGCTCACGCTGGTCGGACATATTTACAAACCTGCGAAATATAAAGCGACTGTTTTTGTGCTGCATGGCTACTTTGACCATTGCGGCCAGTTGAACCACTTAATAAAATACCTGCTCGAAGCCGGTTTTGCAGTTGCTGCTTTCGATTTACCGGGCCATGGGCTTTCAGCCGGCCGGCGCGGAGCGATTGACGATTTCACGCAGTACAGCAGGGCGTTGATTGATTTCACTGATACGGTCAGGCCGCAACTCAAAGGCCCTTATCATTTCGTTGGTCACAGCACCGGAGCAGCCGCGGCCTTAGATTGTTTTCTTACAAACAAAGACACCATTTTTGACCGCATTGTTTTAACGGCCCCTTTGGTACATTGCGCAGGCTGGGAGCAGTCAAAGATCAGTTGTCAGGAAAAAATGCAATTTGTAAAAAGCGTTCCGAGAATTTTTCGCAAGAATTCATCGGATGCTGAGTTCCTTGATTTTGTCAAAAATAGGGACTGGCTGCAAAACAAGATGATACCATTAAAATGGGTCAGGGCATTGCATGGCTGGAATGACAAAATTGCTGATTCGCCGCCTTGCCAAAAACCGGTTAAAATTATTCAAGGCACCTGCGATACGACAGTTGACTGGCGATTCAATATCAAGTTCCTTCAGGCCAAATTTAGCAACGCCGAGGTTGGCCTGATAGAAAATGCCAGACACGAACTATTCAACGAATCTGCGGATATACGCAAAGAGGTATTTTCGCAGATAAGTAACTATTTGGTGGAAAAAAATGACTAAGCAAAGTAATAGCAGCAGCAAATTTCGCATAAAAATCATAACTTGCAACGCGATTATCAGGCTTGCGGTATTATTTTCGGTTCTAACTGTGTTGTGCATTTGGGGATGTCACAGCATGACAGAAATGCCTGGAAAAAGTCATGTGGGCCAACTACCTGCCCTGACAGAAGCTCAAATATTATTGCGTGGTGAACTTGCTCGCGATGTAAAGAAACTTGCTGACGAAATAGGACAGCGAAACTTCCTGCACTATAAGGAGCTTACTGCTGCAAGAAATTTTATTGAAACTTCACTCACTAAGGCTGGCTACAAGACTCATCGGCAGGAGTACGAAGCCGAAGGCCAGACCTTTTGCAACATTGAGGCGGAAAAAACAGGAACAAAGTATCCTGAGCAGATTATAATTGTTGGCGCTCACTATGATTCAGCATATGGCACTGCCGGCGCCAATGATAATGCTTCAGGTGTTGCAGCAACGCTTGCCCTGGCTCGCTATTTCGCTGATAAAGAAAGTGCTCGGACATTACGTTTTGTCTTGTTTGTGAATGAAGAACCGCCATTCTACCACACTGATCAAATGGGAAGCGCAGTCTACGCCAAAAGTTGCCGGACAAAAAGTGATAATATTATTGCTATGTTGAGCCTTGAAACCATTGGCTACTATACAGATAAACCCAACAGCCAGAGTTACCCATTCCCATTTAGTCTTGTATATCCCTCGACGGGCAACTTTATTAGTTTCCTCAGCAATTTTGGCCCATCACGCCAGCTACTCTATAGCACTATCACTTCCTTTCGTAAAAACTGCATGTTCCCATCAGAAGGCGGCGCTATTCCGGAAGTTATTACCGGCGTCAACTGGTCGGACCATTGGTCTTTCTGGCAGCAGGGCTACCCTGCAATTATGATAACTGACACTGCTCCATTTCGATATCCTTACTACCACTCACCTGGAGATACTTTTGACAAGATCGATTATGACCGCCTGGCAAGACTTGTAACCGGCTTGGGTCATGTCATTATTGATTTGGATCAGCTTTAAATAAAGGTATGAATTAAAAATTATGTTAGCTATCAAAGAGTTCTATTTTGGAAATAATTTTTGGAGCCTAGGCCATTGTTCCTGCTGTAAATTATATCTGTTTAGGCTATAATATCGCGAATGTTACGCAAAGAGGTATTTTTGCAGATAAGCCATTACCTGGAGGCCAAATGAAGATTGCGCGGCTTAAACTAATCTCTGTTTTAGTGCCTTATGTTGCGGTACTGTTCGGTCTTTACATCTTGAAAAATGCGTGGATCGCTATTGGGCTTTATCACTTTGGCATAACAGTGTTTTTAATTGCTGGTGATAGAAACAGTTTACTAAAAAGAGTTTGCACGGGCTGGAACTCTATAATAGCCGCAGTTAGCATAGTAATGTCTGTAATGATTTTTCCGATCATTTTTTTCTTCTGGGGACACATGCAGTTGGAGAGCATATCATTGAAGTCAGAACTGGCGAATTTTGGATTGCATGGGACTTTATGGTTTTTCTTTATGATATATTTTTCGACCGTACAGCCTTTTTTAGAGGAACTATATTGGCGAGACTATCTTAAATGTGATCACAAATATTTTTCATGGATGGATTTCGCGTTTGCCGGATATCACATTCTTGTTTTAGCATGGTTTATAAAACTACCTTGGTTGGTAATAGCATTTATTGTATTAACTGTAACTGCATACATCTGGAGATATATAGTTTCTAAGCTTGAAGGCTTGGCAGTTCCGCTGTTATCTCATATAGTGGCAGATGTAAGTATTATTGCTGTAACATATATTCTGATTCAATAGTTCATGACAAGGCATAAAAGTACCTGACTTGATTCTGGTTTATAAGAGGTTTGTTATGGATACCGCAAAAACAAAACTTGGAGCAGCTTTCAGCTATCTCAATGCTACGCAGTTTCTCGGTGCACTTAACGACAACATATTCAAGCTGCTCATAATTCTATTCCTGATCGGGCTGCATGGGACAGTTGCTGCAAGCAATGTAACGGCACTGGCAGGAGCGGTTTTTGTCGTGCCGTTTTTGCTTTTCACAGCATTGGCCGGCAAATTTGCTGACCGCTTCAGTAAGCGAAATATCGTCGTTTGTACTAAAGTTGCCGAAGTTGCGATAATGCTCATCGGATGCGCAGCGTTTTTATTACAAAGCCCGTTTGGCCTTTATTGCGTGTTATTTCTGATGGCTGCTCAAAGTGCATTTTTTGCACCATCCAAGTATAGCATTGTTCCGGAGCTGGTCAAAAGCGAACAGCTTTCACGCGCAAATGGTACGCTGGAGGCGATGACTTACCTGGCTATCGTTATAGGGATGGCACTGGGGCCGTTCTTATCCCAGGCAACTGACGGGCGTTTCGCATTGACCGGAGCGATTTGCGTTACAGTTGCATTTTTAGGATTAGCGGTAAGCCTGATGATACCGCGCACACCAGCAGTCGGTACTGTCAGGCCGGCATCACTGTTTTTCCTGAGAGATATTTGGCGAACACTCTGGGATATTCGTCGACAGAAAGAGCTGTTATTAGCGGTTGTTGCATCGGCGTATTTTTTATTGATAGGCGGGTTTATTTACTCGAATCTCATTCCGTATGGAATAAAACACCTTGGTTTCGACGAAACTCAAAGCGGATACTTATTTGTTATGGCTGCGATTGGTATCGGCACCGGTGCTTTTTGGGCAGGTAGGCTTTCTGGCAGAAATGTGGAATTCGGAGTCGTGCCTTTGGGGGCGATTGGATTGACGGTTTCCTCGGCAGGGCTTGGTTTTATACCAGGTTTGTATCATACCTTTGCGTTGGTTTTTCTAATGGGAGTAAGTGCGGGACTGTTCATTGTTCCGGTTCACGCGTTTATTCAACTTCGAAGCCCAAGTCAAAGGCGCGGTGAGATCCTGGCAGCGTCAAGCTTTTTGGGCTGGGTGGGTGTGCTTTTTGCTTCAGGTTTGATTTATTGTTTCACCAGCCTGTGGGGATTGTCGGCAGGGCAGGTCTTTGCTGTGCTTGGTGTGATAACACTAATCCCAACAGTTGTGACTATAATGCTGCTGCCTGACTTTTTAGTTCGTTTTCTTGGTGTATTGCTTACGCGTCTGTGCTATCGGATCAAAGTAGCAGGCATTGAAAATATTCCTGCTGATAAAGGCGCTCTTTTGGTTTGCAACCATGTCTCGTGGGTTGATGCATTGCTCCTGGCGGCTACACAGCAGCGGCGAATTCGCTTTATCATGGATAAAAGTTTTTATAATAAATGGTGGCTGAGACCGACTTGTAAGCTGATGAAGGTAATTCCCATATCGGCCGGTGATCCGCCCAAAAAAATTATTACCTCACTCAGACAGGCACGCCAGGCAATGGATGACGGGTTTATGGTATGCGTATTTGCAGAAGGCGTAATAACACGTAGCGGAATGCTTGCTAAATTCAAGGGCGGATTCGAGCACATAATGAAGGGCAGCAGCTATTGTTTAATTCCAGTATATCTTGGCGGCGTGTGGGGCAGTATTTTCAGCTACTACAACGGCAGGCTATTATCAATGCTGCCTAAAAAATTTCCATACCCGGTCTCAATTCATTTCGGAGAGGCCATGCCCGCTGATTCGTCAGTGAGCCAAATAAGAGAAAAGGTAACTGAACTTTCAGGTGAATATTTTGACAGTTTAAAATCTCCGAAGAGAAATTTAGTATATCGCTACGTCAAAGCAGCTCGAAAAAACTGGTCAAAGCGATGTGTTTCCGATTCGATTGGCAAACGCTTGAATTACGGTCGAACGCTTGTTAGTGCTGTCGCACTTGCCGAACAAATAGACAAACTTGCAGGCCCAGGTGATAAGGTAGGAATACTTTTACCGCCTTCAGTAGCCGGGGCAATTGCCAATCTGGCAGTTACCATATCAGGCAGAATAGCTGTAAACCTGAATTATACCACCAGCCAGGAAGCAAGAAATATTGCCATCGAACAGTGCGGGATAAAATGCGTTATTTCATCACGCACTTTTATAGAAAAGATAGGAATCGGCGATGACTTGCCAGGCGTTGTTTTTCTGGAAGATATTATCGTTCGCATCGATTCCAAAGCGAAAATTAAAGCATATCTGAAAGCACGTTTTTTGCCGCTGAGGTTATTTACAAGCCGGCGGCGTAGTAGTGATGATTTGGCAACGGTCATATTTTCTTCCGGCAGCAGCGGAAAACCAAAAGGGGTTATGCTGAGCCACCATAATATCATTTCCAATATCGAAGCGTTACGAATAGTAATTCAGATACGCTCGGACGATAATCTCTGCGGCGTACTGCCGTTTTTCCATTCTTTCGGATTCAATTGCGGTTTGTGGCTACCGCTTATCAGCGGCGTTTCGGTCAGTTATATTACTAATCCGCTTGATGGGGCTATGGTGGGCCAAAGCGTTCGCCAAAATCGCTCGACAATATTATTTGCACCGCCGACGTTTTTTTTGAATTATATCAGGCGTGTTAACGAAAAGGATTTTTCCAGTCTTCGGCTGGTAGCTGCAGGTGCTGAGAAACTCAAAAAACGTTTGGCTGATGCGTTTGAAGACAAGTTTAAAATCAGGCCGTTGGAAGGCTACGGAGCTACGGAACTCTCGCCGGTAGTGTCCCTGAATATACCTGATGTTGAAGCAGATGGGGTGTATCAGGTCGGTACAAAGATCGATTCGGTTGGCCATCCGATTCCAGGCGTAGCGGTAAAAATTGTCGATATTGAAACTAAAGAGCCGTTAGCTGCCGGGGACGAAGGGCTGCTTTTGATAAAAGGGCCCAACGTTATGCTCGGCTATCTGAATATGGAAGAAAAAACCGCCGAGGCCCTTCAAGATGGTTGGTATGACAGTGGTGATATCGCAAAAATTGATGCCGATGGTTTTATAACAATTACTGACAGACTCTCGCGATTCAGTAAGATCGGCGGCGAAATGGTGCCGCATATCGGTGTTGAGCAGGTTTATCTAAAAGCACTTGATACGCACGAACAGATAGTTGCCGTGACAAGCATACCTGACCCCAAAAAGGGCGAAGAGCTCGTTGTTTTGCATTTAGCTGAAGCTGGAAATGCTAAAAGGCTGCATGAAATTATCGCCAAAAGTGATATGCCGAATATGTGGAAGCCTCGGCGTGATAATTACATCCAGATAGAATCGATGCCGGTCCTTGGTTCCGGGAAATTAGACGTTATGAAACTAAAAAAAATCGCCTTAGCTGCCAAGAGTAACACTAATGATTAGAAAAAAATGAAAAATCGATAGTTAAGAGAAAAAATTACAAATGAGTATAAAGCAATATCAAAATGCAAAAATCAAAACAATTATAAAATCAAACACATGACAAACACAATTTAAAATAGGCGTTGGCCTCCTGATAACAGGTTTTGCATTAACGTTTTGCACGGGGTGTTATCAGCAAATATCAAGTCCTGAACAGCTAAACCTTGGGCTAATCTGGATGTTCCCGGGTATTGAAGGTAACACTTGGTCACTTGCTGAGGCGCATCGCGCATTTCGTGAAGGCGGTGTCGATTGTGCAATTCTTTCATATCAGTGGAAACACCCTTTTTCACCTTTTGAAAATTTAACGGATTATGAAACTAATCGAAATGAAGCTTTGCAGGTGGCAGATAATATTATTCAATATCGTAACGCTCATCCAGAGCAACCAATTGATCTGGTGGGATACTCAGGTGGCGGTGGGATGGTGGTTATGGTTGCCGAAGCGTTGCCGGAAGATATTCATCTGCGAAATATAATTCTTGTGCATGCAGCAATCAGTCGTGATTACGACTTAACCAAAGCACTCAGACGAATTGATGGACGGCTTGTTAATTTTTATTCAGAAGCGGATTGGCTTGTTTTGGGGTTGGGTACTCAGATTTTTGGCACAATTGATCGCAAAAATACTGTCTCGGCCGGAATGAAAGGACTGGATTTAGCTAAGGCAGTTCCAAATATTGAACAACGACACAAAGTCAAACAACACGCATGGTCGCCAAATCAGATTGGCAAGGGACATTTAGGCGGCCATTTTAGCATTAATTTCTACGCGTTCAATAAAATGTATGTGGTACCATATGTTTACGCCGAGCATTTTTAAGAAGTTGGAACTGGTTTAAAAATTTGAGGGATAAATATAACCCTCCTTCGCATAAAGTTACGGCGGACAGGCAGGAGACAGGAGTTGGTGGTTCGTGGCCCGTGACTTAAAAGCATAAAAAATTAGAAAAGCAAGAAGTAATGAAAACACGAAAAGAGATTCTAAGTTTGATAATTCTTTTGTTTGGGATACTGATCCCATGCAATGTTATGGCTGACATAGAGGTGCGTAAGAAAGTTATCGAATTTTTGCGATTATCCGGTTTGGGCGAACAATTGTATGCACCTGTAAAGGTTTCGGCGGAACAATCCGGTATTATTTCTATCGCTGACGAGGGTAATTTTTTCATGCAATATATTATTGCCGAGCCCAATGCGAGCGCAGAACCTAATATAGTAATTGACCCGAATATTAAAATACCATCTTCAGCCAACAAAATGGTGATAGTTACGCATGGCTGGATTGACAAGGCCGGCAATGACTGGCCAGCCGATATTGCTAAACAGATAAACGAAGAAATTGATCCGAACGAATGGATTTGCGGTTATTTCGATTGGCGGGCCGGAGCAGCAGTTATCAATCCGGTTGATGCCGCCAAATATGCACGGGATATCGCTGGGCCGAGACTGGCCAAAGCCATTTTGGATCTCGCTCCAAAATTCACACATATTCATCTGATTGCCCATTCGGCGGGATGTTGGGCAATAGGTAGTGCTGCGAAAATAATCGCACAAGAAAGACAAATACAGATTCACTTAACATTTCTCGATGCTTATGTGCCACCTAAGTGGCAAGAATCTGAGCTCGGCCATATTAAAAATCAAAAGAGCAGATGGGTTGAGCATTATTACACAAAAGACATAACGCTCGGTTCTACCCAAAAAAATCTTACAGAAGCGCATAATGTAGATATAACTAACATCGACCCTGGCATTAAGGAGCACGAGTTTCCTTATCGGTGGTATTATGCAACCATTGCTGGTAAGTATCGTGATTGTGATTGGGAAGCTGGTGACAAAGTTTTAACTGAATACAAGGGGTTGGATTACGGCTTTGCAAGAAGTGCCGAAGCCGGTCAGGCGAATTGGGAGAAAAGCTTGACTCTGCAAAAGTCCAATGAAGCGGTAAAGCTAAAAAAGCCCGAGAAGAAACTGTTTGACCTTAAAATTTTCAAAAAGAAACAAGGGTAAAAAAAATGAATAACCAAACTTTCAATGGCGACAAAAAAGTTCCGATGAAATCGCTGTTAGCTAAACACGAAAGGAAGTTTGTCGACAGCAATGTCGCAAAGTTTCCTGCGTGGATAGAGGGTTACCATTTAACTTTAATAACTATCCCGCTGTCGGTCGGTTTAATCGTGTTTGGATACCTCGCAAAGAACAATCTCAGTTGGCTTTGGTTGTCGTCATTGGTGCTGTTTCTGCAATGGTTTACAGATTCTTTTGATGGAGCCCTGGGCCGATATCGGGATACAGGGATTCCCAAGTGGGGTTTTTACATGGATCACTTTTTAGATTTTGTATTTATGAGTTCGGTATTTGTAGGGTATTCATTTTTATTCGAAGGCTTGAATAAGATTCTCGTTTTTTCCATGGTTCCTGCTTTTGGATGTTTTATGGTAAGCTCTTTTCTGGCATTTGGGGCTACGGGAGAGTTTAAAATAACTTATCTGCGTACCGGCCCGACAGAGGTCAGGGCCTGGTTTATCATACTGAATTGCCTTATAGTAATATTCGGTACAGGCTTTATTGAAAAAGCTTTGATTTATATATTTGTCATATTCATATCGGCCTTGTGTGTAGTAATTTACAGAACACAGAAATATATCTGGAACATAGATATGCAAAACAAGCGCTGAAAAAGCTTCTATTATTATAAATCCGGCAGGAAGAATTTTTGGAATTTTTGATTTTTGGGTTTTATTGGGATTTATTGGGATTTATTTTTGGGGGCTTTGTTCTATTTCTGGCAGTTAGGGGGGTTTCGGTTGACACCAAACGCGCAAGTGTTAAGATGGGTAATGCAAAAAGCGCGCAAAAGTGTGACAAAAGCGCGCACTTTTGCGCACAAATTTGGTACAAAATTGGTACAAACGCGCGCCTTTTTGGTATTTTGAATTTTAAAACTTGCGCGTTTGATTCGAAACAGGCCTTCGGCCTGGGAGCATTAGAGTCCGCCTGTGGCGAATCTCCGACAGAAAGTAGAACAGTAGAGCATGGAATTTTTCCTGTTTTATTTGGGCACGTGGTTCGGGGTGCGTGATTCGTGAGTTGTGGCTCGTGATCTGTTGTTGAAATCGTAAGCACTAAATCCTAAATTCTAATCCATTCACTCATCGCTGAGTAGTTCGATAATTTGTTGTGCGGCGGCGATGAGAGCATCTGCGTCGGTTTCTGGAATTTTTTTGCCACGCTGGGCGCCGGCGGCGTTGATGAAAGCTTCTAACGATTTAATAGCAGCAGTGTCGTTATTTTCGTTATCGTCTTCTAATTTTTCCAGGGCTGTATCCAGCTTTGCAAGCAGACTGTTTTCAATTCCCTTTTGGAGTTCCAGACCAAGGATGTACTGGCCTAAAGTATCCAATAGCTCCATCGGTCCAACCACTTCCACAGTGACGTAATTCGGCTCGGAGTCAACTGTTCCGTCGTTTACAATAAGCTCGATTAAATACTGGCCGAGTGGTAGTTCAATTGTGGGATTAACACTGTTAGCTTCATAAAGCTGTCCTGCTATTTCCCAGCCCCACAAATAACTTAGCTCATCACCATCGTCATCGTAAGAGGCGCTGCCATCTAATGCAACCTCAGCAATATTATTCTTTCCCGCATAAACCGTTTTGTCCTGTCCCGCATCAGCAATGGGAATGTGATTGGAAAGTTCATACGCACCCATATCGACCCTGCCATTTGCGACTCGTGGATTTCCGTCGAGGTCTGTTTCATTTGGCTCAGGTATGAAGTTAGGATCGCCTGCATCGATACAAGGCGAATCTAATTTCAGACGATAATCACCTTCCACCCAAAAGTCGTCGTTTGAGTTGGTGGGTGTGCCGTTGGTATCCCAATAGCCTGGTGAGACGAAGCATGGATCGGTATCGATATTACCATCACCCGGCCAGCCACCCTGGATGTTGCTATGGTTTACAAGAACATCAAAATTTTCATAAAATATCTGGTCAGAAGTATTGTCCCACATGATGCAGTTGCTAATTTCAACAACACCGAGGTCATACAGCGGACCAAAGATATACGCCGAACCGATATTGTGTCCACTATAATCGCCATCACCATATGCACCGGTGATTGCATAATTGCCATCTATCGAGACCGAAGAGCCAAAGTAGGCTTTGTATGCACCATCGGAAGCGGTCAGTTTATCTTGCTGAACCCAGTTTGTTCCACTCCGGCAGAATATATATGCCGAACCGGAATTTCTTCCATTGTCATCGTCACCAAGTGCCCCGATGATTGTATAATCGCCATCTATCGAGACTGAACGGCCAAAGTAGTCTTCGCGTGCACCATCTGAGGCGGTGAGTTTGCTTTGCTGAGCCCAGCTTGTTCCATTCCTTTGGAATATATATGCCGAATTGTTACGGGATGCCCCTACGATCGCATAATCGCTGTCTATCGCGACCGAATAGCCAAACTCGTCGCCACCTGCAGCATCGGAGGCAATCAGCTTTGCCTGCTGAGTCCAACTTGTGCCGCTTCTGTGGAATATATATGCCGAACCGGAATCGCCTCCCCTGTCATCATCATAAACTGCCCCGATGATCGTATAATCGCCATCTATCGAGACTGAAAGGCCAAACCAGTCGCCGTTTAAACCATCGGAGGCAGTCAGTTTTGCCTGCTGAACCCAGGTTGTACCGCTTCTGTGGAATATATATGCCGAACCGGAACCATATCTATCACCAAATGCTCCAATGATTGCGTAATTACCATCTATCGAGACCGAATGGCCAAAGTAGTCGAAGTATGCACCGTCGGAGGTAATCAGTTTTGCCTGCTGAACCCAGGTCGTGCCGCTTTTGTGGAATATATATGCCGAACCGGAATCACGTTCATTGTCATCGTCTTTAGGTGCCCCGAGGATTGCATAATCACCATCTATCGAGACCGAATAGCCAAAGAAGTCGTAGCGTGCACCATCGGAGGCGGTGATTTTTGCCTGCTGAACCCAGGTCGTGCCGCTTTTGTGGAATATATATGCCGAACCGGAATCGCTTCCATTGTCATGGTCACGAAATGCCCCAACGATCGTATAATCGCCATCTATCGCGACCGAATGGCCAAACTCGTCGCCGCCTTCACCATCGGCGGCGGTCAGCTTGAACTGAGGGTATTCGGTGTTTAGGTCAATGCCATTTCCCTCATTGTCCACTATAGTACAATTCTTGATTATTCCATAACATTCAACTATTGGTCCCGCTGATAATACAGTGAGCACGCCTCTATTGCGATTTTCAGCGATCAAGCAATTAATGATCAAACCATCGCAATTGCTAATTACAGTCCCAACTATTCCCCCATTATTTTGAAACTGACAATGACTAATGGTAGCACGGGTATTTTGTGCTTCCGGCCAGCCATTACCTATAATACACCCTCTGATCCTAAAACCACTAAGTGTGCAGTTTGGGTCCTCCGTCCCTCTAAAAGTAATTATACTTTCATTGGGCCACACACCACCAATAATTGTAGATGATAACACTTCAACGTCTAATGGATTAGTACTGGTAACTTTTATATTCTTGCCGAGGAAATTAATATCTCCCTCATACAGGCCCGGCTGAACCTCAATAATATCACCATCATTGGCATCATCTATAGCTGCTTGAATATTGTTAAAATCGGCTGGGGCATCGTCATCGACGGTGATGGTTATTGCAAGAGAGGGGGTTACCAGAAAAAGGCTCAAAAGAACAATGGTTAGTTTTCTCATTTGTTTTGTTCCTCCACAAAGTCAGCTTGTATGAATTTATTATTATACCAAACTTGTTCTCTTTTGTCCAGATAGTTTTGGTAGAAGTGGAGCGATTGATTATTGTGGGGGATTATGTTTTTATTTTTTTTATTTTTACAGCGCAGACTTTTGTTTCTGGTATTTTTGCGACGGGGTCTAGTGCAGAGTTTGTCAGAACATTAGTCGGTGTTTCAGCAAAATGAAAGGTCATTGAGACCACGCCTGGCAGGCAGATGTCTGTTACGCTTGCCTTGACGGAGACCTGGCCACGGCGGGAAGAGACCTGTACCATATCGCCGTTTTCGATTTTCAGGCGAGCGGCGTCTTTCGGATTGATGTCGAGCAGTTCCTGGCCATTAAGTAAGTCCATGCCTCGTACGTTCCGTGTCATTGTTCCGGTGTGGAAGTGGAAGATGCTGCGGTCGGTGGTGAGGATGAACGGGTATTGTTTGTCAGGGACTTCGGCTGATGGTTTGTATTTGAGAGGTACTAACTTTGCTTTTCCGCTGGCGGTAGCGAAACGTTCTGCATGAAGAAAGGGTGTGCCGGGGTGGTCTGGGGTGGGGCATGGCCATTGCAGGCCGCCATTTTCCAGGCGGTCATAGGATATGCCGTGATAGCTTGGGGTTAGGGCGACAATTTCTTCCATTATCTCTTTTGGGCCGGCGAAATCGAAACCGGCTTTGCCCATTTTCTTGGCGATCTGGCATGTAATCTGCCAATCTGGTTTTGCCTGGCCTATAGGTTCAATCGCTTTGCGGACACGCTGAACCCTGCGTTCGGTGTTTGTGAATGTTCCATCTTTTTCGGCGAATGAAGCGGCGGGCAGTACGACGTCGGCGAGTCTGGCGGTTTCTGAGAGGAAGATGTCCTGTACGATGAGGAATTCGAGTTTGTCGATGGCTTCTGCGACGTGCTTTGAGTTGGCTTCGCTTATGATGGGGTTTTCGCCGACGAGATAAAGTGCTTTGATATTTTTGCGTTCGATATCATCGAAAATTTCTACATGTGTTAAGCCTGGCTTGTCTGGAAGTGAAGTGTTCCATGCCTTTTCGAATTTGGCCTGTATATCTTTGTTGTCAACACGCTGATAACCAGGATATACATTAGGCAGGGCACCGAGGTCGCAGGCTCCCTGTACGTTGTTTTGTCCGCGGAGCGGATTTACGCCTGTCGATGGCAGGCCGATGTTGCCCGTGAGTAGTGCCAGATCACTTATAGCCAGGACGTTGTCTGTGCCGTGTGTGTGCTGGGTGATGCCCATAGCATAAAAAAGTGACGCAGGTTTTTCGGTGGCGTAACAGCGAGCTGCCTTTTGTATTTTATCCCATGGTACGCCGGTGATTTTTGTGACAAAGTCGGGGTCGAAATCTTCGAGTGAGGTTTCGAAAGCCTCGAAGTTTTCGCATCGTTCGTCAATGAATTTTTTATCGACCAGATCTTCTTCGACAATAACCCTCATCATTCCCATGAGCAGGGCAATGTCTGAGCCTGGTGTGTGCTGGAGGAAAATATGCGCGAAACGGCAGAGTTCGATCTCTTTTGGATTGGCGACGATGAGTTTTGTGCCTTGTGCAACGGCTTTTTTAATTTCCAGACCTATAATAGGATGGGCAGCCGTTGTGTTGGTGCCGATGGCAAAGATACAGGCGGCACCTGTAATCTCATTTATAGAGTTTGTCATAGCACCGCTTCCGAGGGTTTGTACCAGGCCTGCAACAGTGGGAGAATGGCACAGTCGAGCACAGTGATCTATGTGATTTGTACCCATAACCGCTCTGGTGAACTTTTGAATGAGATAGTTTTCCTCGTTCGTGCACTTAGCTGAAGAGAGGGTGGCAAATTCATTTCCGTGATAATGCGACAGCTTGTCGGCTATCAGGGTAAGGGCCTGGTCCCAAGTGGTTTCAGTGAGTTTGCCGTTAGTTCTCACCAGAGGCACGGTCAATCGGTCGGGACTATTGACAAAGTCAAATCCGAAACGTCCCTTGACGCATAGGCTTGCCTGGTTGACGGGGCTTTTGCGGTCTCCTCGTGTGGAGACGAGTTTGTTGCCTCGAATTCCGAGATAGAATCCGCAGCCTACTCCACAATATGAACATATTGTTTTTACTTCGCGTGTTGGCTGCTGGAAATTCTTGGGCGTTAGTGCTCCTACCGGACATCTTATCATGCATTCGCCGCAGGATTCACATCGCGATTCTGCGATGGGCTTATTTGCGAAAGTGCTTATGATCGTCTGAGGTCCTCGGAATGCAAAATCGATGTCGCCTATTCTTTGGAGTTCGCCACAGGTTCGCACACAAATTCCGCACAGCACACATTTGTTCGGGTCGCGATCAAAAAACGGGTTGGACGTATCAATTGGAATTGTTGCCGTTGGTTTTCTTAGTTTTTCCAGCCTTTTCTGGTCGATCCCAATATAAACGGCGAGCTTTTGAATGGCACATTTATCGTTCTGAGCACAGGACAGGCAATCAACGTGATGATTTGTGATGAGTAGTTCCATCGCTACTCGGCGTACTTTATTTATTTCAGGGCTTTCGGTTTTAACAATGAGCCCATCCTCGGCCGGTGCTCGACAGGCGATTGTTAAACCTCGCCCCTCGATCTCAATCATGCACAATCGGCATACGCCGACAGGCTCCAAGTCCCGATGATAACAGAGATGTGGGATATAAATACCATTGTCCAAAGCCGCTTTGAGTATGGTTGTGCCTTTGGCGGCAACAATTTCCATGTTATCTATCGTTAGTTTGATTTTATCTGTTGGCATTTTCTTTCCTCTGGCAAAAAACTATACATCAATGGCTTTGAATTTACATACATGCCTGCATGCTCCACATTTAATGCACTTGGCGAGATCGATAGTATGTTTTTGCTTCTTTTCTCCGGAGATGGCTGCCTCCTGGCAGGCCTTGATGCAAGCCTGGCATCCTATGCAGTTTTCATTAATCGAATAAGTAATGAGTTCCTTACATACTCCTGCTGGGCAGTGTTTGTCTTTGGTATGTGCCTGGTACTCGTCGCGGAAGTAGCGGATCGTGGTTAGTACCGGATTAGGAGCGGTCTGGCCCAGTCCGCAGAGGGAGCCGATTTTTATTGCTTCGGCTAGTTCTACAAGCAAGTCGATATCTTCCGGCGTGCCTTTGCCCTGGGTTATATCTTCGAGTATGTCGAGCAGCTGTTTTGTTCCCAGTCGACATGGCACGCATTTTCCACACGATTCCCTTTGCGCGAAATCCAGGAAGTAACGTGCAAAATCCACCATGCAGGTGTCCTGGTCCATTACGACCAAACCACCTGAACCCATGATCGTTCCTGCTGCGTTGAGTGAGTCGTAATCGACCGGTGTGTCGAGTAATTTGTTTGGTATGCATCCTCCTGAAGGACCGCCTGTCTGGACGGCTTTGAATGGTTTGTCGTCGAGGACTCCGCCTCCGATGTCGAAGATTATTTTTCTTAGAGTGGTGCCCATGGGCACCTCCACCAGGCCGGTATTTTTGACCTGGCCCACGAGTGCGAAGGTTTTTGTGCCCTTGCTTTTTTCGGTGCCGTATTGAGCGAACCATTTGGCATCGTGCTGGAGAATTAGTGCGACTGTTGCCAGGGTTTCGACGTTGTTGATAATGGTTGGCTTTTGCCATAAACCGGAATTGGCGGGGAATGGCGGGCGCGGACGAGGCATGCCTCTTTCGCCTTCGATGGAAGCAATCAACGCGGTCTCTTCGCCGCAGACAAATGCGCCTGCTCCTTCTTTGACTTTGATGTGGAAATTAAATCCGGAATCTAAAACGTTGTCGCCCAGCAGGGAATAATTATGGGCCTGTTCGATTGCTGTGCGCAATCTTTCGAGTGCGAGGGGGTATTCTGCGCGGCAATAGATGTAGGCTGTGTTGGCGCCAATGGTGTAGCCTGCAATCAACATGCCTTCCAACAATGCATGGGGGTCGCCTTCGAGAAGGGACCTGTTCATAAATGCTCCCGGGTCACCTTCGTCGGCGTTACATACCAGATATTTTTCGCTGGCGGTTGCATCTTTGCAGAACTTCCACTTACGCCATGTAGGAAATCCTGCTCCTCCTCTTCCTCGCAGGCCGGAGTTTTTCATTTCTTCAATAATTTTTTCAGAGCCTATCTTGAGTGCTTTTACCAGGCCGCTGTAACCATCGTGGGCGAGGTAGTGGTCGATATTGCTCGGGTCGATAACTCCGCATCTGGCCAGTACTCTTTTTATCTGGTGTTTGAAGAATGGTATTTCAAACAAAGACGGAATATCGCCTTCGGCTTTTTCTGCAAGGACACCAAGTGCGAAATCGGCATGGCAATTATCTTTGAGAAGATAATCTTCAATCAGCGATGCCGCTCGTTTTGGTGTGACATTAGCATAACAGATACCTGGCCCTGGCGGTTTGGTGATGCAGACAAGCGGTTCTGCAGAACACAGCCCGACGCATCCTGTTTCCACGATTTTGGCGTCGATGTTGCGTTTTGGCAGTTCTTTCTGAAAGACTTCAAGAACATCGAGTGAGCCTGCTGATCGGCCGCAAGTAGCGGTTCCGATGAGTATCACCGGTTGCTGGTTGTTTTGTAACTGTTGCCATTGCTGTTGGGCTTTTCGTTTGATGTCGTCAAAGTTCATGCTTTTTTCGCCTCCGGCCTGGGCAGTAATTCTCTTACGCTTTTAGGAGTTAGCTTGGCCTTGACTTTTTTGTCGATCATAATGCATGGCGATAGACCGCAAGCGCCTATGCAGGCTACCGTTTCCAGGGAATATTCCATATCTTCTGTAGTTTCGCCGTCTTTGATGCCCAGATGCTGCTCAATTGTCTCTAATATTCGCGATGCGCCCCGAACATAGCATGCGGTTCCACGGCAGACCATGATGTGTTTTTTGCCTATCGGTGTGAATCGGAATTGGGCATAGAAAGTTGCTACCGCATAGACATGGCTTTCGGTAACGTTGACAAATTTGGCTATGTCAAGCATGGCCTGTTCAGGCAGGTAGCCGAACTCTTGCTGCACCCGCTGTAAAATCGGGATGAGCTCTTCTTTTTTTCCTTCGTAGGAGGACAAAATCGAGCATAGACGTTCTTGCATAATACATTCTCTGTTACCGGCATTTCTGTAGCCGCTTTTAGACTGCCGCTTGGCCGAGGGTGATTATAATATAAACGCCCGCGTTTTGCAACTTATCTGATTTAGACTCCTTAATCTTTGACAATAAACATAGAGTTTTATATGATTGCATTAAATCATGGTGGTTAAAAAATGAAAAAAATCAGTTGGTGTTTAATTTTATATATATTGCTTCAGATGGGGCTGGTTGGCGGTCTGGCTGGTTGCAAGGAAAAAGGTGCCGGCTCCAAAGAGAAGGAACTAATAATATTTCATGCCGGCAGTTTATCGGTTCCGTTCCGTGAAATCTCATCTGAGTTCCAGAAACAATTTCCTGGTATTTCCGTTAAGGCAGAAGCGGCTGGGAGCAGGGCGTGTGCCAGGAAAATATGTGACCTGCAACGAGAATGTGATATTATGGCATCGGCTGATCACAGGGTTGTGGCAAATTTGCTTATGCCAACTTATGCAGACTTTAATATTCGGTTCGCACTTAACGAGATGGTAATTGCTTATACGGATAAGTCGATATCGAGCGATAAGGTTACCTCTGATAATTGGTACGAGTTACTTTTAAAAGATGAAGTTATTTTTGGCAGGTCGGAACCAAATCTTGATCCCTGTGGGTATCGTACGCTGATGGTCTTTCAATTGGCGGAAAAGTATTACGAAGTTGCAGGCTTATCCGATGAACTCCAAAAGAAAGACGCATGTATGCGACCCAAGGAGACTGATCTGCTGGTATTATTAGAAGCAGGCGAAATCGATTATCTTTTTATCTATCGCTCGGTTGCTACTCAGCATGGGCTAAAAATGATATTACTGCCTGACGAGGTTAATCTTAAATCCGCGAAGTTTGCCGAGCTATACAATACCGCCACAGTGAGTGTTTCCGGTAAAAAGGTCGGCCAATTTATTACTTGTAGGGGTGAGCCGATGGAATATTCTGTTACCATCCCTAAAAATTCGCAAAATCCTGAAGCTGCCAGGGAATGGATCGCTTTATTGCTTTCAAAAAAGGGGCGAGAAATTATGGAAAGAAATGGGCAGCCTTTTATAAAGCAGGTTAGGGTTGATGGTTTTAGCGAATTGCCTGATGAATTGAAACCGTTTTGTAAGTAGTTTTAAAGGGAGTTTTTAGTGAAGGAGTTTGGCATAACAGGAAAGCATCGAATTCCGTGGTTTAGTCTGATTTTTACTGTTCTTGGCTCATGCGTGATCTTGTTTGTCATTGCGCCGCTGATCAATATTATTCTTGCGACATCCCTCACAGAGCTTACGGAAGCGGCGATTGATCGGCAAGTTGTAGAATCTATAAAGCTTACGCTGATGGCGGCTTTTTTTGCTACCATTGTATCTGCTGTAGGTGGTATTCCTCTGGCGTATTTGCTTGCGAGGAAGAAGTTCCCTGGGCGTTCGATATTGCTTGCTGTAATAGATATTCCAATTATTATTCCACATTCAGTGGCGGGTCTTGCTTTACTTACTGTAATCGGAAGGCGTTCGCTGGTTGGCCGAGTTTTAGGCAACGGGCTAACCGGAACTGCTGTTGGGATTTCTATTGCGATGGCGTTTGTTTCATTGCCATTTTTGATAAATTCCGCTCGGCAGGCGTTCGCTGCTGTTCCTGAAAAGCTTGAGAAAGCGGCGAGAACTTTGGGAGCTGGGCCCTGGCGAGTGTTTTTTACGATATCACTGCCTCTTGCCTGGCGAGGTGTTGTTTCGGGTATGAGCCTTATGTGGGCGAGAGGTATCAGCGAATTTGGTGCTGTAGTTATTATCGCATATCATCCAATGACAACGCCAGTGATGGTTTTTCAGCGGTTTAATGACTATGGTCTTGGTAATGCGAGGTCGGTGGCGGTTTTGCTGATCCTTATTTGTGTTAGTCTGTTTGTAGCTTTACGATTGTTGAGTCATTTGAAAGGTCGCGGGTCATCCAATGCTTGAATTGCAATCTGTTAGTAAAAAACTCGGTTCTTTTGTGATGTCCGATGTTTCGTTGCAGGTTAATGATGGTGAATATTTGGTAGTTCTTGGGCCTTCTGGTGTGGGTAAAAGCGTTCTAATTGAAATTATCTCCGGACTAATAAAACCTGATGGCGGCCGAATTTTATGGGATGAAAAGGATGTTACTTTCGATGCTCCCGAGTCGAGAGGGTTTGCGGTTGTGTATCAGGATTACTCTCTTTTTCCGCATTTGACCGTCGGAGGAAATATTGCCTACGGGCTTAAGGCGTCTGGTGGTAGCTATGAAAAGATAAAACGATCCATTCAAAAGCTGACTAAGATATTTGGCATTGAGGGGTTGGTTGACAGGAAGCCGGCGAATCTTTCTGGCGGTGAGCAACAGCGAGTTGCTTTGGCACGTGCGTTGGCTGTTGAGCCTAAATTGCTTTTATTAGACGAGCCATTGTCGGCTCTTGATGTTAATGCCAGGTCGCGATTGCGAAAAGAACTCAAACGAATCAATAAGGAGTTGGGAATTTCCGCTTTGCATGTAACTCATGATCCGGAAGAGGCGATAATATTGGGAGATAGGATATGTGTTATGCTTGACAATCGGATTCGGCAGGTGGCTACTCCGACGGAACTTTTTCGCGAGCCATCCGATGCTGATGTTGCTGAATTTTTGGGGATGAAAAACGTTTTGCCTGTTAGGCGAGTTAAGGCAGAGGGATATTTTGTATGCGGCCAGAGAGTCGATGTTAGTGCAATTGATGATTCGACTTGTTATATCTGGATCAAGCCGGAAGAAATCATTCTTTCGGTGGGACCTTTTGACAGCAGTGCCAGGAATCAATTCAGGTGCAGAGTAGTTGGTTTAAATCATGGCGAATCTCTTCTGGAGGTGCAGGTTTTATGCGGTGAGATGAACTTGACTATCCTGATTACGTATGCTTCTTTTAAGGAATTAGGTATTGAAGTTGGCGCGGAGGTTTATGCGACGTTTAAAAGCACCGCTGTTCACTGCTTTTAGATTGGGAAATGGGATGGAATTTTTAGAGGACGAGTTAGTTTTTAAGTTTTCTCGCAGCGGCGGGCCGGGCGGGCAGAATGTGAACAAGGTCAATACGCGAGTGACGGTTTTTTTCGACGTTGCCAGCTGCGGGCGTTTTTCGGATGCGCAGAAGAGGCTGATACTCAGTCGGCTTGCGACGAGGGCTAATAAGGATGGTGTGATAAGGGTGGTTTCGCAGCGTTATCGAACGCAGGGAGCGAATAAGGGAGCTGTGATCGAAAGGTTGGGGGAGTTGTTGACTGATGCGGTTAAGATCAGGCCTGTGCGGAAGAAGACGAAGATTCCGTATGCATCCAAGCAGCGCAGGCTGGAAGAAAAGAAGCGCCGGGGTATGTTGAAGCAGCAGCGGGCGCAAAAAGATTTTTCTGATTTTTAGGGCGCAGGGGGTTTTGTGATCTTAAATTCAGAGGTTCTTTGTTTGTCGAGGTTTGTTCCGGCCTGGTTTTTTACGTTTGTTGTGACGATGATTTTGTACTGCTGGTTTTGGTTAAGTTTTTTTTCGGGGGTGAATGTGAATCTTGTATTTCTTCGTGCTGTTTTCCAGTTGCCTTTGATGGGTTTATTGTCTTTTAAACTGATTACTTTGACACCGTTGATGACACTATCGGCATCCATTTCGGGGGCGAAGTGAATCCAAATGTCATCTGACGGAGAGACGGTTTGTTTTTTATCAGGCGGAGAGATGATCAGGACGGCGGGGGGGAGTTTTTCTTCGATCTTCAGGTATTGGTCGAAAAAGTCGTGGACGAGTTGGTAGCGGTCGATGCCAAGTTCTTGATCGTAGCCATAGGGTAGTTCGTGGCCTAAGTTTTTCATGGAAAGTGCGATGTGGTTTGTGTCGAGTTCTTCCATTTTTTTGAAGGTTTCGGGCCAATTTTTGCCGAAGCGGTCCTTTTCTCCGTGTGTAACCAATGTTGGAACGTCATTTTTTGTGATGTATTGCGGCCAGGAGCCTGGCGATTGGTATCCTACGGCGATTTGGCTTGAGTAACCCTGCCAGGGTTGTGGCGGAAGTTGGCCGGCGGGTTTGTTGTCGAAGTTTTTGGCTTCAGATTGGCCGGCGTGATTCGGGTCGGTGAGTCGCGCGATGGAGTATTCTCCTTTTGAGTGGCCCATTCCGCCGATGTATCTTTCGTCGATGTTGTATTGTTCGGCGTGTGCGCGAATGTATCGGATCGAGGCGGTGTAAGCGGCCAGGCCTGTCCAGGGGTTGAGCGAATATTCTTTGGGAGTGTACCAGAAGTGTCTGCGGATGGGATTGTAGCAGTGGTCGATGATCGCGTAGGCGTAGCCTCGCATTAAAAAGCCGATGGTGTGCGGTCGATAGGTTCTGGGAGCGACGTGTGGGTGGCGTGTTACCTGGGTTGAAGCGGTGAATACCAGGGGTACTTTCTTTTTGGCTTGTGAGGGATAGATAATGTCCATGGCGAGTTGATATCGAAACAATCTTGATTCTCTGTCGGAAAGCTGCTGCGGTGAGGTGATGGTTTTTTTGCCGGTTACAACGTTTGCGATGCGCTGGTTGTACTCTTTCATGATGAATTCCAATGTGCCATTTGCGCCGTGTTTGTCGAGTTCCCAGAAGACCAGGTCTGTGGCGAGGCGGCATCCGGCGGGTAGGAAGAAGCATCGGAATTTTCTCGGAGTTAGATTAACTCCTTTGAATAATGCGGTTTCGTCGGTGGCGTAGATTGCTTTGAACAGATCGTGCAGGTCCTTGTCGAAACGTGGTGAGGTTGCGTTCGGGTCGCCTTGAAAGTCGATGGTTATAACAATATACCGCTGTTTTAGATAGTCTGTGAGGATTGATGCGTCTGGTTCCTGTCCGATGCGTTCGTAGCCGTGATTTTTGACGTAGACAATTACCGGTGAGCCTATGTTCCATGGTCGCGAATGGGTGCTGCGTGTTATGTAGTATATGTTTACCGGTATTTCTTTGCCGAGGGTTTGGCAGTTCCATTTGGTGGATTTTCGCAGGTAAGGTTTTAATTCGTTGGGGTCTTGCGCAAAGGCATGGTTTTGTGAGCTTAGCAATACGCAAAAAAGTAATATTGATATTATGGCGTTCGATTTTTTGTTATTGAGTTTCATAAATTGTTCCATATTTAAGAGTGTTTTTTTTGTTTATTTGACGAGCATGGCGTCGGCAACTTCTTTTGCTTTTTGCCGGTCGAAGAGTAATTCGACGAGTTTGAGTGAGAAAGCCAAAGCAGTTCCTGGTCCCTGGCTGGTGATGCAGTTGCCGTCGACGACTACGGGCGAGTCTTTGACATTATTAAGTTTTTCTGCGAGGGAGGGGTAGCATGTTGCGTTGCAATTGTCGAGTAGGTCATGATGTTGGAATACGACGGCGGGTGAGGCGCAGATGGCGGCGTAGAGGCGGCCTGCGTTTTTCTGGGCTTTTAGCATTGATATTAGTTGGGGGCAATCTCTGAGGTGTTCTGCTCCAGGCATTCCGCCTGGCAGGGCGATAAGATCGTAGGTCTGGCCGGTGCAATCTGAGATGAGTTTGTCGGCGAGTAGTTTGACGCCTCGGCTGGCAGTTATCTGGAGGGAGTCTGCGGAGGCGACGGTGACTTCGGCGCCGGCTCGTCTGAGGACGTCGATGATGGATACGGCTTCTAATTCTTCGATGCCATCTGTGATTGGGACGAGTACTTTTTTTGGCATATCGGCCTCGTATGTGATTGATGAATTTGTGGTTGATAGATTAACGGACGGAGAGTTAGGATTCAAGCGTAAAGATATAGAAGTGGTTTTGTGCTTGCTGGGGCTGAAAAGGCTGACTATAATAAATTGATTCTGGTGGTGTTGGTGAAGTTTTGCGCCTGTAGCTCAATTGGATAGAGCGTCGGTCTACGGAACCGAAGGTTAGGGGTTCGAATCCCTTCAGGCGTATTTCTTTTTTGTCGATGACATTCGCTGACAAACTTTTCTTTTTGTTGCCTAACTCTCCACTGCTTAAGCAATTACCATTTCCGTCATTTTCTTGGAAAGTATCCTGCTCATTGCCAACTGTTGCAGATTGGTTACATGTAGGGAAAGCGGTAGGTGTCAAAAAAGGTGTCAATTTAGGTGTCAACTCTTTTGCACTATGTTGAACTGCTCCAATTGGTTTATTATCCGTTCCGGTTGCAACAGCTTTTTGTTTTTCTTTACTTGGCAACGTCAAATCCGGTAATCCCGCAACCGCTTCTGATTCCTGCCCCCTGAAGATATGCGTATATCTTGACATCGTCATGTTTATATCGCTGTGCCTCATAATTGACTGAACAACTTTTGGGTGTGCTCCGCTTGCTGCCAGTAAACTCCCTGTGCTATGCCGGAGACTGTGAAAGTCGGCATAACGTCCGGCATCGTCAACATAAGGGATTTTCGCAACAGCCAAATCCTTTTTGAGCATGTCCGCTGTTTTCTCCGGCACTTTGAAAACCTGTACATTTGGCAGTTTGTCAGCTACAAAGCTCTGCAATTCGGCTGCTGTATCTTTTCTCAAAGGTAAAATGCTTTGCCTTCGATTCTTACTGTATGCTGCTTCGACCGTAACTGTGCAGTTTTCAAAATCAAAAGACGATTTTTTCAGGCTTTTAAGCTCATCACGTCTCAGCCCTGTTTCTATGGCCAAACGATAAAGCATAGCCCTTTGGTATCCCGTCATGCTAAAACGCTCAGGAGCAGCCCTTGTAACCTCTAATAGCCTTCTTATTTCGTCCAGTTCAAGCGAACGCCGGTCATGCCGCCTGTCAGCTCTGACATTTATCGTCTGTAAATGCTCAACCGGTGATTCACTGGCTCGACCATCCTGCATCATCCACTTGCAGAATTGCTTAACAGCTTTCAGATAAAAGTTGTACGTCTGAGCGGATATTTCGCCAATATCTTTTAGCTTTGATTTCCTAACCTTTTTGCCGTTGATTACCTCTATTTCTACAGTCTTAACATATTTCCGTAAGCCTGAGATTGTATGCTGCACCCTGCTGGCCTGTATATCATTCCAAAAGGCAAATTTGCACTTATCGAATACCCGCTTTACCCTTGATTTCACTTGTTTGGCATTTTTAGCCGTTCCACCTTTTGCCAATAGCGATTTGTCAAAATCCTCAAGGTGTTCTGTTAGCGGTCTTTTTCGGTGTTCTTTGAATCGGTCAATAATACCCTCTTTGGCTTGCTCAAATTCTGTTTTAAGCGCCAGTGCCTTGTGCATACTTGCGGTTTTGTCGGTGTATAGCGGTATCGTCCGCTTAATACCGTCAGCGTCAGTCAATCGGGCATACCATTTCTGAGATTGCTTGACAATGGTTTTGCCGTTAGCCAGTTTTACTTTTCGTTTTCGTTTGAATACGCTTGCCATGATTTCACCTTGCTTTTTTATCCTAAACACAATGTTAAAATTACAGTAATGCAAGCTGCTATCGCAGCTACTGCTGCCCATATACAACACCACTTTGCCAACTTTGAAGACTCTTCTGCTGAAACACAAGCATTTAGTATCATTTTGGTTTGAAAAAAGGAATGTGCTGCTTGTGTCATATGAATTGTTTGCTTTTGTCGAGTATTCTCAGGGGAGTGAGGCAGGTTTATCCCAATCATTTTTCCCAATTTTTGGAGTTCGCTTGGCTGTTCCTCGAAATCAAGTTTCAAAATTCTACAAAGCTCTTTTTCATAGTTTTCGATTTCTTCATTTGTCATCTTTTCACCTTTTTCTTTTTGGGTTTCAGTTCCAGCCCTAAGTATTTGCATAGAATATCAGCGGTCTTTGTACCGCAACTGCCCGTACCGCTACCAGTGGCTATCCGGCAAAGCACAGCTTGGTCAATGCCTGTATCTTTGCTGATCTGATAGCGGCTTTTACCCGATTGCTCAATCGCTTTTGTTATTGCTTCCAAAATCATAACTCCAATTATACCCATACTTGATATTTCGTCAAGATATAAATCTGAAATTATTATATTTTTTTACACCTCTTTATTTTCGACTTGTTCAGCAGCTTCTAAAGCTTGAATCTGCGCCTGCTTTCGAGCTTGAAATTCCTTCTCAGTGGGCTTTTCCGTTTTCCGCCGGCCAGCCTTACCAAAATTTCGTTTGAATTGTTCTACGCTGCCCTGCTGTTCGGCCTTGCGATCTTTAAGCAACGCCGGAGCCTGCCCCCCAGCAGGCAAAGGCAGAGGCGTTGCCTTGGTTTTTCTATTAGTTTCTTTATTAGTCTCTTTATTAGTAGGTGGACACTTCTGGCTAAGTCGAGATACAGGATTTGTCTTACACGCCTGGCTATTTTTGTCTGACTTAGTTAGACAATTTTGTCTAACTCGATTTTTGTCAATTTCCTTGCTCCTATACCATAACTTGTTAGCTGCTTTTACTTCAGGGTGTGATTTCACCCAAAAAGTACGATAATAGCCCTTTGGATTTTTCACGTAAACAAAACCGCCCTTTAGTATGTTAGCAATCCACCTGCTAACCGTACGATCCGAAGTCATATATTCTTTCGCAATGGTATCATTGGCCTTGTAGTGTCCCTTATCCCCAAAGCTATACATTTCAGCCAATAGCATCTTTTCGCTATCACCAAGAACCGAACGGGGAATATTGCGAATATGGTTAGGTATCCAAAGCCCACCTTCAAATTTTGTTTTTTTGCTTCTTTTAGCCATACCAAACAAACCTTACTTGCGCAACAGTTAAGTTGCGAATTTCAAAGATTCGACCATTTATGGCCTATTTTCAAAATCAATTTCTAAACCGCATCGAAACACCGTTTAGAGTGCAGAATTTTGATAGCAAATTTAATTAACTGTTGCGCTTAGACCTACTGTTTCGATAACTCTGTCGTCTGCGCTTGTTTCTGCAATCATCACAATATCTTTGACGCGGTTTAAGCTCTGCTCCGCAATCAGGGCAAGGCCGGATATTGGCAGTATTAATCAGCAGATCATCTTCAGCAATGCCAACATGCTTTTGATACAGTGAATAGATCAATTCTTTCCGTCCTGAATCCGCCGATGTAGGCAATACCACTTTTTCAAAGTATTCGCACCGCTCACCCTGTTTTACAAAACAATGGTCCTTACCCAAGCAACCGCCGGAGTCATGGTCATAATTGCAACAGCCAGGCATTTTGTTTTTGGGGCTTGTACTGCCCATTAGAAAAGCTATCAGGCCGATTGTTTTTCGTTTAGCCATTATTCTTTTCCGCTTCTTTACGTGCTTCAAATTCTTTACGGTCTGGGCAATTCATGGAGAACCACAATTCAATATCAGATTGTCTCCATCTAACTGATCCTCCGATTCTGACCGGCTTTGGAATCCGGCCAGCCGAAGATAGGCGGAACCAGCTTCTTTTACTCAGCCTGCAAAGTTTAGCTGCATCCTTGGCTGTTAAAAGTTGACAGGTGTTGGTTTTTGTTTGTTCTTGCATGGCTAATGCCTCCAAATAGTGTTAATAAAAATGTAATTTGATAACTATGGAGGCCAGTGTAAGACATGTGTGTAATTTAAGCTGTCCGTTTACTGTCTGTCTTTGTCCGGACAAATGTTTAATCTTTTATACCAAGCCGGATTTACACGATAGAAAGGTCGGTCATGCAGCAATATATTCTTTTGTTTCAACTTAAATAAAGTACTACCGATATGTCCACCATCGTAGTATGTCATATTGCAAACTAATTGCATACGTTTAAGTTTATTTTTCCCCAAAGCTTTAATGATTGCTTTTACAATATCTTTATCAAGCAACTGTTCGATTTCATTTGGCGGTGTCTTTGTCAGGTTATTGCGATTGACATCATCCAGCATACAAAAGGCTTTTATGCGATATATAAATTCTGTGAGTCGACTTATAAGCTCAAGATTTTTGATAGCATCAAAGTATTCTTTAAAAACCTCGATAGCTCTGCTGGGATATTCATCTTCCGAAATAGAGAAAATTGTCCAATGCATCTCTGCTTCATCAGAAAGCCACTGTATTATGCCAAGTAATTCAACTGCATCTGGGTAAGTTAGACCAAGTTCATAGCCCTTGTATAAAGCATCCTTTAGCTTAGAAGCAAATTTTCGAAATGAAAAATGTATCATGCCTGCTAATGCACGGTCTACCAACTCAGGGGGCAATTCAATAGAAGCGCATTGTTTTTCTGTTGGGGCCTCTTTTAGTAAATTATCCCTACAGAACTGTTCTGCGTCTTCTTGGTATTCTTCAAAAAAATCCTTACTTGATAAAAATGCGGCTTCGCCTGAAATGAATGACAATTGTTTAGTAAAGTCTAAGAGTTGCTTTTCCAAACCTTGTTTCTTATTCATACCGCAATTCCTCACCACCAACCGCTTTTCGTATCTATTTTGAGCCTTGATTTCGGCCTGGATTGTACTCTTTGAATGGACAAAAGGCAATATATCTGGCTGTAAAAGTCCTTGCCTGTCACGCTCAGAGAGGGTATTATCCTTACAAATTCCAGATGTTTTCAATTGTGGTATCGGGGAAAAGACAGGAAAGATATTAAAAGGCAGGGACAACATGACTGATAAGCAGAAACTGGAACAGAAACTTTGGGATATTGCTAATACCTTGCGGGGTAAGATGGGGGCCGATGATTTCCGTGACTATATCCTGGGGTTCATTTTCTATAAATACCTCAGCGAAAGGATGCACGCTTTTGCTGATGACTTTTTAAAGCCAGCTAAAAAACTGTATGCCGATCTTGATGAGAATTCAAAAAAAGGCAAAGAGTATCTGGCGGCTGTCAAAGCGGACGCACTTGATTCGCTTGGCTATTTCCTGAAACCGTCTGAGCTGTTTGACGTAATGGCTAAGCGCGGAAGCAAAAAAAACAAGGACGATTCCGATGATGATCAGGAAGAAAGCAACGACAGCTTTATCCTTGGCGATATTAGCAACGTCTTTGTCGATATTGAGCAAAGCACAAGGGGCACTGATAGCGAGGAAGATTTTAGTAATCTCTTTGAAGATATGGACCTGAGCAGTGCTAAGCTGGGCAAAAGCGAAAATGCCAAAAATGATCTTGTGGTAAAAATCCTGTCGCACCTCGATAAGATCGACTTTAGGCTGGAAGACACCGAGGCCGACGTTCTTGGCGATGCCTATGAATATCTCATCGGCCAGTTTGCAAGCGGTGCAGGTAAAAAAGCGGGCGAGTTCTACACGCCTCCACAGGCAAGTAAGATACTGGCTAAGATAGTTACCACCGACAAGAAGAAACTAAAAAGCGTTTACGATCCGACCTGCGGTTCGGGATCATTGCTTTTAAAGGTTGGTCGCGAGGTTAAAAGTGTGGCTGGTTACTATGGACAGGAATCAAACCCTACAACTTACAACCTTTGCCGTATGAATATGATCATGCACGGTGTTCATTACCGTAACTTTGATATTAAAAACGAAGATACGCTCGAACACCCCCAGCATATGCATAAGAAGTTTGAAGCTATTGTCGCAAATCCTCCGTTTTCGGCTAAGTGGTCGGCCAGTTCGCTGTTTGATACTGATAATCGCTTTAGCGGCTATGGAAAGCTTGCTCCAAAGACCAAAGCCGACTTTGCCTTTGTCCAGCACATGGTTTATCACCTGGAAGAAAGACTTAGCAACAAAGGAACGATGGCGGTTATCCTGCCGCATGGGGTTTTGTTTCGCGGGGCGGCTGAGGGACATATCAGAAAGTATATGATCGAGGAACTTAACTGCCTTGATACGGTGATCGGACTGCCTGCTAATATCTTTTATGGAACGTCCATCCCGACGTGTGTCCTTGTGATGAAGAAAAATCGCCCCGACAGCGACAATATCTTCTTTATCGATGCAAGCAGTGATTTCGAAAAGTCAGGAAACCAGAATGTCCTTCGTGATGAAGATGTTGATAAGATAATCGACACATACCGCAAAAGAAAGGCCATCGACAAATACAGCTATGTAGCCGACCTTGATGAGGTAGCCGAAAACGAATATAACCTCAATATCTCACGCTATGTAGACACCTTCGAGGAAGAAGAAGAAGTCGTTCTAAAGACCGTTTGCGATGAGCTTAAAGCCTTGAACAAAAACATGGCCAAAACCGACAAAGAGATCACAAGTTATTGTAAGCAACTTAGAATTGATACGCCTTTTTAGGACGATATAGTAGATCTATGGTAACAACCAAAGACAATCAAAAATTAGTTCCTAGCCTTCGGTTCCCTGAGTTTAAGGGGGACTGGGAGACCGAAAGTCTTCAAAATTTATGTTGTAAGGCAATTTCTTATGGTATTGTCCAAACCGGAGAGCCCATTGAAAATGGTATTCCTTGCGTCAGGGTTGTTGATTTAACTCAGACTACACTTGATGCTGAGAATATGATAAAAACTACTGAGGCAATAAGTAGATCATATTCAAAAACAATCTTGGAAGAAAATGAAATAATGTTTGCTTTGAGGGGTGTAATTGGTCTTGTTAAAAAGGTTATCCCTGATTTAATTGGCTCAAATTTAACGAGAGGCATTGCGAGAATAGCTGCAAAAGAAAGTGTAATACAGCCTGATTTTTTATTGTGGGTCATTCATTCTAAAAAAGTTCTTCAGGATATACAAAAGCGAGTCAATGGGTCAGCCTTAAAAGAGATTCCATTGAGTGGACTTCGGAAAGTATCAATAACTCATACAATTTCTAAGACCGAACAAAAAAAGATTGCCTCTTTTCTTTCGGCGGTTGATAAAAAGATTGAGCAGCTTACTCGCAGGAAGGAACTGCTTGAGCAATACAAAAAAGGCCTGATGCAAAAAATCTTCTCTCGCCAAATCCGCTTTACTGATGACAATGGAAAAGATTATCCCGATTGGGAAGAGAAAAAGTTGGGGAAATTGTGTAAAATACGTACAGGGAAATTAGATGTTAACGCAATGGACGAAAATGGGAAGTACAGGTTTTATACATGTGCAAAAGATTATTATATGATTGGTGAATATGCTTTTGATACGGAGGCGTTGTTGGTTTCAGGTAATGGGGCTAATGTTGGATATATTCATTACTACAAAGGCAAATTCAACGCATATCAAAGAACTTATGTGCTCGATCTCTTTACAGAAGTAATTCAATTTATAAAACACTACCTTGAAAAGTATTTGGCTGAAAGAATTAACAGAGAAAAGAACGAAGGTAACACTCCATATATTATATTGAGTACATTAAGCGATATGGCAATTGGTTTGCCTCATAAGGTTGAACAACAAAAAATTGCATCCTTCCTAACTATCATCGACAAGAAAATAGAGTCGACCCAAAGCCAACTAACTCAAACTCAAACATTCAAGAAAGGACTTCTACAGCAGATGTTTGTTTAATTATGATGCAACTAACCCGTGACATTTTACATAAACACAAAGACTCACATGAAGACTTTGGGTATTATTACAAACTCATAAAAAAAGCAGAAAACAATGTAAGTGAGAACCCTGATATCTCCATAGAGTCTTCTAAGTCTTTAGTAGAAGGAATAAGCAAGACAATACTTAAAAATCTAAATGCTACTTATACTGAAGCAAAAGCCAGAAAAACAACTTTCCCTCAATTATTTTCCACTGCTTGCAAATGTGTTAACGAATATGTGGAACTTGAAATAGATTTTATTCATAGAACACAGGCTATGATAGTTCGATTAGGTCAATTAAGAACCGATAGAGGTGATATTTCTCACGGTAAATCAGTCCCTAAATTAGGCGTAAGCTCAGAATCAGCTGCAAGAATGATCATGCGTGTAATAGATAGCATTTCCGCATATTTATTAGAATCTTTTTTTTCTATCGATTTATCCTATCAAAGAGAAGTTGCATATGAAAAGAATCAAGGCTTTAATGAAACGCTTGATGAAAACTATCCGCTAGAGGGCCTAGAGGGCATTGTCTATAGCAAAGCATTGCATGATCAAGATTATGATGCTTATGAAGAACAATTACGAGACTACTTAGACAGTTTAGACCAAGAGGAATTAGAGTGATCTCATGAGTACCCAGCCGGAGGCCATCTTAGAGAGCAAACTGATCAAGCAGCTTGAAGGCTTGAAATATGATCGGGTTGTTATTGCCGATGAAGATGCTTTGCGGGCAAATCTTAAGGTTCAGCTGGAAAAATTCAACAGCACCTCTTTTTCAGCGAAAGAGTTCGGTGCGATAGTCAATCACCTTTCCAAGGGCAATGTATTCCAAAAGGCCAAGACGCTGAGGGATAGATATTGTCTTAAGCGTGATGACGGAACCAATTTCTTTGTGCGGTTTTACGACTCTGATAACTGGGGTAATAACCTTTTGCAGGTTACAAATCAGGTGACGGTAGAAGGCAAATATAAAAACCGCTATGATGTGACGCTGCTGTTTAACGGCTTGCCTTTGGTTCAGATAGAGCTTAAACGTCGCGGCCTGGAGCTTAAGAAAGCATTCAACCAGATCAACCGTTATCAGCGTCATTCGTATGCTGCCAATTCAGCATTGTTTGAGTACATACAGATCTTTGTGATTAGCAACGGGGTCAATGCCAGGTACTATGCCAACAACAAAAAGCAGTCATTCAAGCAGACGTTCTTCTGGGCAGATGTAAAGAACCGAAACATCAAAGAGCTTTCCGTCTTTGCCGATGCGTTTTTGAAACCGGATCATATCGGCAAGATGATCGCCCATTATGTCGTTTACAATGAAACCTACAAAATATTGATGGTGCTTCGGCCTTATCAGTATTATGCCACCGAGAAGATAATTGACAAAGTGCATAAAAACTCCGGCAACGGTTATGTATGGCACACCACCGGATCG